>Ga0209430_1002263_pt1 | contig 12625 bp, 8 predicted proteins | sample BarGraIncub1133A_FD_184504 | JGI IMG/M metagenome (GOLD analysis project Ga0209430, IMG submission 184504) | Arctic peat soil microbial communities from Barrow, Alaska - Barrow Graham LP Incubations 11-33A (SPAdes) (version 2) | ecosystem: Environmental > Terrestrial > Soil > Wetlands > Peat... | reverse complement strand
CTACTCGACAAGGGTGAATGGTTATGGAGGTCGGCTTGTGCCGACTGAATTTATAAGGTCAAGTTCAAGTGCTAGTTAATAGATAAGAGGGGTTAAATCAAATGAAAAAGTTAAGAAGAATTACAGCCATCGTGCTAGTTGTATCATTGACGGTTACAGTGTTTTGCACCAGTATATTTGCAGCAGAAACACCAAGTACAAGCAATAATGGGGATTATCTCAAAGAAGTGATGGAGCTAATAAAGCAGAAATATAATGGAAACATTACAGAAGAGGAGCTTACTAAAGCAGCAGTTAAAGGAATGTTTGGTGCACTGGATAAATACTCTACCTTCTATGAACAAAAGGAATTCAATTCTGTTATGGGCACATATGAGGGCGCTATTGAGGGCGTGGGGGTATTGGTTGAGCTGATTGATGGATATGTAACTATTATGGAAATTTATCCAGAATCCCCAGCACAGAAAGCAGGAGTACGCATAGGAGACAAGATTGCTCAAGTAAATGGCCAGCCCATCGTGAACAAAAAGCTTGAGGATGTTGTAGGAGAGTTAAAGGGACCTGTCAACACGAAGGTAAAGATAGGATTATTGCGGCAGGGAGCAAAGGATATAATAACGCTTGAGGTGGCAAGAGCGCAAGTAACGGTTCCTAGTGTTAAATATGAAATTAGAGGGGATATCGGCTATATTCTGATAGATATGTTTATAGAAAACACCAATAGTGGAGTTTCAGAAGCACTTAACCTTTTTGATAGCAAAAAGATTACCAAGGTTGTCTTGGATTTGAGAAACAATCCTGGAGGGCTTGTTGATCAGGCAGTGGAAGTTGCAAAGCACTTTGTACCTAAGGGATTGATTACCACGCTAGACTATAAGGATGCTGGAGTGGCGGATGAGACATACTATTCAACGTTGGCAGAGACAAAATACAAGCTGGCAGTGTTAGTAAATGAAAACTCAGCAAGTTCATCTGAAATATTTACAGGTGCCATTAAGGATACCAAGGCTGGAGTAGTTATTGGGAATAAAACCTTTGGAAAAGCAAAGGTCCAAAGTTATGTACCAATACTCTCAACAGAAGCCTATGAGAGACTGAACAAGAATAATGAAAGCAAAACTGTAAATGCATATGATATTGAAAATACGCTAGAAAGTGATCTTATAGGTTGGGGCAAAATGACTATTGGAATGTATTATACTCCAAATGGTGAATGCATAGATTTGAAGGGCATTGAGCCAAATATTAAAGTTCAAGAAACTAGTCCAAGTGGCATATCAGTAAATCTAATAGAGCCACTCAATGTTGCTATTAAGCCATCGCTAGGAACACAGTGCAGTGATGTATATTACGCAGAATGTATACTGAAGCTTTTAAAATACAATGTTGATACACCGGATTTAACACTGGACAAAAAGACATTTGCTGCAATCAAGAAATTCCAAGTGGATAACAAAGTAAGTAGCTACGGTGTACTTGACTATACGACACAAAAGCTCCTAAATAAAAAGCTGGATACACTAAAACAAACAATTGATCCAGTTTATGCAAAGGCTATTGTTGAACTGAAGAAGTAATTTAATTGCAAAAGATATTTGAGAACCAAAATATTCTGGTTTAGAACTATTATCTAGTGAAAATACCACTTATTAGGAGTGTTTCTTTTGTTTTGACAAAAAATATCTTCTATTTCACATAAATATATTGACCTTTGCCACGCCAAAATATAAAATATAAAAAGTATGAGTATATTGGATAGGTGTTATAATATTGTTAAATTTAATTTAATAATGCATTTCTATATATTGTAATCAAATCACGTTTGAACATGTCGAGAGGGGTAAAACAATGTCAGTAAAGTATATCTTCGTAACTGGTGGTGTAGTTTCCGGATTGGGAAAAGGAATTACAGCGGCATCATTGGGAAGGCTTCTAAAAGCAAGAGGAGTACACGTCACAATCCAAAAGTTTGATCCATATATAAATTTTGACCCAGGAACCATGAGCCCATATCAACATGGAGAGGTTTATGTAACTGAGGATGGAGCTGAGACAGATCTTGATTTAGGTCACTATGAGAGGTTTATTGATGAAAATCTCAGCAAGAACAGCAATGTGACATCAGGGAAAATTTATTGGTCTGTAATTAGTAAAGAGAGAAAAGGTGACTTCCTTGGAAGTACTGTTCAGGTAATCCCTCACATTACTAATGAAATTAAAGACAGGATCTACAGAGTAGGAAAGTCTGAAAGAACTGATGTTGTTATCACAGAAATTGGCGGAACCGTTGGTGATATAGAAAGTCTCCCTTTCCTTGAAGCAATTAGGCAGGTGTCTACAGAGGCTGGAAGAGAAAATGTAATGTATATACATGTTACGCTTGTTCCATATCTGACAAAATCCGAAGAGCTCAAGACAAAGCCAACTCAGCATAGCGTTAAGGAGCTGAGAAGCATTGGAATTCAACCTGATGTTATAGTTTGCAGAACAGAAAAATACTTGTCACAGGATATGAAGGACAAGATAAGCCTTTTCTGTAATGTGCCTGAAGGTGCTGTTGTACAGAACCTTGATGCAGAGGTACTTTATGAGGTGCCCTTGATGCTTGAAAAGGAAGGCCTTGCCAAGATTGTTTGCAAGAGGCTAGGTCTTGAATGCGGTGAACCAAATCTCACTGAGTGGGAAGAAATGGTAAAGAGACAAAAGAACCCAAAAAGTTCTGTTTCGATCGCTTTGGTCGGTAAATATGTAGAGCTGCATGATGCGTATCTTAGCGTTGCTGAGTCCTTACGTCATGGTGGAATTGCCAATGATCTTCAGGTTGATATCAAATGGGTTAATTCCGAGGAGATTGAGAATGGCGACATTAAAGATTACCTTAAGGGTATTGATGGAATACTTGTTCCTGGCGGTTTTGGCGACAGAGGAATAGAGGGCAAAATTCAAGCAATTACCTATGCTAGAGAAAATAAAATTCCGTTTTTCGGCATATGTCTTGGAATGCAAATGGCTGTTGTTGAGTTTGGGAGAAATGTCGCAGGGCTTCATGAAGCAAACAGCTCTGAGTTTGGAGAAACTCCTTATCCTGTAATTGATTTGATGCCGGATCAGCGTGACATCGATGAGATGGGCGGAACAATGAGGCTAGGGGTATACCCTTGCAAGATTAATGACAACACAATGATTCAAAGTATTTATAACGATGAGCTTATTTATGAAAGACATAGACATAGATATGAGTTCAGCAATGAGTATCGTGATATTTTCACAAAAAGTGGAATGATTTTGTCTGGACTTTCTCCAAGTGGAAAGCTCGTTGAAACTATTGAGCTGAAGGATCACCCTTGGTTTATAGGTGTTCAGTTCCATCCAGAATTCAAATCCAGGCCAAACAAGCCACATCCTTTGTTTAGAGATTTTATCAGAGCAGCTTACGAAAATAAACAGAAGTTTTAAATAGTTATTACTTAAAATATGACGGGTGGCAGAAATGCTACCTGCTTTTTTCATTTATTTGTATAAATAAACGTATATTTGACAATAATCCTTTATGAAACCTTTTTTGTTAATATTTTGAATTATAAAGTAAAAGTGGGGATTTGAGAGGGGAAAATAATTATGAGTAAGGAATTTTTGTTTTTAAAGTCAAATACTATGAGTCAAAAGGTGTCAAATATAGTGAAAATAGCCATTGCAGTGTTACTCTTGGTGGTACTTGCTGCATGGATGATATCAAATGCTTATGCAGAAGATATAAACGCAGGACTTTCACAAAATCTTGTCAGACTTCATGTAATTGCAAATAGTGATTCAGCATCAGATCAGGCGCTAAAGCTGGAGGTTCGAGATGCAATTATTGCGGTTATGAAGACCAAACTGGCATCATCAAAAGATATAAATGAAACGAAAGCTATAATTAACGATAATTTAAAAAATATAGAAGAAGTATCAAATGAAGTAATTAAAAAAAATAATAGCAGTTATGGTGTTAAGGCAACGATGGGAAATTATGCTTTCCCTACAAAGACTTATGGAGATATAGCACTGCCAGCTGGAGAATATCAGGCGCTTAGGGTTGTTATCGGAAGTGGAACTGGGGCAAATTGGTGGTGTGTACTTTTCCCACCACTATGCTTTGTTGATGCAACTCATGGTGTTATACCAGACTCAGTAAAGCAGGACTTGAAGAGCTCACTTTCCTCAGAAGAATATGGTATCATAACTACGGCGGACAATAATGAAGATATACCTGTAAAAATTAAATTTAAACTAGTGGAGTTTTTACAGGGTACAAAGATAAGGGTTGCAGGTGCAGTCAACAGAATGTTTAAATAACAAATTACATTTTTACGTGTACAATTAATGGAACATAATTGGATAAATGAATCTTCCTAGAGCGGCAAAAGGCTATGTAGTCTACCATGACTACATAGCCTTTTGTTGGTTACGCCATTTTAAAGAATTATTACGAAGTATGTAACCAAAGATATTATTCTTTTTAAAAATAATCTTGTACTATTTCTATGTTTTCTCGAATAGAAATATTTTTATAACACACGAAAGGAAAAAATCTTTTTTGAGCTTTCAAAGGGAATTTTTAGAGGTGACAAGATGAGTGTAATTGAATCTAGGCTGAACAGCGCAAATTCAGATAGCATGCTAACTACAGGCCTTACAGACAAGGAAGCCAAGCGAAAGCTGCAAAAGTATGGTCCCAATGTTCTATCAGAAAGAAAGAAAATATCTCCCTTCAAAATTCTGTTTAAACAATTTACGGATTTAATGGTTATTATCCTTATGATATCAACAATCATTTCGGGTTTTATGGGGGAGATGACAGAAGCAATTACAATAGTAGCAATAGTGATAATAAATGCCATATTAGGATTTGTTCAGGAATTCAAAACTGAGAAAACAATGGAGGCATTAAAATCTCTTTCGGCACCAAACGCAAAAGTAATACGAAATGAGCAGCAGGTCAGTATTCCAGCTGAGGAACTTGTTCCAGGGGATGTTCTTGTTATCGAAGCGGGAGACAAAATTGCCGCTGATGCTGCTATTTTTGAGAGCCATAGCTTACATGTAGATGAATCACTTCTCACAGGCGAATCCGTTCCTGTAGAAAAACATGCCTTGAAAAATAATAGAGCAGTCATTGATCCTTTTGACAAAAAATCCTCTGTTTATATGGGCACAATTGTTACTGGTGGAAGGGCGAAAGCCATAGTATATGCAACTGGTATGAAGACCGAAATGGGAAGCATCGCTGATATGATTCAAAACATAGAGGATGAGGATACTCCACTTCAAAAAAGATTAACTAATTTGGGGAAATATATTGCTATTGGTTGTTTGGCTATTTGTGCAGTTGTGTCTTTAACTGGCATTTTGCGCGGGGAAGATCTCTTTACTATGTTGTTGTCAGGCATTAGTCTAGCTGTGGCAGCTGTACCTGAAGGATTGCCTGCTATAGTGACTATTTCACTTGCACTAGGAGTGCAGAGAATGCTCAAGAGAAATGCGCTGATACGCAAGCTACCTGCAGTTGAAACGCTTGGCTGTGCCAGTATAATATGCTCTGACAAGACCGGTACCTTGACTGAAAATAAAATGACAGTTCGGAAAATATATGCCGCAGGCTATCAGCTCGCTGTAACGGGCAATGGCTACAATACCGAGGGGAGCTTCCTTCTTGATAACAAGCCAACAGACCCACTTAGGGTTGAGGGGATAAAGCTAGCCCTTGAAATAGGAGCCATGTGCAATAACTCCGTTATAACAAGACCCTCGTCCGAAAATTCGGCAATGAGCAAAATAAAATCTATATTTTCCAAACAGGAAAATCTCAAAATATCAGGAGATCCAACAGAAATAGCATTGACTATAGCAGCAGCAAAAGCGGGTATTACACAAAGTAATTTAAACAACATTTACAAAAGGATAGATGAGTTGCCATTTGATTCTGATAGAAAATGTATGTCTATTGTCTGCAAAAACGCTAAAGGTGAAATTTATATCTTTACCAAGGGCGCACCAGATATGATAATTGATAACTGTAACAGAATAATGTCTGCAAGGGGAATTATAAAGCTCGACGATATGACCAAAAGAACCATTACAAAGCTAAATGATGGTATGGCCAATAATGCACTCAGGGTAATGGGATTGGCATATAGAAAGCTTGAGACAGGGACATATCGTTCAGGAAGTAAAAACGCAGAAAATGACCTTGTTTTTGTGGGGCTTATGGGTATGATTGACCCGCCTAGAAAAGAGGCAATTGAAGCTGTTCAGAAGTGCAAGCTGGCTGGTATTAAGGCGGTAATGATCACAGGAGATCACAAGCTAACTGCTACTGCTATTGCAAAAGAATTAAATATTTACTGTGATGGAGATCAGGTCTTGACAGGAGCTGAGCTAGACAAAATGGGTGAGGAACAGCTGGAAAAAGTAGCTGAATCTGTCTCAGTTTATGCGAGAGTATCTCCAAAACACAAGTTAATGATTGTTCGTGTGCTAAAGAAACTGGGGCATATTGTAGCTATGACCGGTGATGGAGTAAATGATGCACCTGCCGTAAAAGAGGCTGATATTGGTATATCTATGGGAATAACAGGCACTGATGTCACAAAAGAGGCATCGGCTATGGTGTTACTTGATGATAACTTTGCTACAATAGTTGCGGCGGTTGAAGAGGGACGTGTAATATACAATAATATCAGGAAATTTATTAGGTATATGCTTGCATGCAATCTTGGAGAGGTTTTAACAATGTTTTTAGGTATGCTTATTGGACTGCCTATTCCGCTCCTACCTATTCAGATTCTGTGGGTAAATCTTGCTACAGATGGTCTACCGGCTATTGCACTTGGCCTAGACCCACCAGAGAACGACATTATGATGAGGAAGCCCAGAGGTGCCAAGGACAATATTTTCTCACATGGTTTGTTAAAGCTAATAGTTTCAAGAGGAATATTTATAGGACTTAGCACACTAGGTGTATTTGCAAGTATTCTATATTTCACGAATAGTGTAGAGCTGGCACGCACTGGCGCATTTATGACATTGGTTATAACTCAGCTTATACATGTATTTGAGTGCAAATCAGAAACAAAGAATATATTTGAGATATCTTTATTTGACAACATTCCATTGGTTTTAGCTGTGTTGGTATCAATTATTATGATATTGGGTGTTGTGTATGTTCCAGTCTTGCAAGTTATATTTGAGACTGTAGCATTAGGACTAAATGAGTGGTTTCTAGTAATAGGCTTCTCACTAATAGTGCCTGTATTGTCCAGTATGATTGGTACTAATAAGAAGAAATATTAACTTTGCCGGCGCAAGCATAATTTTTTGAACTTCCACTATTCACCATTCACTATTCACTATTCACTGCAAGCAAGAGGAACGGGGTATATTATTAACAAAGTTAATAATATACCCCGTTCCTCTTGCTTGCATAATCCCTACTTGAAAACCCACAAAAAAAACTATATAATTACAGAAATGACTAAATGGTAAATTTTAATTTGAAAATCATGCTTTATTATTTAGTTATTTCTATCAGATGCAAAATGTTACATTTCGTTCATAGTTTATTAAAAATAATTATGGATAATATATATGTGTATCAATAGAAAAAATGTTCTTAAAAATGCGTGGTAACAATATAGGGGGGAAAATAATGATTGAAATTCAGAATTTGACCAAAAGTTTTGGCCAAATAAAGGCTGTAAATGATATCAGTTTTACAGTTGAAAAAGGTGAAATACTTGGTTTTCTTGGTCCCAATGGTGCAGGGAAATCAACCACTATGAATATCATTACTGGCTTCATGCCTTCTACCGAAGGTACGGTAAAGGTTTGCGGGTATGATATCATGGAAAATCCCAAAGAGGTTAAAAAGAGAATAGGATATTTACCTGAGCAACCACCATTGTACATGGACATGACTGTTACAGAATATCTGAGATTTGTTGCTGATTTAAAAGATGTCAACAAGAAGCAGACAAAGAACCAAATTTCAGATGTTATGGAGCTTGTTAAATTAGTCGATGTGAGTGGTAGATTGATAAAGAATTTGTCAAAAGGATACAAACAAAGAGTTGGCTTGGCCCAAGCACTCTTGGGTAATCCAGAGGTTTTAGTTCTTGACGAACCGACTGTTGGTCTTGACCCAAAGCAGATAATTGAGATCCGTAAATTAATTAAGGCTCTTGGAAAGCAGCACACTATTATTTTAAGCTCACATATATTGCCAGAAGTAAGTGCTGTTTGCGAAAAAGTAGTAATTATTAATAAGGGTAAGATCGCAGCTATTGATACACCTGAAAATCTATCAAAGGGTATGGGAACAGTAAGTAAACTATCAGCTACAATCGCTGGACCTAAGAGTTCAATCACTAGTGCTATACAAGCGATATATGGAATTAAATTAGTAGAAGCCCACATTGAGAAGGAAAAGGATATAGTTGAATATGTTATTGAGTCTGACAAAGATATTGATATCAGACGTCCTTTATTCTTTGCTATGGCCAAAGCGGGATATCCGATAATTGAATTGAAGTCTTTAGACCTTTCGCTTGAAGATATATTCTTGCAGTTAACCATGCAGGAAAAGGAGGTTAAATAATCATGTATTCTATATTTAAAAAGGAATTAAGATCGTATTTTACTTCACCAACAGCCTATGTAATGATTGGCTTGTTTGTGTTAATTTCTTCAATCATTTTTTATATAAATCTAGTTACACCTACTGCAGATTATGGTATGAATCTGAATTATATGTCACTAATACTGATACTTATAATCCCTATTTTGACAATGAAAATACTTGCAGAGGAGAGAAGAAGTGGTACAGAGGTGCTTTTAATTACATCTCCTACTAGCCTTACGAGTATTGTTATTGGAAAATACTTAGCAGCTTTTGCAGTATTCCTTGTTATGACAGTAATTACGTTTATCTACCCCCTCATTCTTTCAGTATATGGTAAACCTGCTGTTGCTGAAATAGTTGGAGGATATGTTGGCTTTATACTTCTAGGGTCTGCTTTCATAGCTTTTGGCTTGTTTGCATCATCTCTCACTGAGAGTCAGATTATTGCCGCTATAGTTAGTATTGTAGGTCTATTGCTTATGTGGTTATTGCAGGGAATTGGTCCTGGACTTGGTGGAATATGGTCCAAGATTTTCAGTTGGTTTTCACTATTTTCAAGAACTGAGGATTTTTATTCGGGTATACTTTCACTCGGACCAATTGTGTACTATTTGAGTTTCTCGGCAATATTTGTATTTCTAACAATTAGAGTAATCGAAAAAAGACGCTGGAGCAAGGGGTGATGAAAATGGGAAAATTTAAATTTAATAGAAAAGCTCTTAAATATGGTTCAAATTCTTTATTGATGATTGCTATTGTTGTAGCAATTGCAGTAGTTATAAACCTACTTGTTGGTATGGGTGATTTAAAAATGGATTTGACATCAGAGAAATTATACAGTCTTAGTGATAGTAGCAAGACTATTTTAAAGGATATTAAAAAGGATGTAACCATTTATGGGTTGTTTGATGATGGAAAGATACCAGGAGGCACTGAATATAAACAATTGATTAACCTTTTGGGCGAATATAAGGGCTTTGGAATTAAGGTGACTTATGTTGACCCTGATAAAGATCCAGGCACAATTACTGCTCTGGATAAAGATAAATCAAAAGGAATTGCAAAGGGTGATTTTGTTGTTAAGAGTGGCAACAAGGTCAAAAAGCTCGTTGCACAAGATCTCTATGGTGAAGTAGACCCACAATATGGCAGATTATATAAAGCAGAGTCACTTATTACAGGAGCTATAAAATTTGTAACATCAGATGTTACACCTGTTGCTTATTTTGTAGAGGGGCATAATGAATCTTCTCTTACAAGTGATTTGACTCAAGTAAAATCAGCATTAGAAAACAACAATCTTGAGGTTAAATCTCTTTCGCTTGTATCAGAAGGTAAAATTCCTGACGATTGCAAATTATTAGTATTTGCTTCGCCTAAAAAGGATTTGTCTGAGAATGAAAAAATCAAAGTAAATGCTTACCTCAAAACTAATGGTAAAGCGGTATTCTTGTTTGACGCAGTTGAAACAAGTGACAAATTCTCAAACTTCGAAGAGGTTTTAGCTAGCTTCAACATTGGTATTAATTATGATAAAGTTAAAGAAATGGATACTAATAGGCACTTGCCAGGTGATGAATATGCTATGCTCGCATTGCTGGAGAAAAATGATATCAATACCGCTTTTAATGCAAGTGACTATCCGTTATTTTTGCCGGATTCAAGAAGCTTGAGCATTTTGAAAAATGCAAAGGAATGGCTTATTACTACATCACTAATTAAAACAAGTGAAAAAGCAATTTCATCAAGTATAGTAAATCAAGGGGTTACAGAACAAGGACCATTTGACTTAGCTATAGCTTCTGAAATAAGCGGTAGTAGCAAGGTGTTGGCTTTTGGTAATGGAGTATTCTTGACAGATGCTGCGTTATCAAGTCAGTACTCGACATATTTTTCAAATGGTGCAAACTACTTCTTGAGTACTGTTGTAAACTGGATGCAAGACAAGTCAGATGAAACAACAGTAGAATCCAAGTTAGTTAGTGAGAAGGCGCTTACTACCACTGCCGGACAGACGCAGGTTATTACCATAATTCTTATTATTGTACTTCCGATTTTAATTATGGGTTACGGTTTAGTTGTTTGGTCTAGAAGGAGGCACTTGTAAAATATGAAGTTATATAGAAATGCTATTATACTCGTTGTGGTCTTAGGTCTGTTGGTGGGTGCATACTTTTTTATTCAGAACAAAAAGGCAGCAACTCCAGATGTAGCAGATGCAAGCGCAACTGCTGATGTAATAAATGTTATTACTGTAGATCAAGCGAAGATCAATTCATTGGAATTTAATAGCGAGATTGGCTCAGTCATGTTGAAAAAGCAGGATAAAGCATGGACAATGAATCCTTCGTCTGAGTTTCCAATAGATAACACGATAGCAGAGGCTTCAGCTACCGATATGTCTACAATCGTTGCTGATAAAGTAATTGAAGAAAAAGCTACTGATTTAGTCAAATATGGCTTGGACAAGCCAGCAATCGTAAAGGTTGGATTGACAGATGGCAGCTTTAAGGAGATTGAGATTGGCTCAAGCAATCCAACAAATGAAGGTATCTATGTAAAGAATAAGGGTGAGTCAAAGGTTTATTTGATTGGCAGCTACTATGAGAGTAAACTTAAACTCAGCAGGGGATATTTTGCAAAGAAAGATATATTGCCTGTAGACCCTACAACTCTTAATACCTTTGCATATGAAAAAAATGGTGAGATGCAATACGCAATTAGTATTACTTCTGGGAGTGCTATTATGGAAATAACAGCGCCGATAAAGGAAGAAGCCGAACCTTCAAAGATATCGCCAATGCTAGCTGCTGTTGTTCAGTTGGTTATAACTGATGTTGTTGATGAGAATCCTACTGACCTTGCTAAGTATGGCTTGGACAAACCAGCATATGCTATTGTGTATGGCGATGCCAACACTAGCAAGAAGATATTATTTGGCAAGGAGTTAAAAAAGGGATCGATAGTATATGCAAAATTCCCTGAGGGAAAGAGTGTATTCACTATTGATGCTACTCCATTAACGTTCCTCGATGTTAAGTTAAGTGATATTTTAAATACCTTCATATATTTGCCAAATATAGCCGACGTAAATTTGATTGAGTTGTCTATCGATGGCAAGAAGATAGTATCTGATATTACGACGAATAAAGATAATAAGGATGAGGATAAATTCAAAGTTGATGGAAAAGATGCAAACATGGAGAATGAAAAGGGAGACTCATTGTTTAGAGCTTTTTATACATCCATGATTGGTATTACCATGACCAAGTATGAGCCAGGTGCGAAACCATCAGGAACACCTGATGTTACCATTAAATATTTTATGAAACCTGATTCAAAAGCAGTTACAATTGATTTCATTTCAAAGGATAGTAACTACTACTATGCTATGAAGAATGGAGTATATACAAATAGGGTTATTCTAAAGTCTAAGTTTGATGAAGCGGATGGAATTAGAGAAACCTACAAAACGCTTAAAAAGGCAATTGATGAAGTGAAGTAATAAAGAAGACTTAGCTCAGATGAAGTTTTCTGAGCCTAGTCGCACTTATTTCGAAGCTTGGCAGCACTTAACTCATACTCGATAGAGTAGGAGATTAGTAATGCCGCTGAGATAAAGAAGACTTAGCTCAGATGAAAAATAAAATGTAATGTGATTGGCAACTCTCACATAGAATTAAAGTAACATCTAAATAATAAAAACTTATTTTAAAGGTGGAAAATATACCCTTCAAAATAGGGAAGTTATTATAGTTGTTTCTAAACTAATTCTATGTTGGGAGTTGCTTTTTTTGATAAAAGGAGAATTTGGTAATATACTCAAGGTTGCTTTTCTGTATATGGCAACAATAATAGGTGCGGGGTTCGCATCTGGACAGGAAATAATTCAGTTTTTTTCAAAGTATTATTCTGGTGGATTCTTTGGGATCATATTGGCCGGGTTTCTATTTTCAATGGTTGGAT
>Ga0209430_1002261_pt1 | contig 12634 bp, 8 predicted proteins | sample BarGraIncub1133A_FD_184504 | JGI IMG/M metagenome (GOLD analysis project Ga0209430, IMG submission 184504) | Arctic peat soil microbial communities from Barrow, Alaska - Barrow Graham LP Incubations 11-33A (SPAdes) (version 2) | ecosystem: Environmental > Terrestrial > Soil > Wetlands > Peat... | reverse complement strand
CCCTGCCATACCGCCACCGACGACAATCAGATCATATTCTCCCGTTGTTTTGGCCGGTTTTATATCTAGCATTTTCTTTCTGAAGGTTGCCAGGGTTTCACCCGATACAGGCAACTCAACATTTGGATCTATCGAAAAGAATATAGCATCACATCTACCTTCAAATCCCGTAAGGTCATGTAAAGCTAAGGTTGCGGTATTATTTTTAATGTTAACCTGTCCCGCCTTCTGCCATCCCCATGTTTCCGGCATATCACCCAACTTTTTACCCACAATCTGACCATCAACAATCAGTTGAAAAATGCCGGGTGCTTCATTTTTATTCCAGGGTGCGTTCCAGTTAAATGTTCTCACCCATACATGGTAAGTTCCCGTTTGGTTGAAATTTACTTTTGTAACAGCATCTTTTACGGGTATGCCTTTACCGTGTGCCAATAAGTAGGGCGAGCCCATTTGGTCGAGAAATTGCGGGTCATTCACCCAACCACCGGCATCTTCAAATTGTTCCGCCTCAACGAATAACTGTTGAGCGGATACGGATGCAAATGCAGAAAAGACAATTAATAATATGAAGGTTATTCTTTTCATGATTTTATATTTACTAATTTTTTTATATTTGGTATATATAGTCTATAAATTGATTGTAAGATGTTTTATTGCTAAGTATAATATCCCTGAAGTCAAGCCGGGCACACTAAATATAAAAATTCATTACTCCAATTGATATATTTTTACCCAGTCAACATACATTCTCACAGGATCACCCATTGTTGGTTTATTGGGTCCTGCCTGAATACAGAGATGATGCATTACTTTTGGTATTGCGGCTTTATCTTTTAGTTCCCACACTTTTACGCCGTCCCGGAATAAAAACAATGCGTCCTCAAACCAGTCAATACGTATTATGTGCCATTCTGTTTTATCCACATCATGACGATATTGTACTTTACTATTATCAGCTCCATAATGAATAAAAGTAGAGAATGTGTTGTCTTTTACAGCACATTCATAAATATCCATTTCGCCATCAATAGGCCAATTGCCCCCTTTTGGCCACGTGAGTATTACTCCACCTACTGATTGCAAGGGATCACTATCCATCTTAACTTTGAATTCAATTCGCCCATACAAATAATTGGCATAATGTGCCATACCACCTGATATAATTACTCCGTTCTGATCTTTGAAAGTGGAAACAACTAATAATCCGTTCTCAACAGTAAATGCTTCTTTTTTTGTTAAGCCAATTCCCAAAGGCCCAGCTCCGCCATTATAAATACCCCAAATACTTTCATCTACTTTGACACCATCGAAGTTATCTTCGAATTTAAGTACCCAATTATCAGGATAAGTTGTCTTTTCATTGAAAACAGAAACACTTCCGTTGGCTGTGTTTCCCCAAATGATGGTATTCCTAAGCACAGGCGAAGAATCAAGGTTATATATTCCTCCACCACCTTCAGTTAAATGTGTTGCAGTATTTCCTGAAATAGTAAGATTCGTAAGAGTGGGGTTGGAATCCGCACTATTATAAATGCCGCCTCCACATTGTGATTGGTTATTTGCAATCAAAACATTTTTTAAAGTTGGTGATGAAGATGTATGATTCCGTATGCCACCACCATATTCTACTGCTGTATTATTACTAATAGTTACATTTGTAAGTGTCGGAGATGCATTGTCATTATACATGCCAGCACCTGATTTTCCGCAGTTGTTACCAGTAATAATTACATTTTCAAAAACAGATGTACATAATTTATTATATACACCTGCTCCATAATTTCCAACATTTCCAGTAACAATACAATTCTTGTAAGCGGGTGAAGAAGTGTTATTATAAATACCACCTCCATCTGATGTAGGTCGGGATGCTCCCATAATAGTGAATCCATCCAATAGAGAAGCAGAGGTTAAATGATTTAGATAGTTTCTAACCACTAAATTGCCTGTTCCTGTACCCTTGAGTATAGTTTCATTCACTTTCCAATCTCTTGCTGAAAGTACATTTTCGTTACCGGTAAACCCTCCATAAATTTTCACTCCCTCTTTTAGCTCAAAATAAGTTGGTGATACAGGTTGGTAAGTCCCTGCAGCTACCCAAATTTGATCTCCACTAACTGCTTTGGTTATCATGGCTTGTAAATCCCCCGAGTCTATCCATGAGGTGCCACCACCAGTAGATCTTTCCATTACATAATGGATACTTTGAGCTTGTATAAATGATATGCTCAACAAAAAAAGCAGAAATAAGAATAAGTGTTTTTTCATTTATGTAAAATTTAAAAGAACATATACCTGCTATTCTTATTTTTTTGATCGCAGGTACATTGATTTAACTAATGGAATGTCAATATATTGATACATTCCAGACATTTTAGAAAGAAACAGAATGAAACGAATTATTTTAACAAGCAGAGCGATTATTAAATGTTTGTTGAGAAAATACTTATTACTCCAATTGATATATTTTCACCCAATCCACATACATTTTTACCGGATTACCCATAATTTTTTTAAACGCATCCAGTTGAACACAAATATGATGAGGAACTTGCGGTATAGCAACAGGGTCGGTCAATTCCCAAACCTTAACACCGTCGCGGTAAATATTAATCGCTATCGGAGACCAATCCATACTCATAGTATGCCATTCGGTAGCACTTACTTCGTGCTTGAATTGTTTAGTCTTATTATCTGCAGCATAATGGATAAAAGTAACAAAGTAAGCCCGTTCCGCTTTCGTCCCTGTTTCATATATATCATTCTCCCCATCAATTGGCCAGTTTCCCCCTTTCGGCCAGGTGAGCATCACCCCACTAACAGCTTCGCTAGGGTCTTTTTCTGTCCTTACCCTGAATTCGAAACGTCCGTACAAGTAATTTTCTTTGTGTGCCATTCCACCTGAAACCAGGCTGCCGTTTATCATTTGAGCTGTTACAACCAGAAAACCACTATCAACCGTAAAGGCTTCGGGTCGGCGTAATCCGTTTCCTACATGACCACTCCCATCGTACATAGCCCATGCATTCAAATTTACTTTTGTGCCTTCAAAATTATCTTCGAATTTCAATACCCAATTATCATACAACCCTATTTCCTGAAGTAGTTTTGCTGTTTTTATATGAATTGTAACAGATTGCATCGTTGAATCTAACCTATATTTCGAAGGATTTGCCAGTTCCAGCGTAATGGAATAATCCGTATTCTTATTTTTCCGCAGGAAAGCAATATCTATTTCCAGCGTACACACAGCTTTTCTTTTATTCTCTTCTGTTGTAGTTACTGTTGCAGGAATCGAATAAGCTACGGCTGACAGAAGCGTTGTTTGAGCTACCGTTTTATCAGAAACTACTATCGAAACAGTATAAATTTCATCTGCCTGCAATCCACTTCTATAGACCGTTAAAGGAACTATTACTTTATCGCTTCCCGCTGTGTAGGTATAAGTGTTTTTTGTGTTTATAACTTCCGGAACAACATAAATATCACGCAATGCAGATTCCGAAAAATAAATAGTAGCATCTTTTTCTTCAATCTTTTTCTCCGGCTCATTACAGGCACCCATACCAAATAGAAAGGCATAAGCAATCAGCGGCTTAAATAATAGTAACATAGCATTTTTCATGTTTGAATTATTTTTTATCTTTTGATGTACCTGTTTTAATCTGTACACAAGGCATCCAAAACTTATCTTACAGTAACCGATTGCTATTTTTTTATTTGATATATACGAACCCAATCTACATACATTTTGATAGGATCGCCCATGATTGGTTTGTTGGGCCCGGCCTGAATAACGAGATGATGCATTACCTGGGGTATGACAACTTTGTCAGTAATTTCCCATACTTTTTCACCGTCTCTGTATAGAATAAGAACATCTGCGAACCAATCTAAACGAATGATATGCCATGCTGTTTTATCCACTTCGTGACGAAAAGTTATTTTACTGTTATCCGCTCCGTAATGCATAAAAGTAGAAAATGTATTGTCTTTTACAGCACATTCATAAATATCCATTTCGCCATCAATAGGCCAGTTACCCCCCTTAGGCCATGTAAGTATTACTCCACCTACTGATTGCATGGGATCACTTTCCATTTTAACTTTGAATTCTATTCTGCCAAACAAATAATTACTGTAATGTGCCATACCGCCCGATATGATTACACCATTTATATCTTTGTAGGTAGAAAGTACTAACAATCCGTTCTCTACTGTAAATACTTCTTTTTTTGTAAGTCCAATTCCCAGAGGTCCCGCTCCGCCGTTATAAATTCCCCAGTTGCTTACATCGACTTTGTCGCCATCAAAGTTATCTTCAAATTTCAATTCCCAGTCGTAAAATAAATCAGCAGCTTTCAGTAATTCCTCTGTCTTGATCAGTATTTTTACCGTTTTCAACGATTCGTCCAGCGCATATTTCGAGGGATGAGCAAGAGTCAATACGAGCGAATAGTTTGTATTGATATTCTTTCTTAGAAAATCTATATTTAATTCTAAGTTGAAATTTACTGTTCGATTGTCTGCATCTGCAATAATTGTATCAGCCAGATTATAAGCTTCAGCCGGTAATTTGGTTGTCTGAGCAAGTACTACATTCGTCTGCACAATCGAAACAGAGTATGCTTCTAATGTATTCAAACCGGTACGATAAACTGACAAGGGTATATTTATAACCGGTTTGCCTGCTTCATAAGTATAATTGCCGGGAATTGTATAAGGCTCAGTCAGTGCGGCCTGTGTTATATAGATGTAAGAATCATTTACGGGTTCATCTATCACTTCAGCATTTTTACAACTCATAAACGAGAGAGAAAAAAGCATAGTAAATATCAAGGTTGATGATATTTTGTTTTTCATATAATTCAATTCTAAAGTTTTAATCAATATTTTCTTATAGGTAAAGGCGCTTAGACCGCACATTTTTCTTCATCAATTGGCTTCCCATCTTTACGGGAAGGATTTGAAATTTAAAAAGTGATTGAGGCTTTAGCCAAATTCATATCAACTGATATTAAATAGATTGAGAAATAATACATTCGGCTAAAGCCTATATTTAATGCATAATCATCCTCCAGCTAAAGAGGCTGTGTAAAAACTATAATTGAAAACAATATTACTTTCAAATTGCAACATCAATATGAAAATAAGGGAATAAGGGGGTGGCTTTTTATGTTTGGGTTTCTACTAAGGGCTTAAGACTAATTTAACTTTCAATTCGCATAATACTTATATTCATTTATTTACCCTTAGTAGAAAAAGTACCAGGTATCCATTTTCCCTTATTTCCTTATCATCCATAATAATTATCAACTTTCTATTAGCAAGTGTCATGCCCTCATAAGTTCATTTTTACACAGCCTTTAAAGCTGGAGGCAATTGAAAATAAACAACAATAGTCGGTTCTTTCTTGTACGCAACACTTCAAGATCTTATTTCACAGTAAAAGATCGCTATTTTCTTATTTGATAAATCCGTACCCAATCTACATACATTTTGATAGGATCGCCCATGGTTGGTAAATTGGGTCCTGCCTGAATACAGAGATGATGCATTACCTGGGGTATGACAACTTTGTCGGTTATTTCCCATACTTTTTCTCCGTCTCTGTATAGAATAAGAACATCTTCGAACCAGTCTAACCGCATGATATGCCATACTGTTTTATCCACTTCATGACGATATTGTTTTTTACTATTATCTGCTCCATAATGCATAAAAGTAGAGAATGTGTTGTCTTTTACAGCAACTTCGTATATATCCATTTCGCCATCAATAGGCCAGTTTCCTCCTTTGGGCCAGGTGAGTATTACTCCACCTACCGATTGCTGTGGATCACTCTCCATTCTAACCCTGAATTCAATTCTGCCAAACAAATAATTGGAATAATGTGCCATACCTCCACCTGTTATAACCCCATCTTTATCTTTGGATGTAGTTACAACCAACAATCCGTTCTCAACGGTTATAGCTTCCCTTTTTTTAGTTTCACCGTTATAAATTCCCCAATTGCTTACATTGACTTTGTCACCATCAAAGTTATCTTCAAATTTCAATTCCCAGTCGTAATATAAATCAGCAGCTTTCAGCAATTCCTCTGTTTTGATCAGTATTTTGACTGATTTCAACGATTCGTCCAGCTCATATTTCGACGGATCAGTAAGAGTCAATACAATCGAATAGTTTGTTTTGATATTTTTTCTTAGAAAATCTATATTTAATTCTAAGTTGAAATTTACTGTCCGATTGTCTGCATCTGCAATAATTGTATCAGCCAGATTATAAGCTTCAGCCGGTAATTTGGTTGTCTGAGCAAGAACCACATTAGTCTGCAAAATCGAAACAGAGTATGCTTCTAACTCTTTCAAACCCGTACGATAAACAGACAGGGGTACATTTAAAACCGGTTTGCCTTCTTCATAAGTATAATTGCCGGGAATTGTATAAGGCTCAGTAAGTGCTGCCTGAGTAATATAGATGAAAGAATCATTTTTAGGTTCATCTATCACTTCAGCATTTTTACAACTCATAAACGTGAGCGAAAAAAGCATAGTAAATATCACGGTTGATGATAACCTGATTTTCATATATCCCGATTTTAAAGTTCTATTCAATATTCTCTTTTATTAAAAGCTCACTTGTTTTTATCAATACTTTAGTCGTTGTCAAATTATCGTTGAATAGATAATTTGTCACGTTGGTAATGGAAACAGGAAGATAAAAAACCTTAGTCCTGTTGTTTTTCAGGAAATCCAGATCAATTTCCAGATTAAAATAATTTTCCCTTTTCCCGTTTTCGACTGTTACTTTCAGGGGTAGCGTATAAGCTGAAGCAGGTAGCAAAGTAGTGCCTTCAATAGCTGTATTACCTGTGACTATATCTACTGAATATCCTTTCAGGGCATCTAAGCCGGAACAGTAAACGCCTAAATAGACTTTTACTTTATTACCGGCTATCTCATAATTCTTGTTGTTTTGTAAATCGTTCCCATTATTAGGAACCACATACGTTACTCCATAATTGGCTTGAGGCATATACACTTTGGATGTTACATCTACTTTCCTTTCGTCAGTGCACGAAATGCATACATAGACTAAAGCTATAGTGAACAGACTATATAAGATCTTTTTCATTTTGTTGTTTTGTTTGTTTTGTTATACTAAGAATAAATTACCAACCCGGATTTTGTGTCAGTTTTCCACCGGTTTTTACAATTTCAGACTGAGGGATCGGATACAAATACATTTTAGGTGCTATAAATTTTCTTTCGCTAACTGTAAATTCAGTATACACAAATTTACCGTCTATTTTTTCTACTTTAACCCCTAAAATTGGTTGATTTAATGCTACTTCCGCATCTTTCCAACGGCACAGATCCCAATAACGATGGTCTTCGAAAGCAAGCTCCACACGACGTTCATTTTTTATTTTTGCTTGTAATGTGAGCATATCGGGTGCCAGGGCCACCGTTATGGCTTTCATAGCTACTCCAGTGCGTAGACGTATCATGTTGAGTGCATCTCTTGCCGTGAGGGTATTACTTTGTTTATCGTCCGGCCCGTATGCTTCATTCATTGCTTCAGCATAACCCAACAGTATTTCAGCATACCGGAATATGATCCAGCCCCTGTTCTTGGTAACATCATTCGTCAGGTTCAGGTTATCGTTCAGGAATTTTTTCAGATAATATCCTGTAGTCGAAGTATTCTTTTTCGCCTGATCATCCACTCCACCTGTCCATATTTCCAGTTGTCTTGCTGTCCAGGTAGTTCCATTATTGGCTATACTTGCAGCATAACGAGGATCCATGCCTGCATACGGATTGGTTGCATTAATTGTTTTATGCTCATAGGCCATAACCAGATTTTGCGAAGGACAAACTCCTGTATTCCCCCCGGCAGTACCGATCGGATAATTTTTACGTTCCATCTGATTGTTTGCACTCATACGCACTGACCATATTATTTCTTTGCTTTTGTCAGTTGTTACATTTTCCAGAAAAAGCGTTTGATAATCAGTGAACAACGCATATCTTCCGGTAGCAATAATATCCTGGAAAGCCTGGGCTGATCTTACCCATTTGCTTTTGTCGTTTGTTGGATTGTTCAAAGGGCTTGCAGCATAAAGCAGTGTTCTGGCTTTGATACAAAGTGCAGCACCTTGCGTTACTCTGCCATCCTTTGCCGGCATTCCGGCTGCATCCCAACTAGTAACTAATCCGGCAAGTGAACCGTCTATTTCTTTCACAATATAGTCTACAATTGTTTCGAATGATTCTCTGGGTAAATTAGCTTCCTCGGCATTGGCAAATGTTTTCGTTACCAGCGGAACGCCGCCGTAGCGTTTGATCAACTCAAAATAATAATAACAGCGCAAAACACGTGCTTCACTGCGAAACCTTTCGATATCCACTATATCATCGGCGTATTTACGTTTGTTATCGGCACTTAAGGTATCCCGGTTTTGTGCTAACTGTTTTTTATAGTTGACCGAATATTCCAAAAAATAATTTACATCATAAATACCCTGATACCCTTTGGCGTAAAAATTATCGGGGTTATAAAACTGATTCCAGCTTCCTTCATTGAAGCGTTGCGCTTCGGAAGTTGTGGTTACATATTGTGCTTCATCGGATACGGTGGCAAAAAGATTATCATCGATGTCATTAAAACCATTCTGTACATTGGAATAGGTCTTGTTGGCAAAATTGAATAGCTGGGTATATTTCGTATCCAGCATTTCGTCTGTCAGGTATATATCCTCTTTTGAATTGAGCATGCCTTCACAAGATGTAAAACAGGCGGTTAAACTCAATATTGCGCTAAGATAAATTATATGTTTTCTCATTGTGCTATTCTTTTTAAAAGTTGAGTGTAAGACCTGCATTATATGATTTCATGGCAGGATATCCCGTGAGTACTTGAGCATTCATACCAAAATCTTTATTTAATTTGCTGAATTCAAATAGATTTACGCCGCTGATAAATATTCTCAATTTTTCTATCTTTATTTTATCCAACAGAGTTTTCGGGAAAGAATATCCAATCTCAACATTCCTTAGTTTTAGATAATCGCCGTTGCATATCCATAAGGTTGAATTCTTATAGTTGTTATTGTTATCCTGAGTCGACAGTCGGGGGTAGGTGGCTGTTGCACGCGTATCGATATACTGTTCCGGATAATAAGCCCATCTGTTCTCAGCAATCGGAAATACATTTCCATTGTTGCGGAACGCGATTGTTTGTACGGGTGCATAGAGTAAATTTACATCCCGGCCTGAAGCACTTTGTACTAAAGCGGAAATATCAATTCCTTTAAAATTGATTCCCAGTTGCAACGAATAAGTATACTTTGGCAAATAGGAATTACCGATTTTAGTCTGGTCGTTTTCGTCAATCACACCATCAACCAGCAGATCTTTGTATTTTACATCACCCGGCCTTACTTTGCCGAAAGTAGGAGTAGGAATTCCTGCGATCAGGTTACCGGCAACATCAAAATCAGCAATGTCATAAAAGCCATCGGCAACATATCCGAACTGTGAATTGATCGCGTTGCCGGTTCGTGCTGCACTTTGTATGCTGACTACTTCTGCCATATAATCTATCGTATTATCGTTATAGGACATCATGGCGGTGGCAAAATAACCCAGGCTTCCTATTTGGTCGGCATATGACAATTTGGCTTCATAGCCTTTGTTGGTAACGCTACCTACGTTACTGTATGAAGTTGTTACCCCCATAGTGGAAGGTATCATATTTTCAACAGTCAGGATGTTGGAGCGTTTATCCATATATCCGTTCAGTTCCAGGCTCAATTTGTTCCAGAATCTGGCATCGATACCGATATCATATTTTGTACTTTTCTCAGCAAACAGCGATGGATTTGCCTGATACATCATGCCCAGTCCACCATTCCAGGCCGGCGTTCCGTTTCCGGTATCAAATCCACCCTGACCCGAATAGTATTTTTGCCACAAGAAACGTTTTTCTCCCATTGGGTCATTACCCGATGTACCGGCAGATGCCCTCAACTTTAAGAAATCGACTACCTTGTTTTCAAAGAATTTCTCGTTAGAGATCACCCAGCCTAAACCTACGGTAGGATAATATCCCCACTGGTTACCGGGCTTGTAATTGTCCGAGCCGCTTGCCGTTAAGGTCAGATCAACGATATAACGGTTGCCGTAAATGTAATTTAATGCTGCATTTACATTCGCATATTTATAATCCATCATCAGTCCGGCATCCCCGTTACGGGCTTTATCTGTATTGTATAAATTGTACAATGCATTTAAGGAAAAGGAAAGTGCATGTTTTTTCCACTCCTTGTCATACCCTAATGTGGCTCCAAAATGTTGCCAGGACCATTGTGCATTCCCCGAATCCTCATTGCGAACGTAGGGTGTATTCAAACTGGTAGTTTGTGCAATGCTATCCATATAACGGGCATACGTACGTGTGTTTGAAGCTCCGTCGCGCACCCAGTTACTGAGTGATATGCGTTCTTTGAGGTACAAACCTGAAGCAATGAAATCCAGTTTCTCTTTTAAGGTAATATTGAACTGGATACTGCGCTGATGAGAAGAGACCCGGCCTCGTGCCTGCGATTCTGCCACCGGATTATTTGGATATACCGTCGTTCCCGACCATTCTTTCCCATCCAGACTCTTTACCGGATAAATCAAACCGGGATATTTTGCCATGTTACTCCACAAATCAGAGATGTTACAATTAGGATTAGTCTGAGTGGCAACCTGTCCTCCCAGATCAATTTTAGCCTCAATGTATTTCGATAAAGTCAAATCTAAATTTGTACGGATATTGTAACGGTTGTAGCTTGCATTGGCTAATGTATCATTAATAGGAATATTATACAATCCATTTTGTCCTAAATAACCCAACATGACATAATAGCGGGCATATTTATTTCCCCCGTTTACCGATAGATTGACATCTTTGTAGGGAGTCGTTTCCTTTAATACTTCTTTGTGCCAGTCAATATTCGGCAGCGTTTCCACATCGGCAGGGGTATACAACGGCGACCAGTATCCGTTATCATTGCTGATAGCTTCATTATAAAGTTGGGTGTATTTTTCTGTTCCGAGCGGTTTATTAACAGCGGTTGCCTGCTGAAAACCCAAACGGCTTTGAAAAGCCACCTGTGGTTTACCGAACTTGCCGCGTTTTGTGGTAATCCACAATATTCCGTTGGCACCTCGCATACCGAATGGCGCTATAGCAGAAGCATCTTTCAACACTTCGACGCTTTCAATTTCAAAAGCCGAAAGTGCCTGCAGGTAATTCATTTCAATTTGAAATCCATCCACAAAAATAGGAATGGTGGAATTACCATACGTCCCGATTCCTCGTATGGCCATGGAAGCCATATCATTTCCCGGTTCACCGCCTCCTTGTGAGACAATGAGTCCAGGTATCCTGCCGTATAACATGTTTGATAACGAAGCGGTAGGAATATCAATTTCATCACCCTTTACCCCATCTTTTACATAGGTGGTCAATGATTGTTTTTCATTGAGAGTAGTCCCCGGTTTTTCCATTCTTACCGTTTCAGCAGGTTGTGCTTCCTCTTGTGAATACACCAGGGTGTTTACTGCAAACAGACAGGCAAAAAGCATATAAAAACTGCTGCTATGATGCAAGTATGTATATTTATTTCTTATTTTCATAAAACGTCTGTATTAAATGTAAAGCAATTTTTTTTAATAACCCGGATTTTGTACTAAATATCCTTTGTTCACCTCTTCCTGATTAAACGGACTAAGATACATCTTGTCGTACCAGGCGTAACTCCCGATCATGCCGGGTGCCAGTTTATAGGTACGGAAATCTTCAGGAAGACGTACACCCCACGCTGCGGCAACGTACGTAAACTTGAATACATTTTTCCGCCCGCCAATCATTGTATCGCCTTTTTTCCAGTGACGGGCGTGAGGATAAAACTGGTTCTCATTGTAAAATTCAACCGCCCACTCTCTCTCTATATTGTTTTTCAAAGTAGAGTAATCCGGAGTTGTCAAATCGGTTAGTCCGCCACGGTTGCGTATTATGTTTACATATTTCAACGCGTTCGCATTATCCTTAATTTCATTGTAACCTTCAGCCATATTAAGATAGAACTCAGACATACGGTAGATCGGGAATTCAAACCAGTCACGTGTTCCGGCTTTGTACCAGAATTTGATATTCCGTCCTATGCCCTGATTTTTGGTCGATTTGTTCATGTGCCACCCACTTCTTACGCTCCAAAACTGATCACCGGGATTGTTCCAGGGGTCAATGCCGAAACACCAGATAGAAGCTTTAAAACGTGGTTCCATTTCTTGTGCTCTGTCGTAATAATCCTGATACGGAAGCGCGGTAACAGGACCTGCCCAAGTTTGGTCAGTTCCATCATTTTTATGAAAGTTCATTAGCATTTCGTAACTGGTTCCCCGGTAATCGCAATCAACGGTACCCCCTTTTTGTGGATTGGCAGAATACATATTCAACATGCCGCCTCCTGTGGTAGAGGCTCCTCCACCTTGCTGATTATAAGCTAACAGAACTTCAGGGCTATTCACTATACCCACTGCACGACCGAAATCATCGAATGGGTTATCGGTAA
>Ga0209430_1002257_pt1 | contig 12646 bp, 9 predicted proteins | sample BarGraIncub1133A_FD_184504 | JGI IMG/M metagenome (GOLD analysis project Ga0209430, IMG submission 184504) | Arctic peat soil microbial communities from Barrow, Alaska - Barrow Graham LP Incubations 11-33A (SPAdes) (version 2) | ecosystem: Environmental > Terrestrial > Soil > Wetlands > Peat... | reverse complement strand
CTATAAATCTTTTTGCGGATAAAATAAAACAGAAATTAATTTTAGGATCAGTTTTACTATTTCCTAATCATGTTCTAACCAATAAGTAAAATTGAGTTTTTCAGCAGACCCTATTTATTCTCTACGGAAACCATACGGGATATGTTTCTCACTGTCCGATTAAAATATTGATGCGCCTTGGTTAAGTTTCCGGCATTCGGCTAAACCGGAAAATTAATTGGACTAAGTTTCGGATCATCCGGATTGGTTAGGAGCCAATCTATATTAATTTCGGATCATCCGGAATACCTGGGAGGTCATATGAATTGACTTATCTTATCAATTACCAGTTGCGGATCGAGGTTATTTTCTCCACGGATGATGATCTTCGCCTTTTCGTAAAATGATGCACGTTTGAGTAAAGCAGTATTAATAAACGAAATTAGTTCTTCGCTCGATTTTCCAACAATCAGTGGTCTTTCTGTTTTTGATTTGAGAAGTCGCGTGGCAAGAACGTCTGTATCAGGAGCAATATAAACCGTTATACCGTTGTTGTTCATCACCTCCATATTATCAAAGAAGCAGGGAGCTCCTCCGCCGGTACCAACAACAATATTTTCGAACTGAGAAACTTCAAGGAGCGAGATCCGCTCTTTTTCGCGGAATCGCTCCTCTCCTTCCTCTGCAAAAATGGCCGGAACGGATTTGAAATAACGTTCCTCGATGTATTTATCAAGATCGACGAAGTTAATCCCCAATATTTCAGCAACTTTGCGTCCGATTGTGGATTTACCGCAACCCATGTATCCAACCAGGTAAATTCTCATCAGTCAAAGTTTATTTCCATCTGACTCGGATCAATTTCACCGGTCGGACGGTTGATCTCGAAAGGAACATCATCCTCTACAATCGGGGGAAGGACTTCCTCTATTTTAATATCTTCATCCTTAATGATGGGTTCCAATTCGTGAATATCCTTCACTTCATAGCTTGATAACCGTTTCCCTTTTGCCTTATATGACTTCACACCAATGAATTCAGCGACCTCAATAATTTCGTTTTCCCGGTTATTTTTCTCACCTCCAAACTCGATTTCAAGTCGCGGATAGGTCACCCAGGTAACACTAATCAACTTACAATCCGGATGATCTCCAATAAACCGGCAAGGTTTGCCACCATTTATTTCGATCTGAAACCGCTTCACATAGTAGAAGCTTTGCTCCGCATCAAAATAGACAACAGAGGCAACTTTCCCTGGGCGGAATTTTTCAATAGAGAGGAGGCTTTTCTCGAAATGGTTTTCAAGATCGTAAGAATAGACTTGATACTCACCATTCTTGTCAAGCACCAGGATTTTTTCATCGCCTGTGAACTCGCCCAGGTATCTGCCACGACCGTCGGCATTTAGCCGAAGAACATCTTCGTCAAACCAGATCTTCCGCCCGCCAAGGGTAGAGAGTCCTTTTTCCTTCAGTGTAACTTTATGCACTTCGTTCTTGGTCACCAGGTTACCCATCGAAAGTCTTCCCTTGATAGCCAATGCAGCCATATCGATTTCGTCGACCAGTTTTTTAAGCTTAGGTTTAGGTTTGAAGGTGATCCGCAAAACCTCCGCCTCACCATTAGGATTGGCGCTGAAATAGAGTATCCGCGATCCTTCAGTTCCCATCGTCATATTATACTCCTTATCGCGTGTGACACCCGTAACACAGAAACGCTTCATATAAGTAGCGCCAGCCTTACCATCACGGTAAACAAGGTTGTAAATTGTACGGTTGTCGTTTTTCTCGAAAATGGCAACATGCAGCACATTTTTGCCGATGAAAGCTTTATCAGTCACTTTCATCACAAAATAAACCCCATCGCGACGAAAAACAATCACATCATCAATATCAGAGCAATCGCACAAATACTCGGCTTTCTTCAAACCTGTACCAATAAATCCCTCTTCACGATCGATGTACAATTTTTCATTGGCAACAATGACCTTTGCCGCTTCGATATTTTCAAAACTTCTGATTTCCGTTTTGCGCTCACGGCCTTTCGAGTATTTTGCTTTAAGGTGTTCGTACCAGGCAATTGTATAAGGAATTAAATTCTGAAGGTTTGCAAGAACCTCTGCCATACTATCCTCAATTCCTTTGATCAATTCATCAGCCTTTTCTGTATTGAATTTCAAGATACGTCCCATCCTGATTTCCATCAGTTTCAGGATATCTTCGCGTGTGATTTCGCGCCTGAACTTTGGCTTCCAGGATGTAAGTCGCTTATCGATGTGATCGACAGCCTGATCCATATTATTTGAATCTTCAAAAGCTTTATCCTTGTAGATGCGCTCATCGATAAATATCTGTTCCAACGACGCAAAATGCCATTGTTCTTCCAGTTCACCCATCCGAATCTCCAACTCAAGCTTCAGCAGTTCCACCGTTTTATCGACCGATTTTTTAAGAATTTCGGTAACGTTGATAAACTTAGGTTTATCGTCTTCGACGATGCAGGCATTTGGAGACACCGACACTTCGCAATCGGTAAATGCGTAAAGTGCATCAATGGTTTTATCAGAACTGATACCAGGCATCAGGTGAATCAATATCTCAACATTCGCAGAGGTATTATCATCAATCCTTTTTACCTTTATCTTCCCTTTTTCGTTTGCTTTTACGATCGATTCAATCAGGGAGGAAGTTGTTCTTCCAAATGGTATTTCTGTGATAACAAGCGTTTTGCTATCCTGTTTTTCGATTTTTGCCCTTATCTTAACAGCTCCGCCACGTAAACCATCGTTGTATTTCAAAACATCTATAAAACCCCCAGTGAGGAAGTCGGGGAACAGCTCAAACCCTTCATTATTAAGGTATGCAATGCAGGCATCAATTAATTCAATAAAATTGTGAGGGAGAATTTTGGAGGCAAGTCCAACTGCAATACCTTCAACTCCTTGCGCCAACAAAAGCGGAAACTTTACAGGCAAAGTAACAGGCTCTCTGTTCCGGCTGTCGTACGAAAGCTGCCATTTGGTCGTTTTCGGATTGAAAACAACCTCCAATGCAAACTTCGAAAGTCGTGCTTCAATATAACGGGGTGCTGCCGCTCCGTCACCGGTGAGAATATTCCCCCAGTTTCCCTGGGCATCAATCAGCAAATCCTTCTGCCCAAGCTGAACCAACGCATCACCAATCGAAGCATCACCATGCGGGTGATACATCATGGTCTGTCCGATGATATTGGCAACTTTGTTATAGCGCCCATCATCCATCTGCCGCATCGCATGCAGAATCCGGCGCTGTACGGGTTTAAGTCCATCATTAACATACGGAACTGCCCTCTCCAAAATAACATACGAAGCATAATCGAGGAACCAGTTCTGGTACATCGTCGACAAATAAACAATATGATGAAGTTCCTTTTTCGCCTCTTTGGCTTCGTCTTCTTCAGAAAGCGGTTTTAACTCGTTATCTTCTTCGTCTGACATTTTTTACAGTTAAAATGGAGTTGTTATTATGATATACCGATATTTTCAGACTGATCAATGATTGCGGAAGTATAAAACTTAAAGTTCATCTTTTTCAACATGAAGATTTCCGATAATAAAATCCTGACGATCAGGCGTGTTCTTTCCCATGTAATATTCAAGCATTTCAGAAACAGAATCGTTTTTATTCAGAATCACAGAATCGAGCCGGATATTTTCGCCGATAAAGTTTGAAAACTCGTCGGGTGAAATCTCTCCTAATCCTTTGAATCGTGTAATTTCAGGATTTGCACCAATGTTTTTCGCAGCCTGATCGCGCTCTTGTTCCGAATAACAATAAACCGTTTTCTTTTTATTCCGCACCCTGAAAAGTGGCGTTTGCAATATATAAAGATGCCCTTTCTTGATCAGTTCAGGAAAGAACTGCAGGAAGAAAGTAATCAGCAACAAGCGAATATGCATCCCGTCCACATCGGCATCGGTCGAGATAATCACTTTATTATAACGAAGTTCATCAATTCCTTCCTCAATGTTTAGCGCCGCCTGAAGCAGATTGAACTCTTCATTCTCGTAAACAATCTTCTTGGTCAAACCGTAACTGTTCAATGGCTTACCACGTAAACTAAAGACCGCCTGTGTTGTTACATCACGAGATTTTGTGATTGAACCGCTTGCTGAATCACCCTCAGTGATAAAAATGGAACTGTTATCTTTAAACTCGTGACTACTGTTGTAGTGAATCCGGCAATCACGCAATTTTTTATTATGAAGATTGACTTTCTTGGCCCTTTGTTTGGCCAGTTTCTGAATCCCCGAAATGGCTTTTCGCTCACGCTCTGATTCCTGAATCCTTTTCAGCAGGATGTCGGCTGTCGAAGAATTTTTATGCAGAAAATTGCCCAATTCCTTCTGGACGAAATTCATAATGAAGTTTCGTACCGAAGGGCCTTCGGGACCCATATCTTTCGATCCAAGTTTTGTTTTAGTCTGTGATTCGAATATCGGTTCTTCCACCTTGATACTCAATGCAGAAACAATTGATGCCCGAATATCTGAAGCATCAAATTCTTTGTGATAATAATCGCGGATCGTTTTAACCAAAGCTTCGCGAAATGCAGCCAGGTGGGTACCGCCCTGCGGTGTAAACTGACCATTCACGAACGTGTAATAATCTTCTCCGTACTGATTGCTGTGGGTAAGTGCAAACTCAATATCCTCACCTTTCAAGTGGATGATCGGATAAACGGGATCCTGATCAAGATTTTCCTCCAAAAGATCATAAAGACCGTTCTTTGAAAGATACTTTTCGCCGTTGAAATAGATAATTAACCCGGCATTCAGGAAGGTATAGTTCTTTAGTAACGGAACAACAAACTCCTCGATATAATGGAAGTTTTTGAAAATTTCAATATCTGGTGTAAAAGAAACTCCTGTTCCATTGATTTCTTCGGTTTGAACCTCCGGATGCTCCTTCACTAGCTCTCCTTTCGAAAAATCGATTCTTTTCAGGCGACCCTCACGTATCGATTTGATTGAAAAATTCATCGATAGCGCATTCACTGCCTTGATCCCGACACCATTCAATCCAACCGATTTCTTGAATACTTTCGAATCGTATTTCGCACCTGTATTCATCCTCGAAGCGACATCCATCAGTTTTCCAAGCGGAATACCACGACCATAGTCGCGTACCGACACAAGTTCATCCGATACTGTGACGTCGATTTTACGACCATTTCCCATCATAAATTCGTCGATAGAATTGTCAAGTACCTCTTTTAATAATACATAGATACCATCATCAGCAGCAGAGCCGTCACCCAACTTGCCAATGTACATTCCTGGCCGCTTGCGGATGTGTTCTTTCCAATCAAGCGTACGAATTGATTCTTCTGAATAACCTGGGACCATTTTTAACGATTTTGCACAAATATAATGAAAAACAAAAATAGCCCGATCGAAATCGGAAACCAGTAATGAACACAATTTGGTTGATAAGTATTTTGGAATAATTCCGTCGCTTGTAATAACTAATCGCAAAAATGAAAAGTGGGGTATAAATCCTTCCGAATTAAAGAATAATCAGACAAATTTAATTGAACAAAAACAAACAATTTCCTTGTCGACTTCCAAAAACAAATCGTTGAGATTGAGAAGCAGAGCCTTGAGATTGAGAAGCAGAGCCTTGAGATTGAGATGCAGAGACCGGAGATCGGGATGCAGAGCCTTGAGATTGAGATGCAGAGACCGGAGATCGGGATGCAGAGCCTTGAGATTGAGATGCAGAGACCGGAGATCGGGATGCAGAGCCTTGAGATTGAGATGCAGTGCCTTGAGATCGGGATTCATAGCCTTGAGATCGGGATTCATAGCCTAGAGATCGGGATTCATAGCCTTGATATTAGGATGCAGAGACCGGAGATTGAGAAGCAGAGCTCAGGCAAAGGTGAAACCTCATTAATTAAAAATAAAAAAACATTCAATACGAAAATTGTAGTGCTAAAAGAATAATTTTGAGAACCGGGTAAATAGTCTGGAAATGGATCTGTTTTGTTCTTCCAAACTTTAAAATATTTGTTTTAAAGATGAATAAAGTACTTGAAAATTTGCAACATATATTCCAGACGCCATTTCAAAGTTCGGTGCTGGTTTTTGCAGTAATTTTGTTTATTATTCTTTTGGCACCCCTGATCTTCCGAAGAATTAAAGTTCCCGGAATTATCGGATTGATACTTGCAGGTATAATTATTGGGCCTTATGGATTAAATATGATTGCCAAAAATTCGGCAATTGACCTCTTTTCGACAATTGGGCTTCTATATATCATGTTTCTCGCGGGTCTTGAACTTGATATGAAAGGATTTGCATCTTATAAACACAAAAGCATCGTATTCGGGTTTTTCACTTTTATTATTCCATTTGCCATTGGATACCCTGTTTGTCGATATCTGCTTGATCTCAGTTTTGGAACAAGTTTTTTGGTTTCGAGCATGTTTGCCACCAATACGCTGGTTACTTATCCGATCGTGAGCCGCCTTGGCATTTCGAGAAATGAAGCAGTAGGAGTATCCGTCGGTGGAACGATGCTGACCGACACTGCAGTTTTAATAATCCTGGCAATTATCAGTGGTGCAGTTAGTGGTGAACTTTCGCTGAATTTTTGGATAAGATTTTCAATATCCGTTTTGATATTCCTATCCATCGTTTTTTGGTTGATTCCCAAGCTGGCAACCTGGTTTTTCAGAAATTTCGAAGGTGAGAGAAATTCTCATTTCATTTTTGTTCTTGCGATGGTTTTTTTCGCTGCTTTTTTATCTGAATTAGCAGGTCTTGAACCAATTATAGGTGCTTTTGCTGCCGGAATCGCACTAAACAAGCTTGTTCCTCACACCTCGTCACTAATGAACAGGTTAGAGTTTGTAGGCAATTCATTGTTTATCCCGTTTTTTCTTATCAGCGTTGGGATGTTGATTGACGTCAGTGTTCTTTTTGAAGGTTTACACGCCATATTTATTGCGGCTACATTAACCGTAGTAGCAATTATTGGCAAATATGCAGCGGCATGGATTACTGCTGCAATATATCATTTTCCCAAAGCTTATCGAAACCTTCTTTTCGGATTGAGCAGTGCCCACGCAGCTTCAACTATTGCGGTCATCATGGTGGGATATCGGATTGGAATTGTCGATGAAAATATTTTGAATGGAACCATCATATTAATTTTAGTTACATGTCTTGTTGCATCATTTGTTACTGAGCAATCGGCCAAGCAGGTTTTAATAATGGATAAGCTCATTGCTCCGCAACTTCCAACATTAAGGGATCAAAAGATTCTTATTCCGATTTACAATCCTAATAATATGGAGCGCCTACTTGACCTGGCAATGGCGATTAAAAATCCGAGGAACCACTTTCCGATTGTAAGTTTGTCAGTTGTTACTGATGATCAGGCGGCTCAACAAAAATTGCTCGAGGCCAAAAAGACGCTCGAAAAGGCAATTATTCATGCGGCTGCTGTTGATCAGGAGGTAGAAATCATCACCACGATCAGCCAAAACGTACCCAGTGGGATTAAACGTGTAGCAACTGAAATATTTGCAACCGAAATTATTTTAGGTTTTGCATTGAAGCACCATTTTACAGACTTACTTTTCGGGAATATCATCAAGTATATAGTGGATAATACCAATCAGGCGGTCTGGGTTTGCAGTATTTCACCTCACCTTCATCAGCGAAAGAAAATTGTGGTTATATGCCCCAGGTATGCCGACCGTGAATATGGTTTCCATCTTTGGTTGAGTCGTGTTTTCCGGCTTGCAGATTCACTAAAGGTTTCATGCGATTTTCTATCTTCTCCGCAAACCTTCAGACATGTAAATGAATATATTCAACTTAATAATATTAAGGTTCATACAAAACATATTGAATTTACCGACTGGAACGAATTTCTTGAAATTTCAGCATTTATAAAGCTAACCGATTTGGTTATTATTGCACTTCCGCGTAATGGAGGCGTTTCGTATAAGCTTAATCAGGAAGGCATTCCGCGTCTGATGGCCAAAAATTTCGAAAACCATGATTTCATTCTTATTTATCCGAATGAAAATGAGGAAAATCCTGAATTGATGTTTACCAACGATTTCGAAAAAAGCCTTATTGAGGAGGGGTTGAATCAGCTTTCGAAAAAAGCCAGATCGTGGACGGATGTTTTCCGCAGAAAATAGAGGGGAAGACAGAAATTAAAAGAGAGTTTGCTAAAAACCAAATAAGCTTTCAAAAACTGTTTATTCATTGCCTGCTGCCAATTAACAAGATATTATTAATTTTCCACTCTCATTACTTTCAAAAAACTGATTCATTCGCATACATGCCTAACTTTGCCAATTCAATTTAAAAAGTATGTGGGCACTGTTTGCCGTTGCTTCGGCTGTATTTCTTGGAACTTATGATGTTTTTAAAAAGCTTTCACTCAACAGTAATGCGGTTCTGCCAGTACTCTTTTTCTCAACACTCACATCAGCAGTTATATTCCTTCCATTTATCTTAGTCTCAAATTTCTATCCTGACTTATTAAATAATGGCATTTTCTTTATTCCCACCGTACCTATTACACAGCACGCATATTTCTTTCTGAAAGCAGTGATCGTTACGAGTTCATGGATATTCGCATTTTTTGCGATTAAACACCTCCCATTGACCATCGTCTCTCCAATCCGGGCTACAGGCCCAATTTGGATTCTATTTGGTGCAATTGTAATTTTCTCGGAACATCTTTCAATTATTCAATGGATTGGAATTGCCGTTACCCTGTTATTCTTCTACTTTTTCTCATTTGCAGGCAAATTGGAAGGGATTCACTTTGCCACAAACAAATGGATTCTATTTTTAATTGCAGGTACTTTACTGGGATCTGCCAGTGGCTTATACGATAAATTTTTGATCCGTAATTTCGACCGAATGGCTGTGCAGGCATGGTCCTCCATCTATCAGGTTGGACTACTATTGCCGGTTATACTATTCCTCTGGTATCCTAAACGCATGGAAAATACCCCTTTCCAATGGCGGTGGTCAATTCCTATGATCGGACTATTTCTCGTGATTGCAGATTTCCTATACTTTTATGCGATCTCAATGGACGGATCCTTAATCTCAGTAATATCCGCACTTCGCAGAAGTGGAGTGATTATTTCATTTGCCCTTGGAGGTATCCTGTTTCACGAAAAGAACATTCGACGAAAAGGGTGGCTCCTGTTAGGTATACTAACAGGTGTTTTGATTCTTTTATTTGGTTCGTAAAGGCGCGATAAATCGCATCTCTTATTGAATTAAATCAGACAAAAAGTATCACGTTTATCATGAAATAGTTCCAGACGCGATAAAACGCGTCTCTACAAATCTATTATGGTTTGATTACCTTCATCAACGCTCCCGGGATTTGCAGGAGATCGTAATCGTGATCGTAGACCAGGTACTTATTAATCCAAACTGTTACAAACTTCTCCTTGTATTCCCGTAATCCTTTATATTGCGAAAAACCTTTGATTTTTTCGTAAGCAAACTTCATAGACTTTTCTTTGAAAGTATGGGGATCGTCAATACCTGACATTGGTGCAAATCCCATATTTGCAAATGAATAATCTTCTGCTTTCAAATAAAGAAACAATTCTACGATTAGGAAATCCATTACCCCGTTTGGGGCATCGGTAGTTTTGCGGATCAGATCGTAAGTTCCTTCTCCAGGTGCATAATCGGGAATTACATTTAAAAAAGCGACAACCTTTTCTTCCGAATTTTCGACGATAATAAGTGTTTGCTGTTTCAAATCTTCCCACACAAACATCCCCTGTGAAAAAATGATCTCGCTTCTGCCAGTTTCCTCAAGCCACTCGTCAGATACGGCTTTAATTTTCTGAAGTAACCCATCCTTAATAGGGGCAGTATGAATACTAGTTTTATAACCCCGATCCTTCACTTTGGACAATGCATTACGAATCGATTTCTTTGAGCCACCTTCAAGCGAAAATGTTTTCAAATCAACCAAACCCTCCTGGCCTAAAAACATTACCTTCTTTTTCAATCGTTTATAGCTTTCAAGATCACTTTCCGAAACCCGATAGTAGATACTCTTTAAACCTACATCAAAGCAAAATCGGTCGAACTGAACAATACTTTGTTCCATATGTTCGACATTTTCAGCTACTGGATTTTCAAGAACAACTGCAAAGTTTCCAGCAGGCCGGTACGAAATGAATGCATTCAATCCTTCCGGTTCAAAAATCATCTTGTCCTGATAAGTCTTAAAATAGTCGAGACCCGATTTACCATATTGACTCACCAATTTCCGGGGACGTTCCAACTCTGTTGCAGAAGGAAAGCTCTTTAAGAAATAAGGGCGAATAAGGGTATATATTAAAAAACCAAAAGTTAAAAACCCGCTTATCTGGATTGACAAAATAAACTTCCGGGCAAAATTATCCACAGGCATCAAATCGCTGCTTCCAATCAGAAAGTAGTTTTCTACAGCGTATTGGATGGATTGAATGAAGCTGAAATCAATATTAAAATGCTTTTTATCAAGGTAATAAAACCCTATCACACTGTAGACCAATACTGCAAGCATACTCAAAATTGCAGTTTGGATTCCAACAGAACGTAAACGTGGATTATTTTTCACATAGTAATCTTTCTTTGTGAAAATCAGGACGACCATTACAAGAAGTGCAGCGATAGCCTCTTCATAATCAGCAGCTTTAGTAAGATTCGCAATCATTGAAACAAATGAAAGAACAAAGGCAAACCACCATGCAATTTTCAACCCTTTGAGCATAAATGAAGCAGTAACCAATAAAAAGAGTCCTAAAACCAACACAAAATAATTTGAGTCGATCATGGCATCTATTGGCAAAAAATTTCTAAGCCATCGAACCCTGACAGGAATTGCAGGTGTAAGAACAGATATAATATCAATCAGACCAAGCGAAAACAACATTAATGCTGGTATAATTCGCATCAATAACTTGTTGATTTTTAACAAAAAACTAAACATACCGGCAATCAGCGGAAGCCAGAATTCGAAAAATCTGTAAAGAAATGTTATTGCAACCGCTTCCACATTTGCATAGCCTAAACGAACCAAAATAAATACCATCGAAACTTCGATGGCACCAAGACCCCTTAAAAACGGAGATACAATCAGGAAAATAACTGAAATTATATATCCCAAAAATGCTGCAAAAAACGATGGGGTGTACCCCAATGCTATCATTGCAACATAGAGATGTGCAATTCCGACAAACTCAATAAGAGCGGAATAAAACAGTGTTATAAAAAATTGTTTTTTACTGATCCTGTTATTTTGGATATCGATTGAAAAGACTTCAAAAAATGAGAATGTTTTGACAAGCCAACGATAAAAGCCCCCCTTATTGACGATCGATCTGTAGATCAAATATATTGCAATGATGAGCACTAACATTGAAAAAAAAGCAACCCACTCCCCCGCTCCAATTCCACCTACTAACAAGGAATAAATAAAAATTGGAACAGCTACAACGATCACCGATAATATTCCCACAAATCCATAAACTGCAGAAGCAAAATGGATCTGCGACTTTGTAATTCCCCTTTTTTCTATCTCACCCGTAAAAAAAGCCAGCGATGATATGCCTCCTGCCGGTAAGAAAATACTGATCAGATTTCGCTTCAGAAATAATACGATGGCAGTTATTAGCGGAATACGGTGCCTGATGGATGCAAATGATGCGACATACATTAATCCTTGCAAAAGAATATACACCACCGTTAACATTATTCCTGCAACTACAAACTTCCAGTCGGCATCTAAAAGCACGCGTTTTACTTCTGTCAGTTCAGTATGTTCGTGATTAATAAACCAAATTCCCAGACCAATCGAAAAGATCGTGAAAATTGCCTGAGCCAGCATTTTGCTGTTCTCACGAAAAAAAGGAAGGCTCCTTTCTTTAATAAATTGGCCAATTACAATGAAAGGTCTGTTTGCTTTATTCAAAAACATATCAGTATCGGATGAGCATAAAAATAAAGCCACAATAATCCAAAATGCAAATTGTTACAGCTTTAATGAATATATGAAAACGATGAAGGGAATGAGATATTCCCAACAATCTACTACTTCACAGAGAACTTATAGATACACACCGAATTATAAACTTCGCCAGGTCGTAAAACAACTGATGGAAATTCAGGTTGATTGGGTGAATTAGGAAAATGCTGCGTTTCGAGGCACAGGGCTGATCTGAAATTATATGGTTTTGCCTGTTTTCCAATCTCTTTGCCTTTCAAAAAATTGCCGGTATAAAATTGAACCCCGGGTTCGTTTGTGAATACTTCCATAAAGCGTCCGCTTTGAGGGTCGTAAACTGATGCAGCAAGTGAAACCACTTTTGCATCGGTTTTATTCAATACAAAATTATGATCGTATCCTAAACCAAAAGTCAGTTGCTCATTTTTCTCGTTGATTCTTGAACCAACAGTTGTCGGTGTTGTAAAATCAAAAGGAGTACCAATTACAGACTCAATCTTTCCGGTAGGAATAAGCGCAGAATCAATAGGCGTATATTTGTCGGCATTAAGGAATACCTCATGATCGAGAATATCGCCATTACCAGCTCCGTGAAGGTTAAAATAGGAGTGATTTGTAAGGTTGAGAACGGT
>Ga0209430_1002253_pt1 | contig 12658 bp, 11 predicted proteins | sample BarGraIncub1133A_FD_184504 | JGI IMG/M metagenome (GOLD analysis project Ga0209430, IMG submission 184504) | Arctic peat soil microbial communities from Barrow, Alaska - Barrow Graham LP Incubations 11-33A (SPAdes) (version 2) | ecosystem: Environmental > Terrestrial > Soil > Wetlands > Peat... | reverse complement strand
GCAGGTGCCGTTCACCAAGTCCCTGTGCACCTCGGTCAACGAGGTGATCTGCCACGGGATCCCGGACTCGACGGTGCTGCGGGACGGCGACATCGTCAACGTCGACATCACCGCCTACCTCAATGGCGTGCACGGCGACACCAACGCCACGTTCGGCGTCGGCGAGCTCGACGAGGAGTCCCGCCTGCTCGTCGAACGGACCCACGAGGCGATGATGCGTGGGATCAGGGCCGTGGCTCCGGGGCGGCAGGTCAACGTGATCGGACGGGTGATCGAGAGGTACGCCGCCCGGTTCGGCTACGGGGTGGTGCGGGACTTCACCGGCCATGGCGTCGGCGAGTCGTTCCACTCCGGCCTGGTGGTCCCGCACTACGACGCGGCGCCGCTGCATGCCACTGTCATCGAGCCGGGGATGGTCTTCACCATCGAGCCCATGATCAACCTCGGCACCTACGAGTGGGACATCTGGGACGACGGCTGGACCGTCGTCACCCGTGACCGGAGGCGCAGCGCGCAGTTCGAGCACACCCTTGTCGTAACCGAGACCGGAGCGGAGATCCTGACCCTGCCATGAGCCACAACCAGCACCGGCCCGCACCGACCGTCGGGTTCGGCATCGACATCGGCGGCAGCGGGATCAAGGGTGCGCCGGTCGACCTGGCCACCGGGGAGTTCCTCGCCGACCGGTTGCGGATCCCGACCCCTCAACCCTCCACGCCGTCAGCGGTCGCGGCGACGGTGGCCGAGCTCGTCTCGGCGTTCGACCTGCCACCCGGAGCCCGGATCGGGGTGACCTTCCCGGCGGTGATCCAGCACGGGGTGGCCCGGACGGCTGCGAACGTCGACGACGCCTGGATCGGCACGAACGTGTCGTCGGTGCTGGCCGCGGCAACGGGCCGGAAGGTCCTGACGGTGAACGACGCCGACGCCGCCGGCTACGCCGAGGCACTGTACGGCGCGGCACGCGGCAACGGCGGCGTGGTGCTCGTCGTCACCCTTGGCACCGGCATCGGGACCTGCCTGGTGGTCGACGGGCGGCTCGTGCCGAACATCGAGCTGGGCCACGTCGAGGTCGACGGGTACGACGGCGAGCTCCGCGCCTCCGACGCCGCGCGCGAGCGTGACGACCTGGACTGGGAACAGTGGGCGGAGCGTCTGCAGCGGTACTTCCGGGTGGTCGAGGACCTGGTCTGGCCCGACCTGATCGTGGTCGGCGGCGGGGTGAGCAAGAAGCACGCGCAGTTCCTGCCCCTGCTCGACCTGCGGACCCGCATCGTGCCTGCCGGTCTACGCAACGCGGCCGGGATCGTCGGCGCCGCGGCCCTTGCCGCGAACGACGGCGCGGGCGGCTGAAGCACGGCGTGGCCAGGCGACGCAAGGAACGGCCACGCTTCTCCGGCGGGATCGCGTTCGGCGAGCTGATCGCCATCTTCCAGCCCGGTGTCGAGCACCTGATCGAGGAGCGGGAGCGCAAGCGCACCGATCTCGTGGTGCCGGGAGATGCGGACGACGACTGGGAGATCGACCTCGACGGCCGGGTGGCGACGCTGGCGAGGGCCCAACCGGAGACCGCAACCCCCGACGCGGACGCTGGTGATGCGGAGAGCGCAGCGTCCGGGGATCCCGTCGCGCGATGAGGCTCACGCAGGTCGCGCCCGGTGTGTGGACCGCCACGGCCGCCACCTGGGCCACCCTCAGCACTGTCGTCGTCGCCGACGACGGCGCATGCCTGGTCGTGGATCCCGGGATCACCGTCCAGGAGGTCGGCGCGCTCGCCGCGGAGATCGGCTCACGTGGGTGGCGACCCGTTGCCGGCTTCTCCACCCACCCGCACTGGGACCACGTGCTGTGGGCGTCGGCCCTGGGCGACGGGCCCCGTTGGGCGACCGCGGCGGCCGCCCGCACAGCCGGCGAGAGCCGCTCACAGATCCTGGCCGAGGCCGACGCCGACGCTCCGGGCCACGACCACCGGTTCACGGCCGTCCTGACCCCCCTGCCCGACGGCGTAGGTGAGCTGCCATGGGACGGACCCCGGGCGGTCGTCGTGCCCTACCGGGCGCACTGCCCCGGCAGCGCGGCGCTCCTGCTGCCTGGCGCCGGGGTGCTGGTCGCCGGGGACCTGCTCTCCGACACCGAGGTGCCGTTCCTCGACCTGGACGCACCCGACCCGGTGGGCGACCACCACGCGGCGCTGGCTCGCCTGGAGAGCGTGGCCGACCGGCACGGTGTCGGGGTTCTGATTCCCGGCCACGGGTCGGTGACCGACGCGGCCGGGCTGCGCCGGCGGCTGGCGGCCGATCGGGCCTACCTTGACGCACTGGTGGCCGGCGCGTCGATGAGCGATCCGCGCCTGGCCGACCCCTGGGTGGCCGGCGAGCACGAACGCCAGGTGATCTGGGCCGGTGGCGGCCGGAGGATCGGCTGAGACCGGCGGCTCGTGCTCGACCACACAGCTCTGAGCCAAGCCTCGTTGGTCGAGCGGATGAGTCGGCCGGTACGCCGGGTTCTGTCCCCGCGCGCGGTTACCCCCGCGCGGGTGGCGGCCATCCATCTACGACGCACGTTGCCGTGCGCCTCCAGCGGCCTACCCGGGAGCTCGGGCGAGCAGCCCTCGAACGCTCCCTGTCTGGCCTTGCTCCCGGTGGGGTTTGCCGAGCCGCACCGGTCACCCGGTGCGCTGGTGGTCTCTTGCACCACCGTTTCACCCTTACCGCGCCCGTCCGGACCAGGTCCGAGCGGGCGTGGCGGTCTGTTCTCTGTGGCACTTTCCCGCGGGTCACCCCGGGTGGGAGTTGCCCACCACCGTGCTCTGCGGAGCCCGGACGTTCCTCGGCGAGAGTGGCGAACCACCCTCGACGCGACCGCCTGGCCGACTCATCCGCCCGATCAGGGTACCCCGGGGCGCTCCGCCGGCGTCAGAGCGGTCGGGTGCGCTCAGATGTCCGTCGGCATCCCGACGACGGCGACCTCGCGTTCGCCGTCCTGCCAGATCCGCACGATGCTCACCGAGGCCGGCGCCACCCGCACCGAGGCCCACACCGACGACGGCGCCCCGAGCGTCGAGCCGATGGCGGCGCGGATCGACACCGAGTGGCTCACCACGACGACCGTCCGGTCGACGCCGGCTGCCAGCAACCGCTGCAGCCCGCGATGCACCCGGGCACCGACGTCCTCGATCGACTCACCCCCTGGGGCGGGGAACGACGCGTCGTCGTGCCAGCGCCGCAGACGTCCCGGCCAGCGGCCGTCGATCTGCTCGGCCGTGAGCCCCTCCCACTCCCCGAAGTCGCACTCGGCGAACGCCGGGTCGACCTCGACCGGCAGACCGAGCCGGCGAGCCACCGCAGCGGCCGTCTCCTTGGCGCGCACCATCGGCGAGGCGACCAGCTGCCCCGGGTGCGGCAGGTCGTCCCACAGGGTCCGGCCGATCCGGAAGGTCAGGTCGGCCGCCTGGGCAGCCTGAACGCGGCCCGCCGCAGTGAGGCCGGGCCCGGGGACGCCCGAACCCGAGTACGCCTTGCTGGTGGTCATCGGCGTCTCGCCGTGCCGCAGCAGGACCACGGTGAGTGGCTCTTTGTCGTCGAACCGCATCGCGGCACCCGACGGACGGCTGGACAGATGCGACGTCATCGAGGGGCGTCCACCGCTCGCACCAGGATCCGGCCGCACTCGTCGCACCTGACGACCTCCTCGGGGGGCGCAGCCGTGATCTGGGCCAGCTCGCTGGAGTTGAGCTCCAACCGGCAGCCCTCGCACCTGTGACCGCGCAGGACGGCGACGCCGACACCACCGAGGTGCCCCCGCAGGCGGTCGTACAACGCCACCAGGCCGGTCTCCAGACCGGCAGCGCGCGCCGCTCGCTCGGTCGCGACCTGCTCGGCCTGGAGGTCCAGCTCGGCCAGGACCCGGGCGAGCTCGACGGTGGCCCGCTCGTGCTCCGCGCGGATCTCCTCGTGCGCACCGGTGGCCTCGGCGAGGACGGCCTCCTGCTGCTCGAGGAGCTCCATCACCTCGAGCTCCACGTCCTCCAGATGTGCCTGCCGACGGGCCAAGCCCTCGAGCTCACTGCTCAGCGCCTGCACGTCCTTGACGCTCACCGCCCCGGAGTCCATCCGGGTCTGGTCGCGCTGGGCCCGGGCCCGTACCTGCTCCACGTCCGCCTCCGCCTTGGCAACCTGGCGCCGGGTGTCCCCCACAGCGGTCCGCGCGACCACCAGCTGCTCCGCCAGCTGCACCAGACGCGCGGCGACCTGCTCGACGGTGGCCAGTACCGGGTGGGCGGCACGTTGATGGGCGATCTGCGCTGCCCGGGTGTCCAGGGCCTGGACCTCCAGCAGTCGGAGCTGGTCGGCAACGGGCGCTGACGTCACGGCTGGGATCCTTGCTGTCGATGGACAGGGCCGGCGATGCGCGCCGTCCACGGGTCGGTGGAGAGCTCGCTCACGCGGGTCTCCACCGTAGTGCCGTGCACGGTGCGGACATCCTCGGCCAGGCGCGCCGCAGCCCCCGCCAGCCACGGCCACTCGCTCGCCGAGTGCGCGACGTCCACCAGGAAGGGCCGCCCGTCGACGCGCGCGCGTCCGTCCCGCGCTGCCTCGAAGCCGGCTCGCTCGCGCAGCTCGAGCGCTGGGTGGTGGCGGAGGTCCCCGGTGAGGTAGACGTCCGCGCCGGCTGCTCGCACCGCGTCGAAGAAGGAGTCGCCCGACCCGCCGACGACGGCGACCCGGCCCACCTGGGCGTCGAGGTCCCCGGCCACCCGCACGCCCTGCGCCGTGGCCGGTAGCACTGCCGCGACCAGTTCGGCGAACGCGCGCAGGGTCATCGGCGCGGGCAGCCTGCCCACCCTCCCCGCGCCCGTGCGACCGGGCAGGCCGGCCGTCTCCAGGACGTCGAACGCCGGCTCCTCGTAGGGGTGGGCCGCCCGCATCGCCGCCACCACCCGGGCCCGGAGCCGGCGGGGTGCGATCATCTCGACGCGCGCCTCCGCCACCCGGGCGATGCTGCCGAGCTCCCCCACTGCCGGGTTCGCCCCCTCCCCGGGCACGAACGTTCCGGTTCCCGTGGTGCTCCAGGCACACCTGCTGTACTCCCCCAGCTCGCCGGCGCCCGCCGCGGCGAGGGCGTCGACCAGCGCCTCGGCGTCGGCCTGCGGGACGAAGACCACGTGCTTGTCCAGCGCCTCGTCCGGCACCGGCACCAGCGGCTCGACGTCCACCAGACCGATGGCGCCGGCCAGCGCCTCGGGGACGCCGCCGGCCGGGGCGTCGGCGTTGGTGTGGGCGGCATGCAGGGCGCAGCCGCCCCTGATCAGGCGGTGCACGACCTCCCCCTTTGCGGTGCCGGCGGCCACCGAGTGCACACCGCGCAGCAGCAACGGATGGTGGGTCACCAGCAGGTCAGCTCCCCAGGCCAGGGCCTCGTCGACCACGGCCGTCGTCGCGTCGATCGCGAAGAGCACCCGGCGGACCGGCTGGGCCGGGTCCCCGCACACGGTCCCGACGGCGTCCCAGTCCTCCGCACCCTCCGGGGGGTAGCGCCGGTCAAGAAGGGCGACGACGTCGGCGAGGACGAGTGCGGGGCTGCTCACCCCTCGAACGCTACCGGCAGGTCCACCGGACGGGGCGCGTCGTGCGTCCGGTCAGGCCGCCCGGATTCCGAGCATGCCGCCACCCGGGTCCCCTGGCCACGCGGTGGGCCCGGCCGGTCTCGAACCGACGACCTCCGCGGTGTAAACGCGGCGCTCTGACCAACTGAGCTACAGGCCCGACGTCGAAGGAAGCCTACCGTCGGCCCAGCCGGCGGTACGGGGTCACGACGGCCGGCCGCCGGCCGGCTCGACCCTGCTCAGAGCGCGGCGAGCGCGGCCCGGTACGCACCGATGTCCCGGGCGTGCCCCGGGGCGTTGACGACCTGCCACCGGACGATGCCGTCGGCGTCGATCAGGAAGCTGCCCCGCACGGCCATCCCGGAGCCGTCGTCGAACACCCCGAAAGACCTGGCTGCCGCACCGTGCGGCCAGAAGTCCGAGAGCAGGTCGAAGCCGAGACCCTCCTGCTCGGCCCAGGCCCGCAGCGCGTGCTTGGGGTCGCAGGAGATGCCGAGCAGACGCACGCCCGCCGCCTCGAAGTCCTCGAGGTTGTCCCGAAGCTCGCCTGCCTCGCTCGTGCACATGCTGGAGAAGGCGAACGGAAAGAAGACGAGCACAACCGGGGTGCCACGGAGCCCGACGAGCGAGACGGGCGTCCCGTGCGTGTCCGGCAGGACGATCTCCGGAGCCGGATCGCCTGGGCGAGGGACGGGCGTCGGCGCACTCACCGGCCGCGCCCGCGAGTGCCGAGCCGCGTCGCGGACCAGTCAACGGCGATCGACAACGTGCTGGTGGCGTGCAAGCCGGCTGTCGTGGCCGCGTCCTCGATGTCGCTGTGGTCGACGTGGCCGCTGCGGCCGAGCTTCCGGGTGAACACCCAGATCAGCCCACCGTCCTCGAGCGAGGCGCGGACATCCACCAGGGCATCGGTCAGGTCGCCGTCGTCGTCCCGCCACCACAGGACGACGCCGTCGGTGACCTCGTCGTACTCCTCGTCGACGAGCTCGCTGCCGATCACCTTCTCGATGCCCGACCGCAGGTCCTGGTCGACGTCGTCGCCGTAGCCGAACTCCTGGACCACCTGCCCCGCGGCGAACCCCAAGCGAGCCGCCCCCGCACCGCCATCGAGCTCCTCGGTCGATCCCACTGTTGCTGCCCGTTCCCTTCGTCAAGCCCGGCACGGATGCCGGGAGCGCCGGGTGCCTGATGCGCCCCGCCCTGCCGGTAGCCCACAGCATCCCGCGGTCCCGTGGCAAGCGCCACGCCACTGGTGATGATCACCAGTCCCATTCGGCGACCCCACGAGAACCGACCACCGGGCGTCACCACCGGGTACGACGACGCCGGACACCCCCGGGACGGTCACCGAGACCTCGGTGTGACTTCCGCGCCGACAGGGGGCGAGAATGGTCCGACGAAGGACCATGGTCCCGGGCGGGGCGGACGCCGATCGGCGCCGGCCGGGTGCGGCAGACCTGAGCACCGCGGCCGACCGGCCGTGCGGTGCGGACGAGAGGTGAGGTTGCTGGTGGCTGCAAAGGACACGCCTGGCCCGCTGATCAACGGCCTGCTCAGCCAGGTCCCGGACATCGACCCGGACGAGACAAAGGAATGGGTCGAGTCCTTCGACGGACTCCTGCAGGAGCGCGGTGGCCCCCGGGCGCGCTACGTGCTGCTCAGCCTGCTCAAGCGCGCAAGGGAGCGCAACGTCGCCATCCCCAGGTCCCTTGTCACGCCGTACGTCAACACGATCGGCGTGCACGAGGAGCCGTACTTCCCCGGCGACGAGGCGCTCGAGCGCAGCTTCCGGCGACTGATGCGCTGGAACGCCGCCGTGATGGTGACCCGGGCCCAGCGACCGGAGATCAGCGTCGGTGGGCATATCTCCTCGTACGCCTCCGTCGCCACCCTCTACGAGGTCGGCTTCAACCACTTCTTCCACGGGAAGGACCACGCCGGCGGCGGGGACCAGGTGTACTTCCAGGGGCATGCGGCGCCTGGCATCTACGCCCGTGCGTTCCTCGAGGGGCGGCTCTCGGAGGAGAACCTCGACGCCTTCCGCCAGGAGGTGTCGAAGCCGGGTGGCGGACTCTCGTCCTACCCGCACCCGCGCCTGATGCCCGACTTCTGGGAGTTCCCGACGGTCTCGATGGGACTCGGACCGGCGTCGGCGATCCACCAGGCCTGGGTGAACCGGTACCTGAACAACCGCGGGATCAAGGACACCAGCCAGCAGAAGGTCTGGGCATTCCTCGGCGACGGCGAGATGGACGAGCCGGAGAGCCGCGGCATGCTGCAGCTGGCCGCCCAGCAGCAGCTGGACAACCTGATCTTCGTCGTGAACGCCAACCTCCAGCGCCTCGACGGCCCGGTACGCGGCAACGGCAAGATCATCCAGGAGCTCGAGGCGTTCTTCCGCGGTGCCGGCTGGAACGTGATCAAGGTGATCTGGGGCCGGGAGTGGGACCCGTTGCTGAACGCGGACAAGGACCGGGCCCTCGTCAACCTGATGAACGTGACACCGGACGGCGACTTCCAGACCTACAAGGCCAACGACGGCGCGTTCGTGCGCGAGAACTTCTTCGGCCGGGACCCTCGGACCAAGGCGCTGGTCGAAAGGATGACCGACGACCAGATCTGGGCCCTCAAACGCGGCGGCCACGACTACCGCAAGGTCTACGCGGCCTACGCCTCCGCCGTCGCGCACACCAGTCAGCCGACGGTGGTCCTTGCGCACACCATCAAGGGCTACGGGCTGGGCTCGGGGTTCGCGGGCCGCAACGCGACGCACCAGATGAAGAAGCTCAAGACCGACGACCTCAAGCTGCTTCGGGACTTCCTGAACATCCCGATCGAGGACGACCAGCTCCAGGACCCGTACAACGCCCCGTACTTCCACCCGGGCCCGGACTCGCCCGAGATCAAGTACATGATCGAGCGGCGCAAGGCGCTCGGCGGGTTCCTGCCGGAGCGGCGCACCACGCACACCCCGGTGACCCTGCCGCCCGACGAGACCTACGACGTCCTCGCCAAGGGCTCGGGCAGCCAGCAGGTCGCGACGACCATGGCGTTCGTCCGGTTGCTCAAGGAGCTCATCAAGGACAAGGAGTTCGGCCACCGGATCGTGCCGATCATCCCCGACGAGGCGCGGACGTTCGGCCTGGACGCCATCTTCCCGACGGCGAAGATCTTCAACACCCTCGGGCAGCACTACCTGGCTGTCGACCGCGAGCTGATGCTCTCCTACAAGGAGTCCGAGACCGGCCAGATCCTGCACACCGGGATCAACGAGGCGGGTTCCGTCGCGGCCTTCCAGGCGGTCGGCACCTCGTACGCCACGCACGGGGAACCGATGCTCCCGGTCTACATCTTCTACTCGATGTTCGGGTTCCAGCGGACCGGCGACCAGTTCTGGGCATGTGGTGACCAGATGGCCCGCGGCTTCGTCGTCGGCGCCACCGCCGGCCGCACCACGCTGACCGGCGAGGGACTCCAGCACGCAGACGGGCACTCCCCACTGCTGGCCCAGACCAACCCCGCCGTCGTGCACTACGACCCGGCGTACGCCTACGAGATCCGCCACATCGTCAGGGACGGCCTGCAGCGGATGTACGGCGAGGGCGACCCGCGCGACCCCGACGTCATGTACTACCTGACCGTCTACAACGAGCCGATGCAGCAGCCGGCCGAGCCGGACGACGTGGACGTCGAGGGCATCGTCCGAGGCATCCACCGCGTGGCGACGAGCGAGGGCGACGGGCCACGGGCGCAGATCCTGGCGTCCGGTGTCGGTGTGCCGTGGGGGCTGGAGGCCAGCCGGCTGCTCGCAGACGACTGGGGCGTCCGTGCCGACGTGTGGTCGGTGACCAGCTGGAACGAGCTGCGCCGGGACGGGGTGGCCGCGGACGAGCACGCCTTCCTGCACCCGGAGGAAGAGCCGCGGACGGCGTACCTGACCCAGAAGCTGCAGGGCGCGCCGGGGCCGTTCGTCGCCACCAGCGACTACAACCACCTGGTCGTCGACCAGGTCCGCAAGTGGATCCCCGGGGAGTACGAGACGCTCGGTGCCGACGGCTTCGGGTTCTCCGACACCCGGGCGGCCGCGCGCCGGTTCTTCCACATCGACGGGCCGTCAACGGCGGTCAAGGTGCTCCAGATGCTCGCCCGCCGCGGTGAGGTGAGCCCCGACGTACCGGCACGGGCGATCGAGCGCTACCAGCTGCACGACGTCCGGGCCGGCCGTTCGGGGACGGCGGGCGGGGACGCCTGAGAGTCGAGCACGAGGGCCCGGGACCGACCGGTTCCGGGCCCTCGTGACGTCCTGCCGGGCGGGGCAGCGCCCTCAGGTGCCGGAGATCTGCTGCTCGGCGTGCGCGACGGCCGCCTCGAGCTCCGGGCGGAGCCGTGCGGCGGCTGCCCTGTCGGGGTGCAGATCGAGCGCTGCGAGGTGGTGCTTGGCCTCCAGCGGCCGGTCGGCCTCGATGGCCGCAAGCACCAGCTGCCGGGCGATCCCGACCGGCTGCTCCTTGACCCGCCAGTGGCCGACGCCCAGGCCGAGCGCCTCGACGGGCAGGCCCGCGTCGCGCAGCACCGCAAGGCCCTCCAGCAGCGCCTGACCGGAGGGGTCGCGCTCGGCGGCCGTCGCCAGACGCCGCAGCGCGCCCTCGTGGTCGTCGTGGACCGACAGGCGGGCCAGCTCGATCAGCGGGTACCAGGCACGGGGGTGGCCCGCGAGCTCCTCTGCCAGGGCCCACACAGCCAGGTCGGCAGCCCGCAGCTTCTCCTGTTCCGTCTCGTCCTGGGGAGCCGTCAGCGGGTCGCCGTCCGGGCCCATCTCCGCCGCGCGACGCCGCACCATCTCGGCCAGCGCACGGAATGCCTGGGCGTCGTTGGGGTCCTCGCTCAGCTTCACGCGGACGGCGTCCTCACGAACGCTGTCCCGGCGCCGGATGGACGTCGGGCGGCGCAGGCCCACCTTGTACCCGGACGCCGGTCGGCGCACGAGTCGACGCAGCCGCGGCAGGAAATCCATACGCCGACGATAGCGTCCCGTGACCTTCCGCACAGGTTCGGATGCCTTCTCTGTACTGGCGCTGGGGTCGGCCTGCCCGGTCGGCCTTGTCGGTTCTCTACAACCCGCGATGTCGTCTTGCCCGCTGCGCCCCCTATGCTCGACCCATGGCGGCTCCCGGGCGTGACAAAGCCCACACCCTGCGCCGGCTGCACGACGGCAGCGGCCTGCTCGCCGCAGCTGCGATGCGCAAGCTCGACGAGACGCTGCCGTGGTACCGGGCACTGCCCGCCGAGGACCGGTCATGGGTCGGTCTGGTCGCACAGGCCGGCATCTCCAGCTTCATCACCTGGTTCTCCGACCCCAGCACACCTCCGCACGGGGCGAGCGAGATCTTCGCCGCCGCACCTCCGGAGCTCACCCGGTCGATCTCCCTGCAGCAGACGCTGCAGCTCGTCCGCCTGATCGTCGAGGTGGTGGAGGACCACAGCGACCGGCTCGCCGCCCCGGGCAGCGAACGGGACCTGCGTGAGGCCGTGCTGCGCTACTCGCGCGAGGTCGCGTTCTCGGCCGCAGAGGTCTACGCAAGGGCGGCGGAGGCCCGCGGGGCCTGGGACGCCCGGCTCGAGGCCCTCGTGGTGGACGCAGTTGTCCGTGGCGAGGCCGACGACGCCCTGCGGTCCCGGGTGGCTGCCCTGGGCTGGAGCGGACACGGCAGCGTCCTGGTGATGGTCGGTACCACGGCCCAGCCCCTTGACGACGTCCGGGTGGCCGAGTTCCGCCGGGCCACCCGCCGGGCCGCGGACGACGCCTTGGTGGGCATCCACGGTGACCGGCTGGTGGTCATCCTCGGCGGTGAGGGCGACCTGAGGGCGGCCGCCGAGGCCCTGGTCCCCCGGTTCGGTCCCGGTCCGGTGGTGATCGGACCGACGGTGGCCGGCCTGGACCAGGCCGGTCACTCGGCCACTGCGGCGCTCGCCGGGCTGCTGGCCGCTCGCGCCTGGCCCACCGCGCCGCGACCCGTCGCCGCGGACGACCTGCTGCCCGAGCGCGTGCTGGTGGGCGACGCCGTCGCACGTCGGACCCTCGTGGAGCAGGCCTACCGCCCGCTGGCCGGAGCGGGCGGCTCGCTCCTGGAGACCCTGGCCGCCCACGCGGAGCACGGGCGATCGCTCGAGGCGGCCGCGCGGGTGCTCTACGTGCACCCGAACACCGTGCGGTACCGGTTGCGCAAGGTGGCCGAGGTCACCGGGTGGGACCCGCTCAACCCCCGCGAGGCGTATGTGCTGCAGATGGCGCTCGCCCTCGGCCGCCTCGACGGCGACCTACCCCCACGCCGATGAGACCTGCTCACACCTCTTGTAGGTACCCCACAAGGACGGTTCTCGAGGTTGGTGGGCGTCGTAGGCCCGCCCCACCGCACCCGTTCGGGCATGGTTGACGGGTGCTCGCAATCATCTGCCCAGGCCAGGGCTCCCAGTCACCCGGATTCCTGAACCCGTGGCTCGAGCTGCCCGGTGTGCCGGAGCAGCTGGCAGCGTTCTCGGAGGCCTGCGGCATCGACCTGCGCAGGCACGGGACGACGTCGGATGCGGACACCATCCGGGACACCGCCGTAGCCCAGCCGCTGATCGTCGCGGCCTCCCTGGTGGCCTTGCGCGCCATTCTTCAGGGCCGCCCGGCCGCGACGGTTGCCGACGTCACCGCCGGTCACTCGGTCGGCGAGGTGAGCGCTGCCGCCCTCGCGGGTGTCCTGGACGACGCCGGCGCCGTCGGCCTGGTCGCCCGCCGTGCCGGGAGCATGGCCGCCGCCGCGGCACTGACCCCTACCGGGATGAGCGCCGTCGTCGGCGGTGACCCGGACGAGGTGCTCGCCGCGATCGAGGCCGCCGGCCTGTACCCGGCCAACGTCAACGGCGGCGGTCAGGTGGTCGCCGCAGGAACGCTGCAGGCACTCGCCGGCCTCGCCGAGCGCCCACCGACTCGCGCCCGCGTCATCCCGTTGCAGGTCGCCGGTGCCTTCCACACCCCGTTCATGCAGCCGGCTCAAGAGGAGTTCG
>Ga0209430_1002252_pt1 | contig 12676 bp, 23 predicted proteins | sample BarGraIncub1133A_FD_184504 | JGI IMG/M metagenome (GOLD analysis project Ga0209430, IMG submission 184504) | Arctic peat soil microbial communities from Barrow, Alaska - Barrow Graham LP Incubations 11-33A (SPAdes) (version 2) | ecosystem: Environmental > Terrestrial > Soil > Wetlands > Peat... | reverse complement strand
ATGGTTTTTAAAAATGAAAGGATGAAAGAATTTTGGAATAAAGGCTGATCACTCAGTTGAACAAAGGACAAATACAAGTTTGCCGTTAACTCCAGACTTTGGTTCAGCTTGATTGCAGTAATCTGCAGTAAAATTCATTGCAACATATTGAGCGGCAATTAACCGGTCATCTAATGTCACATGCATGGTTCTCCGTCCGGGTTTAACCATTTGTCGCTTATCGTAATTCTCGACAATCTTATTCGCTTTAATCATTTGATCAAGTGAATAATCAATTTTCGGAAGAGTTTTAGGATTAATCCCCATAGAGTTCAGGTGCCAGTTTGCCAGATTACCGACAATTTCGATTGCTTCTGATATTTTCATGATGGCAATGAGTTAATCAATGGTTTAACTGGCAACTTCTGTAACCCGTGCTTTGTCATCTTAACTCCCAAAACCGACCATACCTGGCTGACGTTTGGAATCAAAGATTTCAATTCTCCATCATAAGGGAGCTGCAGGAAGAGTTTGTTTGCGTTCTCTTCGGAGATTGGCATGTTTGTATCCGAGTCGTGATAACCCGGTTCGGGAGTTTCATACGTTCCGGCCATCTCTTTCGAGTAGCAATACCCGGCGTTGTTTGGTCTCCAAAGAGTGATAAACTTGTCACCCTTATTGGTGTGTGTCAATGAAATAATGTGAAACATGATGAGTTTTAGTTTTTTCTTATTTGGTTTAATAAATCGAATACATGAAATTTAGTTTCTCCTGAATAGCCTTTCTCCAATTCGAGAATGCAAGTTTGAATTCTTGCATACTGGAATGTTTTTCGCGGCAATGAGGTAATTGATTTGATGCCAAATGATTTCAGGTACCGGAGTCTCACATCCGAATCTACAATTGTGAACCATGGCATTAATGCAATGATATGATCAGACCGTTTCATGCATTCAGAAAGCAGGAAATATCCAAACCTCATTCCTTTAAGTTCCAAATCCTCCGGTATTCCGTAAGCTGATTTTGATGAAAAAGGCGGATTCATTACAATGCAATCAAAACGATCTGTCGCTAAGTCAAAGTAATTATCCGGAGCAGTCACCTGATACCCTTCGAGGTATTGAACGATGTTCCCTTCACCTGGTGTGGGTTCTAAAACTGTTACTGCAGCAGATGGAATTAATCCACACATATAGCTGGCTACTTCATGTGGTGTCTGGAAGTCCATGGTTATTGGTTATAAATAGATTAGCTCCTCTTTAAATTGCTCAATACTCTTTGATGTCATGCCGATCAGCGCTCTTGCCATTTGGGTGGGCACCGCATTACCAATCATCTTTGTTGCAACTTTACCCGAATAGCCTTCGAAATAGTCAGCAGGGAATCCCATGATTGGCCCCAGCTCGCTGTGAGCATTTAGAAATCTCATTTTGACATCAAAATCAAACAGATCCCCACCGGCCGTCACCATTGCTTTTTTATTTGGTTGGGTAAGAATTGTATTCAAAGGCTTTTCAATCGACTGATTTTGTGACTCCGGTTTGCCACCGGCATTGAAGTAAGCAGATATAAACTGGATCTTCTCTTTTGTGGTTATGGCACCTAGAGTAGCGTCAAGCGATTGATTGTAGCCAACCCCGTAATGATGACTAATAAACTTTGCTTCTGCACTTACTACCTGATTTTTTGGCTCTGTGGTTAATGCTCCGATAGGTTCATCAATCGACTGATTATTAGCTTCAGGATATCCATTAGAGTTATACTGTTTGCTGATAAATTGAACGGTTGCCAGTTGCTTTGTCTCCCGGGTTAGCTGTGGATTGAGCGGTTCATCCGGATGATTGTAATTGTCGGTGTGACAATGATCGGTTATGAATTGCATCTTTTCAAACGAAATCAGCACTTTTGCTTCCACGGTCCCGATTGTAGCGATGGGCTGATCAATGGAGTGGCAATTGTGACCACTTCCATGGTAAGTCATGAGCATATACATTTCAGGTGCAAAACGTTTGATACCTCCGGCAATGCGTCTCATGGTATTTGGGCAAAGCGGTTTTCTTTGTTGCTTGCGAAGCTGCATATTAAACTCACGTCCGAATATCGAATTACCTTCATTTTCAAGATTCAGAAATCCGCGGCAGGCTACCCACTTCTTTAATCCATTTAACCCTTTTTCCTGATGAGTTTGTTTCGGCCATTGAATTTCTACCCCTTCAGCAGTGAAGATTCCGAAATACCGGACTCTTCGTGTTGGGCATCCATAGTCTGCGGCATTCAGAAACCGGTGTTCATAATTCGGATAACCAAGTGCTTTGATGGCTTCAACCCATTTGTTAAACTCTTCACCTTCGCGACTTTTAATTGGTTTGCCATTTTCGTCAATTGGTCCCCATTTCAGAAATTCCGGAACATTCTCGATATGAATCACCATCGGTTTACAATGAGTGATATAGCGAGGGATTTCCCAACCAAGGGTATAACTACCAATTTCCTTATTTTTATTCCCTTTAGCCTTCGAGTGTTGTGTACATTCGGTAGATGCCCACAAAACGTCAACTTCTTCGAGTTCCGATACATCCTGAGTCCTGATATCAGCCTGAAAATGTTTTGTTTCAGGATGGTTTTTTGCATGGCATTCAATTGCGACTTTCGAGTGATTCAATGCCCATACAACATCAACGTCAGCCACTGCCAGGGCGCCAGTTGTAACACCACCACCTCCGGCAAACAAATCTCCAAATCTTAATTTTCTGTTTTCTTGTCTGATCCTGTGCATCGTTCAGAATTAAAAAGGTAAATCGTCACCACCTTCACCCGATGCATCTACTGTGCCCGATGCTTCCGTCTGGAATTTAGCAGCAACAATAGGGCGTATGCCACCAATAATTGGCTGATTGTTGCGCTCTTCCTCCGTCATTGCATCATAAACCTCTTTTTCAAGACTTAACTTTACCAGGTGTGTATCGTCAAATTTGTGATCCTTCATCTCGAATGCAACCAGATTGAGATAATATCCCTTTTCGCTAATAAATAATGAATTGTCATCAATCGGGATAAATACCCCACGTTTGGTGGTTTCGCGTCCCTTCACGTCGATGATTGCGACGTTTTTTAACTTCTTAAGATTTACTTTGATTCCTAAATTACTCATTGATAATTGATTTAAAGATTAAGACTAAAAACTTAGTTGATGATTGATTGTATTATCTTGTAAATTCCCTGAATGCATTTACTATGCAAATTCCCAGAACTATCACAGCTGTACTGAAAAAACCGATAAGAATTAAATACCCGATTTTTATTGCTGTTTTTACCATGATGGTTTTGATTTTCATAAATGCGATTTAAATTCCTGTTCATTGCGCCAGTTCAGCGCTTCGCCGATTGAGTTGTCTTCTTCTTCACCTGCAGGTGAATCATTGAACCCGGTTCTGGTGACTGACCGGACGTAAAAGATTGTTGCTACAACTGCCAAAGCCAATAAAATAAGGATAGTGATTGCCGGCCACTCCATCGGTGACAATTCAGTTTGTGTCATTTAAATTGAAATTTATTAGTTGTGAGTTGTATCGTCAGATACAATCTGTTTTTCTAATTGATTGATATGGTCTTGTATGTACCAAATTGCTTTTTCACAATCTTCAATTTGTTTTTTAAAATCCTCAATCCCGGCTTCCTTTTTTAATCCCTGTCTCCAGAGATATTTTAAAGCGTTACCAATGTCGAAATTATAATGCCTTATAACAGCAATGCACTCAATCCCAGAAGGATGTTCATTGTAATGCTTTGGATGATTGACCATTTCCCCTCTTTTATCTGGCATGATTAGTAGTTTATATCGTCAAATACAATAGGAATCAATATTTTAAGGTCAACTAAAAGAGGACGCATGAGTTCTCGCATTTGCGGATGGGCAGCTTTAGATGTACGCTGCTTGAAGATTGTTCGCCATTCACGAAGATTTGCCGTAACGACAATTTCCGTTTTGAGGGAATTTGGCAGAACAGATCTAGCTTGTTCAGGTTTCCATCGATTTGGGCACTCAAGCAAGAAAATATATGTTTCTTCACATTTCTTCAGGCAATCTGCCCATTGAACAGCGTCTTCATCCGCATTAATGTAATCCCCGCTGTTTATGGCTTCAACATCCCAATCTAAAAGCCATTCAGGTGCAATAAAGGTCAATTCATTCCCAAACTTATCATTTGAGTAATTGCAATACCGGGTTGATTCCTGAGAGAATGATGCCAAACGGTGACGTACAATCTCGTGCGATACACCACGGTCACAAACGAACTTAATACTGAAAGACCGGTGTTCCAGTACGGATTCATGACCTCTTGCCAATAGCATTGTTACAAACTTTGAGGCGCTGTCCTCAGTTATCTTTTCCTCTGACTTGTAACAGGTTCTTCCTGCCACCTCAATGCTTTTTAAGAGCTCAACCGGCTCAATCTGAGTCAGGATCTCATACGATGGTCTAATTAGCTTCATAACTGTGATTTATAATTCTGCGTGTAATTTTAAATACTCTGTTCTTGTAATTTCGATCATTCCGTCAATCCGGGGACTTACCTGGTCGTCAAGAAAAATCAATACGGTATTCTCATTCCCTGTTATATGCGGAATTTTAAACTTTCCATAGAAATGATCTTCAATTTCAAGAGCATCAAATATTTCTGTATAAAAAACACATTCAAGCTCACGAAGGAATTTTGCAATTTCTTTTCCCCTTTTGGTTTTTTTGTTCGGGATAATTACACCGGGATTATTAACATCCCGCTTCCATTCATCACCATATACTGAATTTACAACCGGGATAATTCCGATTATTCGGAAAGTGAGCGAAAACCCGAAGTCACCCAATCTCTGTTCGTACTTTAATCCTGTAAATTCTTCAACCTTTGTGATGTTTTCTTTGCCAATCCGCTTTATTTTCTCATCAAGTTCGTGACAACTCTTAAAAACTATGCTCTCCTTGTCTGTAATTTTATAATACATATTGTATTGATTATTAGTGTTTGATTAATTTTGCCAACATTACCCCGGCCAGTCCGCCGATCATTGCTCCTGTCGAATAAGATATTCGCTCAAGTCTGGAGCATAGAACTACTTTTCGAACATTTATTGTCCATAAGTATGAAATTCCAAAACCACAAATGGCAATCCCAGGCCATGCTACTTTGCTTATAAAATAAATATTGGCAGATACCAGGAATACCTGGGCAAACCCTGTGCTGAATATGATAACGTGCTTTCTCATATCATATGGGCATGTTCGGGAAACTGCAAAAACTGCCCCTCACGATCGATGAAGATTTCTTTGTTGAGCAGCTGAGCCTGGGTAATATCACGCTTGGCATCGAAGTGAATGCGCCAATCGCTGCAAATGACAACCTGGTGTGCTATTCCGATATCTGCAAAGCGGCCATCGAGCATCTTTTTCCAGTTTACACTTTGATGCCTTGATAAATCAAGCACGTGTTCTTCGGGTTTTGCGATCTTCACACGTTGAAGTAATTCCTGATAATTAGGCGAATCGTATTCGCCGATTACTGCTATTATCATTTAGTCAAATATTAAAGTGATGATTACCATTATCAATATCCCAACCATCGCTACAAAAGCAGGTCTTGAGGCATCTGTCTCTTTCTGGGTTGCCCGGATAATGTCATATTCCGGAAGACGTTTGCCGTTTTCCATGCACTTGCCGTTTTGATCCCATACTACAATAAGTTTAGATCCGGCTTTAGTGGTGACTTTTCCAAGTGCACGGGTAGGGAAATGCTGACGCTCATCATCATAAATTAGGCTGGTCATTTCGTAGATAACCCGGCTCCGGGTGTTGCTGTTTTCCAACTCGGTAGTTGTGAAACGCGGATTGAAAAACTCATTCAATTTTGTCTTAAATTTCATGGTGTTGCTTTGTTAAGATTGAAGATCATAAGCCACTTGTGGCAATTCAGGAGAATCTTTTAATGTTGAAACAGCCCCTTCGATCAGCATTATTGCAGTGACAATCTGATCCTTTAGGTGAGGCGTCATTGTGCGATCGAGTTCGTGTTTAGAATTCTTATCCCGCAAAGCATTTACAATCAATTCCGCTTCAGTGGCTGAAACGATGATGCTGATTGATTTGGCAACCGATACTACATTCATGATAATTGCTTTTCGGGGGTGCAACAATGCTGATGCTGTGCATCGCTGATGTTTTTTACCATCGCTTCATTAAATGATCGCTCATCCCTTGTAGTATTAGGAAGGTTTTTCTTAGCGAGGTGGATCAGGGAGAGTTTAATCTGGTGTACCTGATCGAGTGTCAATCCGACAATGTCGAATCCTCCGTTGTTGGTTTTACATTGTGCTGTCATGGATTTGGTTGTTATTGGTTTTATTAAATTATTTTTCATTTACTGAAACCTTTCGACCATCCATCCGTATAAAGGAAATACATGATGGTCTGGCACTGTTTTGTTTTTTATTTCATTAGAACTGGACTAAAAATTTCATTTGCCCTTAGTGCGAGAGATTGCCGTCTCTCGCACTTTTTTATAGGCTGTGTTCCCATTGCCGTGGGTTAATTAAGATAAGAACGACGGCTGCCCACCGTGGGTAATATTTTGAGTGTCTTTGGGGGACGCAGTATTTTTTACTTAGCAGAGCTTATTTTTAAAAGCATAGGTTATTAATTGCCTGTCGGGGTTTCCGCCCGTCAGGTTTAACCGTTGATAAATATGAGTTACATGGTTGTGTGCGGTTGCTTTCGATATAAATAGCCGTTCACCGATCTCTTCTTCAGAGAATCCTTTCACGAAGAGGGTCACAACCTGCAGCTCGCGTGCCGACAGTTTTCCCGAAACCCTGGGAGAACACGTTGTGCGTTTACAGTTATGGCGAATGGGGCATGATACACGTTCGAAAATAAAGTTGCCATCATCGTCAATATCGGGCTGGCCATCCTGCGACGAAAAATTACAGGCAAAGAATTGGTATACCCTTCCGTATTCGCAACAATCGTTTCCAACCAATTTAGCCAGTTCGGCGTGCTGATCGGGATACATGTCCAGTATCTTCCGGTCATTATTGACTATAAATGACCTTGTCATCTGGTCCATCCGTATTACTTCTCCTGTAGTGAGATCTTCTATCAGTAGCATATCCTTGCCTGCGTTGAAATAAATTTCTTTCATGCTTCTGGGAATAAGAAATCAATGGGTTTTTCGAGTATCTGTGAAATGACCAGCTTTTGCGGATATGTGAATTTATTGTCCTGAAGCCGGTTGTAAAAAGTCTTCTCGCTAATCTCAAGCTGACTAATAATTTCGCGTCTCAACTCATTTGGTTGGTTCTGTAGCCAATTATAATAAGCGGTAAAGCTCATTTCTTCAGATGTTTTATACATTTCCATTGTATGTGTCATTTTAATTTGATACTTTTTACAATGCAAATGTATATTTAACTGAAGCATCTTCAAAATAATATGAAGGTTATTTTCATATTTATTTGAAAATATTTTTATCCATATGAATTATAATAAGTTATGGTCTCTGATTAATAAGCAGGAATTAAGTAAGTCTGCTGCAGGAAGAATTGTAGATATGTCGCCTCAAGGATTCATAAGTATGATGGAAAACAAGTCTATAAAGGTTTCAACACTTGAGATTTTCTGTAATTATTTCAATGTGCCCATTTCATATTTTTATGAGGAAGATGATACGCAGCTTACGATAAACGAACCGAAAGCGTCTGAAACTGGCTGTTTGAAATGCATTGAGAAGGATAAAAGGATTGAAGATCTTACACGAGAAGTGAAAAAAGGGGAGTATACGATTGATATGCAGGGGAAACTAATCGCTGAGTATGAAACACAACTTGGAAAAAACGCCAAAGTATCCTGAGAGTGGTGCATAGCTGTTTTAGAATGCTTTGTATTTATTTTTTTGATTGATGCAATCCCGAACGTTGACGGATAAGGAAATGATTAACCCTTAATTATAAACGATGAAAAAATTTAAAATTATTTACGAGCATGTTTTACTGGATCTGGAAAACCCAAAATCTTTCGATGTTGAATGTCCTGTGGTAAATAAACAGATCGAACAAGGATGGTCTGTTGTGAACACATTCCGTTTTAATAGTTCCCGAATTGCCTTTGTGATGGAGAAAGAAATTCATGATGTTAATATTCAATAGAATACAAAATATAAAATCCCGCCATGTGACGGGATTTAAAACCAAATAATATGAATCACTTTATTGAATTAACAGAACTTAAAGGAGACAAATTTTTACTGAATACTGAATTAATCTTAAGAGCAAATGCAATGGGAGATGGCACTTTATTGACTACTTCTATTCCAAGAGATAAGGGTGTCGTATCATCGTACGTCCCGGCAAAAATTGATCAGCACCATTCCTGTATTAAATATGAAGTAAAAGAGAATTACGCTACTGTAATGGCTCTTATTCTTAATAAATAATCACGCCATGTGGCGGGACTATAAACCCAATACTATGAATAAACAATTTATCCTCTTAACAACGACAGAGAATACCGAAATTATTATCTGTCTTTCCAATATTGCAACAATCCAGGCTGCAGAAAGAAATCAAAATATGACCGAAATCAAGTTCAACTATGCAAAAGATAATGAATTACAACCTTATTTTATAGTTGTAAAGGAAGAATTTGGCCTAGTTAAATCAATGCTTGGATTAAAGTAGGCAAGTCTTCAATATGTGTATTTCGAATACAAAACAAGTACACAATACAGACATAAATACAATCCCCAGGGATGCCGGCACGGAATACAAATTTTAAAAATGTGCAAATCAAAGGGATAGAGGGGTTTTGAAGATCCCCGCAGCTCCACAGCAAAATGGCTGTAAATCTATTGATTTACAGCCATTTTTGCATTTACGGCCATTAAAGGCAATCGGGACAGTTGTTTTGATGGTTTTTTCAAAAAATATAACCAATTTTGAAGGAAACCTCATAAACTACGAAACCATGATTAACAAAGTATTGGCTTTCCTCTGTTTTACCACTTTTATCGCCTTTTCATGCTGCAATCAGCCGAAGAAGGATGCTCCGGAGCCGACTTCAATGCATTCATTCAATGATACCTACCGCGAAAATAATTTAAGTCGCATCGCTTTTCCCATCGGAGGTATAGGTGCAGGAATGATCTGCATGGAAGGTACGGGCGCATTTTCGCATGTTTCAGTACGTAATACTCCTGAGGTTTATAATGAGCCGCTTATGTTTGCTGCTATCGCTGTGAAAGGGAAAGAGAATGGTGCGAAAATTTTGGAAGGCCCAGTACCCACATGGAAATACTTCGGAAGTCCAAACACAGCAAATGGTGGAGAGCGCACTTCTTATGGTCTGCCACGCTTTAAAAATGCTGATTTTAATGCCCGGTTTCCATTTGCAACCATTCATTTGACAGATCAGGATATTCCGGTAGCTGTTAAAATAACGGGGTGGAGTCCTTTTATCCCCGGTGATCCCGATAATTCGAGCCTTCCTGCCGGAGCGATTGAGTATTCGTTCAAAAATTCGGGTTCATCCAAAATAGAGTCCGTATTTTCATTTAATTCCGTCAATTTTATGAAGAAAGGTGAGGGCATAAACGCTATTCAATCTATTACCAATGGCTTTGTACTCTCACAAAAATCTGATAAAAAGGACTTGTCGAATCAAGGCGATTTTGCCATTTTTACGGATCAGACATCCACTGTTGTTGACCATTGCTGGTTTCGTGGTGGCTGGTGGGATCCGCTTACAATGACATGGGAAAATATTGAGCAGCAAAAATTAAACCCGGTTGCCCCTATCGCAAATGATGCGCCTGGTGCTTCTTTATATGTTCCTTTAAACCTTGCTCCCGGCGAAGAGAAAACCATAAGAATCCTGCTTTCGTGGTATGTGCCAAATTCCAATATCAGGTTGGGTGAAGATCCCAAAACTGCCGCAAAATGTGATCCATCTTCAGGTTGTTGCGCATCTCCGTATTATCAACCCTGGTATTCCGGGAAATTTGCCAATATAAGCGAAGCCGCCAAATATTGGAGTTCCAACTATAACGAACTGAAAACCAAATCACAACTTTTTTCAGATGCTTTCTTCAGAAGTACATTACCACCTGAAGTGCTCGAAGCCGTTTCTGCCAATCTTTCTATTCTTAAATCACCTACGGTTTTGCGTCAGCGCGATGGAAAACTTTGGGCATGGGAAGGTTGCAGCGATAATTCGGGTTGTTGCGAAGGTTCCTGCACGCACGTGTGGAATTATGCGCAGGCGATTCCTAATTTATTCCCTTCGTTGGAAAGGACGTTACGCAATACTGAATTTACGGTTAGCCAAAATGATGAAGGTCACCAGGCTTTCAGGTCAGCCTTACCCATCCGACCTAAAATTCATGATTTTTATGCTGCTTCAGACGGACAATTGGGTGGAATAATGAAAGTTTACCGTGAATGGCGAATAAGTGGTGACAGCCAATGGTTAAAGGAACTTTTTCCCAAAGTAAAAGCAAGCATGGACTATTGCATAAATACGTGGGATCCACGCCACAAAGGTATTCTTGAAGAACCTCATCACAATACGTATGACATTGAATTCTGGGGACCCGATGGAATGTGCACCAGTTTCTACCTTGGAGCGCTATTATCAGTTTCTCAAATGGGTGAATTCCTTAAGGAAGATGTTTCCACGTACCATACACTGCTCAAATCGGGTAAGAGGTTTATGCAGGATAGTCTTTATAACGGTGAATATTTTTATCAGAAAATTAAGTGGCAGGGACTTAAAGCGCCGAATCCAATAGAAATGTCAAAGAATATGTGGAATTCAAACTATTCGGAAGAGGCACAGGTATTATTGAAGAAAGAAGGTCCAAAATACCAATATGGCAAAGGGTGTCTTTCGGATGGTGTACTTGGATTTTGGCTGGCACGGATGTGTGGCCTGGAAAATCCGATGGATTCTGCCATGATTAAAAGTCATCTTGACGCAGTTTATAAATACAATCTGAAACACGATCTTTCAGACCATGTTAATCCCCAGCGTCCATCATACGCGCTGGGAAAGGAAGGTGGTCTCTTACTTTGTACATGGCCAAAGGGAGGCAAATTATCATTGCCTTTTGTATACAGCAATGAAGTATGGACAGGAATCGAATACCAGGTTGCATCACATCTGATCCTGATGGGCGAGGTAGAAAAAGGACTGGATATTGTTAGAACTTGTCGAAACAGGTATGATGGACAGGTAAGAAATCCATTTGATGAATACGAATGTGGTCACTGGTATGCACGCGCCATGTCGAGCTATGGTCTGCTCCAGGGATTAACAGGTGTACGATATGATGCAGTAGACCATATTTTATACGTCGATTCGAAGATAGGTGATTTTGAAAGCTTTATTTCTACAGAAACAGGATTTGGAAATGTGAGTCTAATAAGTGGAAAAGCTTCATTGAATATGGTTTATGGGAATCTTGATGTAAAAAAGATAATAGTATCGGGTGCTGAACAATCGTTATAGCGAAATACATTTTACACTTCTCTGAATTCTGCAGAAACGCCATTTATTTGGAACGTGAAATTTTACTATCCTAAGAATGAACGGAGCAGTTTACTTCGATGGGTGTTCTTCAAATTTTTCAGCGCTTTTTCTTTCAGTTGCCTAACTCTTTCGCAAGTAAGTTGCAGTAATACAGATATTTCGTCGATGGATAATGGATGTTCGCCAATTAAGCCAAAATAATAACGCAAAACTTCGGCTTCGCGTTCGGATAACGTACTTAGTGCTCTTTCAATTTCAATTTTCAATGAGTTATTCATAAGTGAAAGATCCGGACTTGGTGATTCTTCATTGATTAAAGTGCTGTAAAGTGTATTTTCATCCTCATCACTTTCGTGCATAGGTGCATCTGTAGAAATGTGGAAATTAGATATTTCCAAAGCCTCCTTAACAATTTTGATTTGTAATTTAAGCAAATCTGCAATTTCTTCAGGTGTTGGCTCACGCTGATAATCCTGTTCGAGTTTTGTGAATGCTTTATTAATTTTGGATAGCGCCCCAATCTTATTTAATGGAAGCCGCACAATTCTGGATTGCTCTGCAATAGCTTGTAATATTGATTGTCTGATCCACCAAACAGCGTAGGAAATGAATTTAAATCCCTTGGTTTCATCATATCGTTCAGCTGCTTTTATGAGACCTAAATTTCCTTCATTTATTAAATCAGGCAGTGTCAATCCCTGATTTTGATACTGTTTGGCAACAGAAACAACAAACCGGAGGTTTGATTGAATCAGTTTTTTTAATGCTTTCTGATCGCCAAGTTTTATTTTTCTGGCAAGTACAATTTCCTCATCCATTGAGATAAGATCTGTTTTTCCAATCTCATGAAGATAGATTTCAAGAGATGTATCATCTCTTTTGGTTACTTGTTTGGCAATTCGAAGATGCCTCATAAAACAATCAGGTTAGGAATTGGTTTATAGTTTCAAATACTTAATTTAATTACGTAAACTATACAAAATTAGTAAAAAATTAGTAAAAAATTAGTAATATGACATTTGTCTTTATTTTTTATTTGCTTAGTCGTTATTATACCAGTAAGGGAAAACGCTTGCAACAATTAACCTTTCAAAAATTGATTTACAGTACCTTCGGTTCAACTTA
>Ga0209430_1002247_pt1 | contig 12692 bp, 19 predicted proteins | sample BarGraIncub1133A_FD_184504 | JGI IMG/M metagenome (GOLD analysis project Ga0209430, IMG submission 184504) | Arctic peat soil microbial communities from Barrow, Alaska - Barrow Graham LP Incubations 11-33A (SPAdes) (version 2) | ecosystem: Environmental > Terrestrial > Soil > Wetlands > Peat... | reverse complement strand
ATTTTTTATTCATACTTTCCTCAAGTTTACTACTAAATTGTGATGCAGTTCTTATAGAACTATCATCTTCTAATGTAACATTGAATTGACCATTAATTGCTTTACTTTCTGCTAATTTTCTTTGAAATCTCTTTATGATTATATCCTCACACGTATTGACGTAATACATATGATAAATTCTATTGTCTAAGGTGCTATTAATTCTGTATCCACGTTTTGAAGCTTGTGCCACTATGTTGACAAAATAACTAGGCATATAGAATATATATGACGCACAGAATTGAAGATTTATTCCAACATTAACTATTCGAGGATTAGATATAAAAACATCATATTTATCTTTATTAGCCTCTATAACCTCTTTTCTATCATATGTGCTTACAGTTGCTCTTAATTGAAATACTTTTAAGCCTTGAGCCTTTAATAACCTTTCTAATCTATTAGGCAATTTTTCACCCTTCATATAGTTTCCACCGTTATTAAATTCGGTATAAATCCATACTTTTCTACCCTCTTTATATTCTTTATTAACTAACTCTATTAATTTTTCTTCTTTAGGTAAAATATCTAAGTCTAAGTTAATAGGTTGAACTTCACAATCGCAACCTTCTTTATCTACTATAGGAAGTGGATTCCATTTATAAGGATTATTTAAATAGTGTTTAATTACACTATCAATATACATTTTAGCATTAAATGCATTCTTTTCTTTTATGTCATTGAATAAACCATTTTCACCATTCATTTGTTGAATATTAGCTTCTACAGGAATATACATTTCTTTTAACTTAGGAAGATTTTCACTTAAATCATCTAATGTTGAAAATATAAAATTATTAGCTAAATATTTAGTAAATACCACAGGATTAATGCCTTCTATTTCCCTAAAATCACTATCTTTAATTTCTGCCTTACCTCTACTATAATACGTTCTTTTGTCATCATTAACATTCGTTACAGCTTGAAGTGTTCCATATTTTTGTACAAAATCTTTTATATCTATACAATCATCTTCTTTTAATTTCTTAGGACATACTGCCATTAAAAAATTATGCAAACTTGAAGCATATCCATTATTTGAAGTACCACTTAAGGCTATAGCTTTTTTGCAATGTCTTCTTAACAACGTTCTCGTAGCATTTCCAATAATACTACTACTATTTGCACTTTCATGAATTTCATCTACTATAACGCTATTAAATACTATGTTTTTCCTATGTATATAGTCTATCACGCTAGTTTTCTTAGTTTTATTATAGCAAGCTGACCATAAAACAGTGTTGCACACACTACATTTATAATTCCCTTTATTTATTGTTTTGAAATCTTTCTCCTCAAAAAATACATCTTCAGTAGTTCTATTTGGATTTTTTAATGGAGTTCCACAGTCTGGGCAAACTAGAACGTCTTTCATTCTTTTTCTTGTAGAATACATATAATCTTGTTTTGAGTAATAACCATTAGTTTTATAATAATCATCCATTTCTTTACCTTCAATTAGCCTAGAAGCTTTTTTATAACTCGGAGTCTTAGCATAACTTAATTTAAAAGTTTCTTTACCTATTAACAAGTAAGTAGGAATATCACTCTTAATTTTCTTGTTCCATTTAATAAAATCTTCGGTCTTTTTTATAGTTACAATATTAACTTTATCTGAGATAGAATCTTTTATTTCATCCTTCCATTGAGATAATGTAATTGCAGGGGCAACGATTAGAGTGGTATAATTATTATTATCCTTACTTTTAAAGTAATTGTGATTAGCTTTTGTTGCTATAAGAGTTTTCCCACAACCCATGTCCGCACCAATAAACATGTAGTCATCAAATTTTAACACTTCTATTCCACTTTGAATAATAGGAATTTGTCCTTTAAATGGTTTCTTTTTACCATCAAATATCCCTTCATTTATTTTATTCTTATCGAATAATACATGTACAGTTTCTTTTATTTTATCTGTGATAGGTGTTAAGAATTTAAATATATAATCCTCTATAGTTTCAATTTCATTCCAATCAAAATCATCCTTAATCCCTTCTATATTGATATTTTCTAATTCTTGTTTAAAAGCATATATATTTAATTTATAACATTTCAAGTCCTTAAACTCTGAATTATTTGAATAGACTTGATTTTCTTCTAATATATATTTTTTATTTATTATCATTTGTTCTACTATTTCATTTGTAACAGGTAAATAATGAACATTTCTAATATAATTAACAATACTTTTAATTTTACCCTCATTATTCCAATCTATTATATACTCCTTTATTCTTTTAGATCTAATAATAGTATGAGTTAATTCACCTTGTCTATCACTTTTAAAGTTATAACTACTTGAATATAAAGATAATTGTTGAACAAAACTATTATCTTCCCTATCTTCTAATTGTATTGTAGTAGAATATTGACTTTTTATTATATCAGCTACTACTTTCTTAGTTTTAACACCATAGTCAATAATTGATATTAAAATAGGTGTAGTGCCATCTAATATAATTAAATCACTATTACATGTTATACTATTTGCTCCTTTAATCCTCAGATATGGAATCATCTTTATTACCTCCATTACTTTCAGTTTTTAATTCTTTTATTTTTAACTTTCCATTTTCACTAATTAATAAATTCAAATATGGCACTGATTGAACAGTAGTTTCTAATTTATCTATTGTGCCACCTGATTTTTTATCATTAACAGAAACCTTCCTTTCAAGTTTAACCGTTTTAACTCCACCAACTACAATATGCTTCCCTGTATTATTTGCTAGACTTAATTCTCCATTAATTTTGCCAGATGCTATGACATTACATAATTCCCCTGATTTAAAAGGCTTTGGAATGGTTGATACTTCTTCACATAAATCTTTAATTTCAGTCTCTCTAAATATCCATTTCCAAGCTTTATCTTTCTTATTAGATTCAAATTTTATATTATTCTTAATATATTTAAAGTTTTCAAATGCTTTCTTAATATCTAATACTTTATATCTATAATGTCTGAAGAATTTATAATTATCTATATCAAACTCTAAATCTGCATTTATTAGATTTTGTAATTCTTCTTTACCTTGTTTATAATATGCCACATCACTAATAACGTTTAAATTTAATGGTTTATCTTTCATAGTAACATATAAAACTACTTGACCATGTAATTCATATTCTTCAGGATTAGTCTTATAACATAATACTTTAGACTCACAATATTGTGTAATTAAATCTGCACATAATAAAGCATCACGTTTCTTAATAACCATTACAATTATTCCTTCTTTAGCCATTAACTCATTATCAAATACCATTCTTAAATATCTTCTAACGTTGTTTTCACTATTACTACTTCCATAAGGTGGATTAAATAACATAACATTTATAATTTTCTTAGGTAATTGTAATTCTTCAAATGCCTTATTATAATGATAATCTATTAAGTCATCTTCTACCATACTTTCATATCTACCATCTTCTAATTCATTTCCTATAAGAATATTAGTATTTGATAATTGTTTGAACAATTTTAACCAGTCACCTTTTCCTGCGAATAAGTCTGAAACTACTATTCCATTGTCAAATCCTAAATTCATTTCAATATATTTATTTATGAGATCATATCTATTTTCTTTCAATAAACTTTCATATCTTATTGAACTAAAATCAAGATATCTTCTTTGTTTTTCTAATTCAATATAATCTTCAAATAATTTCTTATGTTTCTCTACTCCATATTCTTCTTTAAAAGTATTATCTAAATCTCTTTTAATACTTTGTCTTGAAGCTAAAACTCCTAATATTCTATATGTTTCTAAGGAGTCTGTTGGATAAAATTGTAGGCAAGATTCACTTGCGAGTTGACTTCCCATAATATCATTTCCTTTCTTATAATTAATTTATATTATTATATTCTTAGTGCTATTGTATGTAAAATAAAAAATAGTGTGACATAAACCTTAATTTAACTTACAATTAGATTATATCACACATTTTCAAATATTACAATGTATTTTATATTATTATATTAACTATCTTTCTTCTTTAACAAGCCACTTCCCATCTCTAATAATTTCTTTTATGTCACTATTATCTGCCTCATCGGATTCACATAGATTTATCATATAATTAGCAAAATACATATGTTCTTTTACTCCATGAATATTCATCTCATCTATTAAATAGTGCTCAACTCTACATTTAACATTATTGTTACTGTTTAACACTTCTGAAAATGTAACTTCTTTTTCTTCTTGAATTAATTTAAATTTCATATTTAACCATTTTTTAGTAAGATAACATTGTTCCCATATATTCTCATCACTATCCAATAAAAATATTATATCATTATCAACTTTAATTTCACCTTCACCATCTGTTGTGATAAATTTAGTTTCTCTAGGAAAAGTAAATACTTCTTGTAACGTGTATTCTTTATTATAATCATATGTAATAGAATTCTTTTCTGCTTTTTTAAAACTAGCCCTATTTATATCATCTTTAAAATATATATCTTTAATTCCATTATCCCAACATCTACCACAGTTATTTATACATTCATCTACTTGCATTAATCCTATATGTTTCGGACAACCTGCCATATTTTTTCCTTTAATATAAAATTCATAATCATCTCCTTCTTCATCAATTAAATAATCTTCCTTAAATTCCTCTCTAGTCATTCCACTTGCAAACCTTTTAAAATCCTCTATATTATCCATTTTAATTTCTGATTCTTTTTTCATGTTTATATCTCCTTTAATTAACAATATTTTTCAACTCTTATCAATTTACATAAATCTTTTTCATATATATTAAAACTATACTTATCCCACTTATTTTTAGGAATATCATCAACCTCTAATAATTCAACAATTTTCAAACAACCATCTTCTTTATTTATATTTAATATTTTAATTGGCGTACAATCATATAAATATAAATAATCAAGTTCAATATTATCTAAGGTTGATACAAAATCCGAATATTTATTTTTCCTTATAAGTTTAATTTTGCTTTTTTTGTAAACTATTTGTGGATAGCCTATCCCTTCTGAAAAATCTTGAATAATTATATTCTTCTTTTTTAAATTTGCATTACTTCCTGTTATAATTCCAGTAACTCCATAATTTATTTTATTTGTTCCGTCATCAATACTTTCTAATGCTTTTACATAATCTCCAATATTTAATCCTTTAAATGAACTTTCCATAATTTATATCTCTCCTTTTATATTATTTCTAAATAAAGTGTATCTTTTATCGTATTCTATTAATTTATATTATTTTAGCGACGCTTCAATTTCAGTTAATTCTAATTCAATTTTCTTTTCATTACTCAATAGATAATGTAATTTATTTTCCATTTCTGTTAATTTTCTTTCTTCATCTTTACGAGATACAACATCTAATTTCGCTTTAATATCTTCTATCCAATCTCGAACATTATATCCACTTATTATGTATTCATCTAATAGCCCTAACTCCTTTGCAGAAATCTTATAACAATTCAATTTGACTATCAATGCGATAAGTTGTTCTTTTGCTAAGACTTGAATATTACTTCTTATTCCATCAACCTCAATTGAACAATTCGTGATAGGTGAAAACTTTTTAATCTTATTTAACTTATCCTTCTTTATTATAATTTGACCTCGTAGTTCCATAATTTTTATATCATTTACTGTATTATTCATTATTTCTAATTCCTCCTTTTAATTTTCCATTTTGTAAATATGTATTTTTGTACTGTGGTTGTATTTTGTTAAATATATCTTCTAAGCTCTCACTTTCGATTATTGTATCATCATATTCAATTCTTCTTTCATCTTCAGTAACATTATACCAATAAGTATTTTTATATTTCTCCATTCTGAATAATTTCCTAGTAGCTTTCAACGTTCTAATATCCTCATCTCTGTCTTTTCTTCCTACTGTGACTACTGTTCTTATTCCATCTCCTAAATCACAATAAACTTTTAAAGTATACCAATAATAATTTTTATCTAATATTTCATTCATAGCTTCTACAAAATATTCTAAATTATAGTATTCATATTCATCCTTGGTTGAATCTACTGGGGAAAACTCGGTTTTGCATTCTAACTCATCAAATAATTTAGCATAATCATCACAACATTTTTCGTCTATAACTTGAATTAATTTATCTCCTAATACTTTAATCTGAGTAAAATTACCCCTCTCTTTGTTTGTAATATCATAAAACCAAAATTGTTTACTATTATTACTTCTCCAACCATGATAATTAAATTTACCCATATAAATCCATTCTTCATTTTGTTTAGTTTTATATGTAGCCCCTATTATTAATTCTTTTGCTTTTATCGTTTTCTTTTCATATAATATTTCATTAAATGCTGAAATTTCTTTGTAGTCAGGTGAGTCTATCGGCATTAAAAGTAGGTCTTTTCCATCAAATCCGTATATAAATTCTCCCTCTAATCCCTTACCTTTTATAGAGTTTGTGTTGGAAAGTATATATAACAAATTCTCTATTGTAATCTCAAACTCAAAATTACGTTCATCATAAACTCTTACATATGCTTGTCTGTGATTCCAATTCGATGAGTAATCACCTACTTTCTTATTTAATACAAATCCTGAAGTTGGTACATTATCGTATATAATATTATCTATTTTATTATCTCTCCAACTTTCCCATGATTTTTCTTTACGTAAAACTCCTTTAGCATCATAATATATAATATACGCTAATTTCTTTGTATATGTATCAGATCTCTCCTGAAATCCTACATTAATTTGTTTTGGTATAAAAATATTACTTCTCATAATTATTATCATCTCCTTCTGTAACTTCTATTATTTCTAATTTATATTCTACTAATCCTGTTAGTTTATCCATTATAGAAAATGTTGGACTTAATATATACTTATTATAATTATTAGAATCTACCCAATTTTGAGACTCTTTATTAAATATTTCTATTTCTTCGTATGCTTTATTAAAATCAATATTTTTAATTATAAGATACGTATCTATTACATTAATCATTATTTTGATCCCTCCTTGCCTATTAATTGTAAAATTGTGGATAAAGTATTATAAGTGATTACTAAATTATCCTTTGTAACGTCTTTTTCTTCTTCAGAAGTAGTTGATAAATTAATATATATCCAACGTTGATTTATCAACTCGTTTAAAGATTTTCTAATTTCTCTAAGTTGTTGTAAGTCTAATTTCATTTTTTTATATTTCCTCCTTATTTATATTCTAATACTCTCCCTAATACTCTGTCAGTCTCATCATATAGGTGTTGCAATCCATTTTGAACATATATATTATAATCTAGATCAATAGAATCCAAATCTATTTCACTTCTATGTAATTTTTGTTCATCTGTTAAATTACTCTCAAATCCTAATCTATTAACTCTTACTGATATTGTACTATAAGGGAACATGGATTGCATATAATACAGTTCATCTCTGAATCTACAGTCTGGGATTAGCACGTAATCTACATCATCTTGTATTATTTGAATGTCCTCAGATATTCTTTTAGCATGGAAATTCTTCATATTTAATCTCTCTTTAATTGTTTCAGTTCCTAATATTTGTAGTTTAGTTCTCCAATACTCATTTTTAGATATGCCATCCCACCCATAATAATCTTTTAAAATCTGTTTAATATACTGAGCGAAATGCATCGTTACTACTTTATTCCCTTTATTTTTTAATTGTATTTTTAGATAATCTGCTAGAGAGTCTTTCCCACATCTTGCTTTGGCACTAATTATTATTATTTTTTTCATTATATATGTATTCTCCTTTTATATTATTTTTATAATTAATCCTTCTAAATGCCCAAGTTTATTATAATAATGTTTCGTCGGTGCATAGGGTTTTTTACTTTTCAATATTCCCTCTGCAATTTTTACAGTCAAGCCTTGAAAACATTTGCTGTATTTTACACTCTTAAGACTTTCAAAATATTCGGTTATTCCGTTCAATTCACAAACCATTTTAATACACTTATGATTCCTCATTGCAGATTTTACCATTTCATCTCTTGGGTTATAATTGCACATGCCTAAATCTGAGCCTCTCTTTAAATATGACAAAATTGCAGTCTTACCTATTTTTAATTTATTGCATATTTCTGTTGATGTAAATCCTCTCTTGTGAAGATTACATGCACTTATTAACAAAGTAACTTTCGAAAATTCTAAAATTTTATTCCAATCTATCTTATCTAAATTAAAGAATGTACCCAGTGATTCTTTAATGTTTCTCACTAATATATTTGGTTGAATATCCCTACAATCTATAATTATATAGTTTTTTATGCCGTTTTCTTTAGCTACCCTCTCTTTTATTCTATCATTCTCTTGCTCTTCCTCTAAGGATTTTGAATCTTTATAACAAAAATTAGATATATAATGTTGTTTGCCATGAGCCTCTATTATAATATTTAAAGATTCAATATAAAAATCATATCGCTTACTGCCTTTCAATCTGTTATTTTCAGAAAATATATTTTTACTCCATTCAAATGTTTTCTCCTTTTTAAAGACTATATCTAACTCTATTAATATATTTAATATTACTTTTTCAGCAAAACTAATGTGGTCATTACATACAGGGCATCCATATCCATGATGTTTTATTGTACTTGCTCTTATTTCTTTTTTATAACCACATATAGGGCATTTACAATTGATTAGCTTACCACTTCCAATTGAATATTTAAAAATATCATTTTTATCAACTAAATAATCTAGCATCCAAATATCTGTAGTTCCAATGTCGTTTATCCCTGCTTTTACAACTCCACCCTTACAAACTGAACATCCTTTTCCTTGTTTTAAGTTATCCTCAGTAATTATATCTTCGTACCCATCTAAAGTACACTTGTATTGGTATGCTTTATATATATGTTGTTTTTTAGCATATGTTATTCGTGTTTGGGATAATATTTCTACTTCTCCTGTATTGGTTTTTATTTTATCACCTATTTTGTATAAATACTCATGCGTTTTACCTTGTTCAAAAATTCTATTAAATTTATTATTTATTAAATTATTTGTATGAAAATCAATACTTTTACTATTTCTATCAATTATAGCTGTTAAATACTGTCTTTTGTTTCTATTGTAATCTATGATTTTCAATGTACGAATATCACCTTTGTACAATATATTGATTTCCATACCTATTGTATTTTTCCATTCTACTCTTTCTTTGAATTTAAGTGACTTAGGTAATTCTGTTAATATTTTATCCAAATTAGCCCTCCTTCTCTATTATTGTTGCTACAAATTAATTTACCCATATGTATTCTCCTTTTCAATTTATTTTATATTATTGTTATTACAATATTCTTCAAATTCTAATTGGTATTCTATTTTACTAAATCTTCCATTAATTAATAAGCAAGATAATACTAATAATCCTATTGCAATAAAAAATAAAACTATTAATCCTAATATCATTTTAATTCACCTTCTTATATATTATTTTAATATTTTTCAGTTCCTTGAAATTCATGATATCCATCTACAAATATATCATATTCCATTGGTTGAATATATTTCCTTTCACAATCAATTAAATATCTCTTATACAATTTCTTAATATTAGATGTTTGTATTTTAATCATTATCAATACATCTCCTCTTATTTGTAATCCTTATATTCTTCATTATCATTCCACATATTATTAAATTCATTGTCAAATCCTTTTGCTATTTTGCTATCGTTAATAATTAGAAGCACTTCATCATTGACTTTTGTCGCTCCCTCTGTATAGTTGTAACTCCCTGTTGTCACTATCTTATCATCTGCTACAGTAACCTTCATATGCATCAATCCACTGTGAGAATTAATCTTAATAGGAATATTAGCGTTCTTTAACAATATTAACATTTTCTTTTCTGATTTTGTTTTACTCTCAATCTTATCTGTAATTACTCTCACTTGTATTCCTTTTGACTTGGCTTGAATTATTGAATCAACTATAGATTTCTTAGTTAAACTATATATTGCAATATCAACTTTACTTTTAGCAGAATCAATTACTTTAATTAATTGTATGTCACAATGTTGATTTGCACGAGTGAAATAATACTGAATGTTAGTTGATTGAGTTTGAGTCTGTTTTATTGTTTGTGGTGTACAAGTTACTGTAAAAGTTATAAAAATTAACAACATTGCTATTAGCAAACTTATAAATATCTTTTTCATTATATCAACTCCTTTATTTATGGTAATGTAGTTAGATACCATTCTTCTAATTTTGATAATATTTCAATTTGCTTTTTAGTTAAAGTATTTTTAATATTTTTATTCATTAATCTCAATAATATGTCTCTGTAATAAATTATCATATTTTTCTCCATAATTATTTATTTAAGTCATTTCTATTTATTTGTTTATATTCTAAGCATTTCTCACAATAAAAAATATCTACGTCACTAACTGATTTTAAATACTTATATAAGTGATTACATTTCTTAGGTGGAAAAGCTGATATAAGTACGTTTTTTTCATCTTTTAGTCTGTCTCCCAATTTATATCTCTCCTTTCTATATTATTTTATCTAAATACTTAATGTGATTTATAATTCCTTCATTGCTTCTAATATTGGATTCTACAAATTCTTTATATGTTTCTAATTTTGTATTCTGAGTTTTAATAATCTTATTTAATTTCTCAACTTCCTTCTTATAAAATTCCTCTTTGTCATGAGATAATTCAACATTTGATTGCGAAGAATCATTTAAATTTATCTCAATATATCCATAAGTTTGATTTGTTTTGTCTGTGATTGATAAGATTGATGAATCTCCTATTGAACCATGATTGCAGCATCCACATGAAACTGAGATTGAAGTTCCTTTTGGAAACTTTCTTAATTTATCTTCTAATTGTCCTACTGTTAAATCCATTTTATTATCTCTCCTTTTTATATTAATTTTCCATCTCTTTTGATTTTAGTTCAAATCTATATAGTTGTTTTACATTAGGATATTTTTCTTTATCAACTTTAGATAGAAATATATTTATTGGTCTCGCATAAACTCCAGTATCATCATATAAAGATTTATATAATACTAATTCTTCTTTTGAATCATTTTCATCATGAACAAATTTACCTTTATTGCTTATAATTACTATAATTTTTTTATTTGTTTCTGTATTTCTAGTATTTATATATTTAACTTTAAAATCAAATAACGACATGTCAATTGGTGTGCTTAATCCCATAGTTGCATAATAATATTCCCCTTTAAAATGTTTATATATGGATGGATATTGTAATATTCTCATTTTTATCACTCCTCTATTTATGTATTATTTTATTTAAATTCATTTTTAGCATTTTGAAGTAACTTAATTAATTCATCAATCTCCTCTGACTTAACATAAATCAAACTAAATGCCTTTTCATAATTTCTACTAAGGTGAAGCATATTTTTATAATAACAAAGTTCTGCATTGAAATTTTTACTTATTACTTGTTTTAACATTTTATAATCTCCTTTTTATGTATTTATTATTTTATATATTATTGTTTTTATTAGATTCTATTTATGATTAAATCTCTTGAAACTGTGTGAATAATTAATTTGTGGGAGTACTCTTCTTCAATATCAAAAATAGTTTCTCTTAACATTCTAATAGGCTCTATAACCTCTGTACTTGATTCTAATGTTAAATATTTAGCAGACAATACAATTATCAAGTCTTGAATAAACTTAGTTGATTGGGTACATGTGCCATCAAGATTTATGTAATCTATTTCTACTAATTCTCCTTGAAAGCCTTTGAGGAATTCGATTCCTTCTATTTGCTTCGTGTTACCTGTGATTGGTTGAGATTGACTTATTGTTTGATTTTTCATTATTATTTGTCTCCTTTTAATTATATTATTTTCTAATGATTTTCTATATTATTATATTGACTATTGGTAATGAAAATTTATATTTTGTTGTTGAGTTTTATGATTTATATTATTATGTAATAAGTTATGTATTTATATTACCACTTAATGTAATGGAAATCAATAGTAATTTAAAATATATTTAATTTTTTATTATTATATGCATTATGATGTGATTGCTAATTCTGTTGGGATTGGGATTATTGGATGTTTGCTATTAAACAATTTTATATTATCTTTTTCATTTGCAAATCTAAAATAATACCCTTTATACGAATTTCTTTCACCTCTACAACAAACAGATATACTACTATAACTTAATTTCGTTCCAAATATCCCTTCAGATAGTGTTGCTAATTTTCTGCATCCTTCATCATATATTCCTAACGAAATTCCATTCGAATCATAAACTTCCACTGGTTTAACATATGATTTACTGGCTTTAATTTGACCTCTAACTTTTTCTTCTATTACATCATATTTACACCAATTCAGTTCATTCCCAATTTTTAAATACCTACTAATTGTATGTGTATTTAGTTTCATTATTTCACCTATCTCCAAAGAAGTCATTAATTGATTATCTTTTTTCATTTCACAAGCCTCTTTAACTCTATTGCTCATTCTAAACTCATTAACTTTTTCCCAATCTATGGTAGATAAATCAAATAACTCGTTAAGTCTTGAATCTAAAATACTTTTCTTTATAAATTCTAAATCTGAATCCCTACAATCTATAATTATATAATCTTCTTCTTTTATATTATTGTTTAATG
>Ga0209430_1002245_pt1 | contig 12695 bp, 10 predicted proteins | sample BarGraIncub1133A_FD_184504 | JGI IMG/M metagenome (GOLD analysis project Ga0209430, IMG submission 184504) | Arctic peat soil microbial communities from Barrow, Alaska - Barrow Graham LP Incubations 11-33A (SPAdes) (version 2) | ecosystem: Environmental > Terrestrial > Soil > Wetlands > Peat... | reverse complement strand
TTGTATATATTTGCTTCACCTTTTGGGTGAAAAGTTAAACTTTTTGTGGGTCTTATATATCAAGGGTTAAAGCTGTTTTCATACTGACTCACGCAGATTCTCGGGGATTAAAATATATGGTTGCTATGCATCATGCAGAAACGTGGTGGTTTTATCCTCATTGGAAAACTCAATACGATGTTTCAAAACCTGAATATTCGGGACTTTATGGCGGATTACATGACATGCAATGGAAGGATAAGGGACATATTGTTGACAAAAATCCATATATTGCGAACCATGAACAATTTTGGCCAACTCAAGAGAGACCTTCAAAAGAATTTTTGGATTTATGGTATAACAAGCTAATTGAACTTATTGATAACTATGAGCCCGATTTACTTTGGTTTGATTTTGGGCTGAGATATATTCAGGAGGACTATAAGAAGGATTTTGTTGCTTATTATTACAACAAGGCGGAAGAACTTAAAAAAGAGGTTAATATCACATATAAATGGCACAATCTAGGAGTGGGCAGTGGAACTGAAGACATTGAACAAGGCAAATGCTCAGATTTGACATATAATTACTGGATTACAGATACTACTGCCGATGATGGAGAAGCTTGGGGTCATCTTTACAATAATACATATAAGTCACCTACTTCACTTATTCATTATTTAGTGGATAACGTAAGTAAAAATGGTTCCTTGTTACTAAGTATAGGACCAAGAGCAGATGGTACAATTCCTGAAGAGGTGCAAAACATATTAAGTGAAATGGGAAAATGGCTTGAAATAAATGGAGAGGCTATATATGGCACAATACCATGGACATTTGCAGCCGAGGGACCAACAAAGCCTACAAAGACTGGACCATTTTCAGAAATGGAGAAGGTAACATACACCGCGAAAGATATTCGATTTACAGTTAAGGATGATTTTCTTTATGCAATATGCTTGGGTATACCAAATAATGAAATAGAAATTCAAACAATTAAGCAATATGTGTACCCTAGTGAGATAAAATCAATAAAGATGCTTGGGTGTGATAGGCCTCTTAATTGGAGAATGTCGGAAAATGGTCTTAAAATCGAGATTCCTTCACATATACCTTGTGACCATGCATGCTCGTTTAAAATAGAACGAAAACGTCCATTTTAGCAAATTCGAAATTTACATGAAGGGAGCGATACTTTAAATGTTCAATAGAAAACATGGAGTATTAGGCGGAGACAAATTGTTCAATTTTGTCGGTACCATTATATTATCCATTTGCCTGCTATTTTCTTTTTATCCACTTATATGGATGTTACTTAATTCATTCAAAACAAATGATGAGATATTTTTAAGTCCTATGGGCTTACCTTCTTCCTTTGATCTAAGCGTTTATGCAGTTGCTTGGGAAAGAGCAAATTTTAGTAGTGCATTTTTAAGCAGCATTATTAATTCAGCAGCTAGTGTTGCGTTGGTTTTAATTACAGGTACATTGGCAGCATTTGCTCTTGCAAGAATAAAATTTCGTGGGAACGCTTTGATTGTAAAGTTGCTGACAATATCTATTATTATTAGTGGCCAATTGATATTAATTCCTTTATTTTATACGATGCAAAGGCTTCATCTATACAATTCTTTATGGGCAACAATTTTCGCAAATACAGCGATGTCCTTACCCTTGTGTATATATCTTCTTTACAGTTTCTTTAGAGAAATACCATTTGAGATTGAAGAGTCGACTTGGATAGATGGATGTGGTACCTTCAAGTTCTACTATAAGTTTGTATTACCTTTGTCTAAGCCCATTTTATCGACTGTAATAATTTTTGTTTCACTTTGGACTTGGAATGAGTATCTTTTTGCATTGACTTTCTTAAAGGTTGAAAGTATAAGGACTATTCCTTTACAATTGCAATCATTTTTTTCAAGATATTCAGTTGAATATGATAAGCTATTTGCTGCACTTTCAATATCGTTGTTACCTATTCTAACAGTGTATATTATTTTACAAAAAGCATTTATCAAAGGGTTAACTGCAGGAGCAGTCAAAATGTAAAATACATATATAAATTGACTGTTATTTAAATTTTAAACGCGAAGTAGGGGGTTTCAATGTTAAATAATAAAAAGGGTAAACAAATAAAAGCATATATTTATCTTCTTCCAGCTGCAATATTACTTATTATCTTCTTGTATTACCCTGTTGTGGAGAGTATAGGTTATTCATTTTTCAACTTTAAGAATTTCAAACCATTTGAGTTTGTGGGTCTAGATAATTATAGAAGTGCTTTTGCAGATGGACTATTTTGGAATTCTATATACCTTACATTTAAGTGGGTAATAATGAATACGATTTTTCCTACTTTTATAGGATTAATGCTTTCTATTTTAGTTGATTATCTTTCAAAAATACAATGGTTTACTAGTATGTCTAGGACTATACTATTTATGCCTATGATGATGTCAATGGTAGCTGTAGGATTACTCTGGACATTGATTTACAATCCCAATCTTGGATTGCTAAATGGATTACTTGGAGTGTTTGGGTTAGATGAAAAATTCATAGCTCTTGGAAGTACAAAGACAGCTATTTATATGTCATTCATACCGCTGATTTGGCAGAGCTCGGGTTTCTCAATGGTGGTTTGCTCTGCAGCCTTACAATCAGTATCAAAGGAAATGCTAGAGGCATCATTAATTGATGGGTGCAACAAATTTAATCAGCTCAAAAGAATCATGCTCCCTAATATAGTTGGTGCGATAGTTATGGTTTCAACAGTAAACATGATTTCAGGATTTAAAGCTTTCGATTTGCTTTACGTTTTAACAAAAGGAGGGCCTGGTGCTGCTACAGAAATTACTGCGGTTTATGCATATAAACAAGCATTCCTGGCTTTCAAATTTGATTATGCTTCAACTATGATGACTTGTTTATTAATATGTGTAATAGTTTTCCTTTTGATTTTCAACTTCTTCTCAAATAAAGTTGAAAAGAAATTTGGAAGCTAATATATCTATACAGTTACCCGATTTAAAAAATAAAATAATTGGAGGATTTGAAAATGGCTAAAAGATTAGTTGCTCTTGTTTTAAGTGCGGTAATGGTAGTTAGTTTATTTGCTGGTTGTGGTAAAAGTGGTAGTGATTCAGCAACATCGACTTCAACGTCCGCGGCTTCATCTCAAGTAGCTACAGAAGTAAAAAAACCAGTTACACTTGAATTTTGGCATGCAAATAGCTCAAAAGAAGTTCAGGCTTACTTCGAATTATTTAATAAAAAGTCACCTGATATTCAGATTAATCAAACGGTATATGTTGATGATGACTATAAGACTCAATCAAGAATTGCACTTGCTGCAAAAACATCACCTGATGTTTGGTACATAAATACTGGCGAATCATTAAAACAGTTCGTTGATGGTGGTGGTATGATGGACATAACACCATATGTAAAAGAAAAAGGATGGGACACTAGATTTGATGAAGCAGCTCAGAAAATGTGTTCAATAGACGGCAAAATGTATGGACTTCCATGGTCTCTGTATACACCTTGGATGGTAACTTGGGCAAATAAAGATTTCTTTGAAAAGAATAAGCTGGAGTATCCTAAGACAGTAGATGATATGATTGCTTTGGCTGCTCCACTAAGGAAACTAGGTCAGGAGCCATTAGTATTTTACAATAAGGATGGTTGGACAGGCGCGATTTTATTTGGTGAATATGTACTTCAGCAAGCAGGAACAGAATGGATTGATGATATAAACTCAGGAAAAACATCTTGGGTAGGAAATAAAGAAGCAAAGGTAGCTTTAGAAACTCTTGCGAAGCTGGAGAAAGCTGGAGTATTCTTATCAGGCTATGGTACCCAAAGGCAGGATACTGCTCTTCTCGTATGGAAGGATCAAAAGTCACCTCTATTGTATAATGGAACATGGTTTACACAAGTTACAGGCAAAGAACTTCCTTTTCAAGTTGAGACATTGACAATGCCATTGTTAACAGCAGATACAGAGCCAAAGGCATATCAAAACTGGATTGACTGGACAGTAGGAATAAGTCCAGAAACTAAAAATGTTGAGCAAGCTGTAGAATTCCTTGATTATGCTGGTGCTGTTGAATTTTATGAAATATTAGGAAACTATGAAGGAAATCTCACTCCTTGTACAGCTGCAAATTCAAAGGTAAATGTACCATACTTCTTTAATAAAGAACCAATTACTAAGCAGCTTGACAAGCCAAAGACTCAGTACTTCTGCTATGCATTCCCTCTTCCTGTTATAGAGAGCTTACAAACTCAGATTAAATTAGTTTTAAGTGGCGATGCAACTCCAGATGAAGCTCTGGCCGCAATAGAAGCCGAACATGTAAAAAATAGGAAATAATATGTAATGCAGTAGGCTATCAAGTAAGTACAAATTAGATAAAAGTCATTTCTGTGATGCATTTAGCAAAAATGCATCACAGAGGACTTGTTTTAACATATGTAATAAAGATATATATGTTAAAAAATTGATTTGTAATTTAAAATTAAAAATAAATATTTAAATAAAATATAGTATTCTTATAAAAATATGTATGGAGGAAATATGAAAAAAGTAAATGTTGATTTAGTAAATAAAGTAAAATCAGGCCTTTTATGCTTGCAAAGATATCAATGGGAACAAGGTTGTGCAGCACAGGCGATTCTTGAGTGGGATGGATTTAATGAAGAAGTAGTTCAGTTATGTAGAGCTGCTGTAATTAGGAAAAACAAGGATGGACGTATTGGCATAATGGAAAAGAATGAATCTGTTGATGATCCTGCAGCAATTGGAGAGGCACTTATTCTTTCAGCAAAAAATACCGGAAATGAAGAGCTACAAAAAGCAGCTGATAAACTCTACTTTTATATGAAAAATAGAGCACCCAAGACTATTGATGGGATTTTATACCACTTCAATATCAAAAATGAAGTTTGGGTTGATGCATACTATATGGCTTGCCCTTTCTTTGCGGCCTATGGAGATTTTGAAGAAGCTATGAAGCAGCTCAAAGGTTTTAGAAAATATCTATTTGATGAAAATAAGCAATTACATTCACATATCTGGGATGATGATATCAATGATTTTCAAAGAAAAGCTTTCTGGGGTGTCGGTAACGGCTGGGCAGCTGCGGGTGTAACCAGAATCATAAAAATGTTGCCAGAGGATAGAGCTGAAGATAAAGCCTACTGCATAGATTTTGTGAAAAAAATAATTGATGGTGTTTTAGTATATCAGCGTGAAGACGGCTTATTCCACGATGTCCTTGACGATTCGTTATCCTTTGTAGAAACGAATGTAGGACAGCAAATTGCTTATTCTATTTATAGAGGTGTAGCAGCTGGATATATAGATAAAAGCTACTTGAAACATGCTGATAAAATTAGAGAAGCTGCTTATGAAATGGTAGATAAGGATGGATTTGTTATGGGAGTGTGTGCAGCCCCAACATTTGATTATTCAGGTATGGCACCAGAGGGGCAGGCATTCTTTATCCTTATGGAAGCAGCTGCTAGAGAGTTATTTGGACAGTAAATATGGGGAAAGATACAAATTCAATGTAGTCAAAGAATTTAATCCAATAGTACATACTATTATACCAGATCCACAGAATCCGGACGTTTATAAGAATCTATTTAAAATTTTTATTAATGCATTACAGGTGCACATACAGCAGAGGCAACTGAGAATATGGCTATAATGGTAGTTGATAATCTAATCAATGCATTAAAAGGAAATTATTGCAAAAACATCATAGTCTAATGGGGGGTAATTATGAATAATGTTTTAGACAGAATTAAAAGCTACCGGTTGGTTCCAGTAATTAAGCTTGACAGGGCTTGCGATGCAGTTCCTTTCTGCAATGTTTTGAAGGAAGGCGGACTCCCTGTGGCAGAAATAACTTTTAGGACGGATGCAGCAGAAGAGTCTATAAAATTAGTAAATAAAAATTTACCAGAAATACTTCTTGGCGCTGGTACTATACTTAATGTAGAACAGGCAAAGAGAGCTATTTCTGCAGGAGTATCTTATATAGTAACGCCTGGTTTTTCTCCAAAAGTAGTAGAATATTGTTTAGATAATAATATGCCTATTGTTCCAGGCATATGTACTCCTACTGAGATGCAGTATGCTTATGAATATGGACTTGAAGTTGTGAAGTTTTTCCCCGCTGAGCAGGCAGGAGGATTACCTATGATTAAGGCTCTATCTGGTCCATTTCCTAATATGAGGTTTTTACCCACTGGTGGTATAAATGAGAAAAATGTAGTAGACTATCTTAAGTATGAAAAGATAATTGCCTGCGGTGGTAGTTGGATGGCAAACGATAGCCTAATAAAGAATGGAGAATTTGAAAAACTGCTTGAACTTGTCAAAGAAGCAGTAAGGATTGTTCATTTGGTATAAAATTTAAATACCGTAAGATATATTAGACTCATGGTGATTTTGCAATGTATATTTTTTAGCACAAAGCTAATATATACAAAAATACCATGGGTCATATTAATATATAATTTATCACCTAAAATATTAAAAAGCATCACAAATACAATAACATTATTTTATGGACACGGGTTGACAATAATATTTAGCTTTGATAGTATCAAACCTATAGATCAACATAAAACAATTATACGAGGAGATTATATATATGAAGCAGTTTTCATTGAATGGCAATTGGCAAATGAACATTATCGGACAAGAAGAAAGTATAGAAGCAAATGTTCCAGGGTCTGTATATTCTGACATGTTAAATGCTTCAAAAATGACGGATCCATATTGGCGTGATAATGAGGTACAAGCATTTGCTCTTATGGATAATGATTTTGAATATTACCACAGTTTTTCTATATCAGAGGATTTATTAAATAGCGATTTAGTTTTACTTAGATGTGAGGGACTGGACACAATTGCAAGTATTACAATAAATGGCATTGTTGTAGGTAGTACATATAACATGCACAGGACATGGGAATTTGATGTAAAGGGAGCATTGAAAGCTGGAGAAAATGAAATAAGAATTTATTTCTCTTCACCTACACAATTCATTAAAGAGGAATATAAAAAATGTAAAGCTGACGGCTCGGATGATGCAACGCAGGGGTTTCCACATATTAGAAAAGCACACTGCATGTTTGGGTGGGATTGGGGACCAAGACTTCCTGATGCAGGCATATGGAGAAATATATCAATAATTGGGGTTGATAAGGCTAGACTAGATAGTGTATACATTTCTCAAAAGCATTCCGATAACCTTGTTGTACTTGATTTTGATATCAATATAGCGGCATGTCGTGGATGGAATGAAGTATTTGATATCAACATATCTGTAATCAAGCCGGATGGAGCTGAGCTTGTTTTAGAGAAAAATGTAAGACAAGTAGTAATTGAAAACCCACAATTGTGGTGGCCCAATGGATATGGAAAACAGCCTTTATATAGTGTACAGGTTGAGATCTCTTTTAATGGTATTGTATTAGACAAATGGGAGAGAAAGATTGGTCTGCGCACAATGACTATGAGTCTAGAAAAGGATGAATGGGGTGAGTCTTTTGCCCATATGGTAAATGGAATAAAGATATTTGCTATGGGTGCAGATTATATTCCTGAGGATAATATTTTTTCCAGAATTAATGCAGACAGAACAAGAAAACTACTGAATGACTCTATAGAGGCTAACTTCAACACTGTACGAATATGGGGTGGAGGATATTATTTAGAGGACTATTTCTACGATATATGCGACGAACTGGGACTTTTAGTTTGGCAGGATTTTATGTTTGCGTGTGCAGTTTATGAGCTTACCCCTGAGTTTGCAAAAAATATTAAGCAAGAGATAATAGATAATGTAGTGAGAATTCGTCACCATGCCTGTTTGGGCTTGTGGTGCGGTAATAATGAAATGGAAATGTTCGTTGACAAAGGCCTGTGGGTAAATACTCATAAGCAAAAAGCTGATTATATACGTATGTATGAATATCTAATTCCGGAGATTTTATTGAAATATGATCCCAATACATTCTATTGGCCAGCAAGTCCTTCCTCCGGAGGAGGGTTTGACGCACCTAATGACCCAAATAGAGGAGATGTTCATTACTGGGATGTGTGGCACAGCAGTAAAGCTTTTACTGATTATAGAAATTATCATTTCAGATATGTTTCTGAATTTGGGTTCCAATCATTCCCTAGTACAAAGACAATTGAGACCTTCACAGAACCAGAGGATAGAAATATATTTTCATATGCAATGGAGAAGCATCAGAGAAACAACGCCGCAAATGGTAAAATAGTAAACTATTTGTCTCAGACATATTTATATCCAACAAACTTTGAAGTATTGATTTATGCATCTCAGCTGTTGCAGGCAGAAGCATTACGCTATGGCGTTGAGCATTGGAGAAGAAACAGAGGAAGATGCATGGGCGCAATATACTGGCAGCTAAACGATTGCTGGCCTGTAGCTTCATGGGCTTCAATTGATTACTTCGGACGTTGGAAAGCACTTCACTACTATGCTAAAAGATTCTTCGCGCCTGTAATGATTTCGTGCTGCGAGGAAGGTATTCTGACTCAAAATACAAATGTCAACGCGGAGCCATATTTGGTTGAGAAAAGTGCTAGGCTCTCGGTAGCAAACGAAACAATGCTTGCTGTTTCTGGCTTAGTTAAATGGGAACTCAGAGATTCTGACGCAAAGGTTTTAAAAGAAGGTAGCTGGAGTGTAAACGTACCAGAGCTGGAAAGCATCTGGTTGGATAAACTTGACTTTGCTGATGCCAAGCTGTATGAGAATTATTTCAGCTATAGCTTTTTAGCTGATGGGAATATTGTTTCAAACGGTACTATACTATTTTGTGCTCCTAAGCACTTCAAATTTAAAGATCCTGATTTGACTTATAGAATAGAGGGAGACAGTATTGTTGTTAAAGCTTCTCGGTATGCGAAAAGTGTTGAGATAGATTGCACTGATACTGATATTAGGCTATCAGATAATTATTTTGACATGAACGCAGGTGAAAAAGTAATACGCATTACTGAAGGAACGCCAAGTAACATTATTCTGAGAAGTGTTTTTGATATTAAGTAAGGATACTTGTTAACACAAATCCTTTTTTGTTGTAATCACATGTTTTTCCAATGTGATTACAACATTTTTTTGTATATGCAGATTTATTCCGCAGTTTGGGGGAAAATTGATGCTCAGCCTATAGACTGTGGTTGATTTGATCAATTTATACAATAACAATATAAAATAGGGGTTTGATATTGTGAAATATTGACAAAGTGCAGTTGACAATATTTATGCTAGCTAGTATAATTAAATTAAATTAATTTATACTAGCTAGTAAATTAATTTACTAATTCGAAACTTCCGAGGGAAAATTTAGTTAAGTGGAGGAATAATGATGAAAATGTGTAAAACAGTACTAGCTGCAATATTATCAGCAGCAATGTTAATGTCTATCACTGCATGTGGTGCTAATGGCAATACAGCAGTAAATACAGCAGGAGATACAGTCAAAACTTCTCAAGATACCACAAAACCAGTTGGTACTACAAAGCTGACGATGTGGCATATTCAAACTCAGGAAAATGTAGCTGCCATTATCGATGCTTCTATGGACAGATTCGCAAAAGATAATCCTGGTTTTGAGGTTGAAGCGATTCCAATGCAAAACGATCCTTATAAAACAAAACTGATTACCGCAATGAGTGCAAATGAACTACCAGACATTTTCATACATTGGACAGGTGGCCCAATGGCTTCATACATTGATTCAGGTGTGGTATATGACATTACAGAATTCATGAATAAGGATAACTATAAAGATAGGTTTCTAGATGCAGCCGTTAATCAGGCTATTTACAAAGATTCTATTTGGGCGGTTCCAATAGAAAACGTTTCACCAGCATTATGCTTCTATAATAAGGATCTTTTTGAAAAGAATGGGCTTCAGGTTCCTAAAACTTTAGATGAATTTGAAACAGTAAGTGATACATTTGTAAAAAAAGGTATTATTCCTGTTGCTTTAGCTAATAAGACAAAATGGCCAGGCTCTATTGTATATGGCTATTTGCTCGATAGAATAGCTGGACCGAATGCTTTTGCTGATGCCAATAACGGTGTTACAGGATTCGACACAGCAGATTTTAAAGCTACTGCTACAAAAATGCAGGACTGGGCAAAAAAAGGTTATTTTGGAAAAGACTTTAACGGTATAGATTATGACGCTGGACAAGACAGACAGCTATTCTATAATGATAAGGCAGCTATGTACATCATGGGCGGTTGGTTTATGTTTACCGCATTGGGTGAAAATCCAGATTTTGTGAAAAAAATTGGCGTTATGCAATTCCCATCTAATCCTGATAGTAAGGGTAAAGCATCAGAATACATTGGAACAATGGGAGATAACTTCTATTCCGTTTCAAAAAATTCACAGAATCCTGAAATGGCATTCAAAGCAATTACATATTTACTAGACGATCAGGCTGTTAAGGATAGAATCGCAGCTGGTAAGATTCCTCCACTAAAAGATATTGTGTTAACTGATGATATTAGTAAAATGATATCCGAGAGTGCTTCATCTGCAACCGTTATGCAGCTCTGGTTAGATCAGTTCCTAGCACCAAACGATGCAGAATTGCACAAAGGAGAATTACAAAAACTTATGGGTGGTTCTATTACTCCAGATGAATATGATGCGAACATGACTAAGGGCGTGCAACATAAATAATCATTCCAAAGAACATGTTTGAAAAAACTGTGATTTTGATTTATTGATAATGATAAGGTACCTGAAAGGGTACCTCACATTATTAAAATACTTATGAGAGGTGACATATGGGAGTGAAAAGACGAACCTTGGAAAATTCGAGGAAACGCTCAACAGCTATCGTTGCTACCATTTTTCTATTACCAATAGCGTTCTTTCTAATTATATACATTTTTCGCTCAATATTTTATACATTTCAAATCAGCACTTTGGATTGGAACGGCGTGAGCAAGTCTAATACTTTCATTGGACTTGATAACTGGAAAACGTTAATTAGTGATAAAACATTTTTAAGTACTATAAAAAATAATATTATTATGGTGATTGCTTGTTTAATAATTCAAATGCCAATAGCCTTGGTTTTAGCATATTTATTAGATTGGGCTAATAAAAGGGCAAAATTTCTTAAGTCTATTTATTTTCTTCCTTTACTGATGAGTTCAGTTGCTATTGGGTTTCTTTTCAAACAGCTATTTGATTCTCAATTTGGGTTGATGGCAGTTTTTATGAAGTTCTTTATTGATACCCCTTTTAACTTGCTTGCAAATGATAAGACAGCAATTTGGGCAGTCATTGGAGTTATATGCTGGCAATTTGTACCATTTTATATGGTGTACTATTTTGCTGGACTTACTTCTATTTCAACAGAACTATATGAGGCGGCGATAATTGATGGGGCCAAAAGACATCAATATATCTTTAGAATTTCTCTCCCAATACTTAGTGATACCATTAAAGCTGCTACCATTATGTGTATAGTCGGTTCGTTAAAATATTTTGATTTAATCTATGTTATGACAGAGGGCGGCCCATCTGGTACTACAGAGCTTATGGCTACTTACATGTACAAAAGTGCATTTACACAAATGAAAATGGGGTATGGTTCTACAATTGCATCAGCGATGTTTATCATTATTACAGTCATTTCGCTTGTTACTTTTAAGATGATGCATATTAAGGAGGAAAAATAGGATGAAAACGAGTAAAAGATTTTCCTTCGCTGCAATAATTGCAATCATTTTTGCAATTGCATGGGCATTAGTAACCGCTTTCCCATTTTTATTTATGGTATTTACCTCAATTAAAGAACAGAAGGAGCTATTTAAGAGTTCCACCATCTTTGCGTTACCAAAATCATTTTATTTAGGTAACTATATTGAGATTTTGACTGGAAATTTCGTTATGTATTTTAAGAACAGTATTCTAGTTTGTGTTGTTGGTTTGATAATATTGATTGCTAGTGCCTCAATGGCATCTTATGTTTTTTCGAGACTAAAGTTTAAGATAAATAAGTTAATTTTTGGTATTGTAATTGCTTGCATGGCAATACCAATTCATGCTACCTTGATTCCAGTATTTCTATTGACGAAAGAGGTTGGGCTTTATGATAATCCGTTGGGGCTAATTGGTCCATATATTGCTTTTAATCTCCCGCTGTCAGTATTTATTTTAACTGGATTCATGAAAGGAATTCCTGTAGAAATAGAACAAGCAGCAGATGTGGACGGAGCTTCCAAAGTTGGGATATTCCTAGAAATAATGTTACCGCTATCAGTTCCTGGACTAGCTACGCTAGCTATTTATAATGGAATTAATATGTGGAACGAGTTTGTTTATGCATTTGTGTTAACTTCTTCGGTTAAGAGCCGTACACTGCCTCTTGCAATATGGGAATACCAGGGACAATACGGTGTAAATATTCCGATGGTAATGACAATTCTTACTTTATCAGCTTTACCTATGATTATCGCATTTGTTATTTTCCAAGAGAAACTAATAAAGGGTATGATGGCTGGTGCTGTGAAAGGATAGAATTTTATAAATAAATAAATAAAGAGAGGAAATAAAAATGTCTTTAATTAATGATATTAATGTGTTAACAGGAGATAAAAAAGCGTTTGCTAAAATGTTTGACCATACGA
>Ga0209430_1002236_pt1 | contig 12718 bp, 11 predicted proteins | sample BarGraIncub1133A_FD_184504 | JGI IMG/M metagenome (GOLD analysis project Ga0209430, IMG submission 184504) | Arctic peat soil microbial communities from Barrow, Alaska - Barrow Graham LP Incubations 11-33A (SPAdes) (version 2) | ecosystem: Environmental > Terrestrial > Soil > Wetlands > Peat... | reverse complement strand
CTATTCGAACAACAGCCCGCACTGGATGCAGGGCGTCACCTGCGCGGATTGCCACATGCCGAGCGTTACGGTGGACGGGAAGAAGGTTTCCGACCACCGGATCATGAGTCCCCTGAAAAACGACCTGAAGGCCTGCGCCGCCTGCCATAGCGAGTCGCCGGAAGCGCTGCGCGGCAAGGTGCTCGCCATCCAGGACGACACCATGATCCTCTATCTCAGGACCGGCTACGCGACGGCGACCGATGCCAAGCTGTTCGAGATGGCGAACAAGGTCGAGGCGTCCGGCAAGAAGATCGACAAAGATCTCTACGCCCAGGCCAGGGAGAACTACGAGCAGGCCTTCTACCGGGTCATCTTCATCGGTGCCGAGAATTCCACCGGCTTTCATAATCCGAAGGAGACCATGCGCGTGCTGAACGATGCCGCGAAATACGCGGCGTCAGCCGATGCGCAGCTGCGCCAGGTGCTGGCACAGGCCGGGCAGAGCGTACCCGGAAAGATCGACCTGGAACTCACCAAGTACACCAACCAGCGCGGCACGAAGAAACTGATGTTCAAGCCCGAGCACGAGATCAAAGCTCCGGCAGGCAGATAGGCAGGCAGTACCGGAGGGCGGAGCTTTTCCGCCCCCCGGTTTCACCGCAGTTTACCGTACGTCCCTCCCCGACCAACCTCAAAATCCCCCGATATGCGTCTAATGCCGTTTTCCCAATGATGGAAAGATTGTTGTGGTGTCATAAATCATTTGATGGTATGACTTCGCAAACGCTATCAGGCTGCGCCCCATAGGCAGATCCGGCTTGACTTGCCAGTGCCGCAAGATAGACTTTCCCCGACATAAATCGCACCGACTGTCTTTGCTGCGAAAAAATGGGGGATGTGCGTGTACAGATCAGCCCCCTGAGTGGCAGGGGATGCAGAACAGACAGAACCAGAGGAGGTTTGCTTGGAAAAAAGGACCTGGACACCGCCGCAACTCTTGGAACTATCGGGTGGCTACTGGAGCACCTGCACGCTTCACGCCGGCGTGAAGCTGGGCGTCTTCACTCCGCTTTCCGGTGAGCCGCTCGCAGCGCAGGAACTCGCCGGCCGGATCAACTGCGACAGCCGTGGCCTGGCCATGCTGCTGAACGCGCTGGCCGCCATGGAACTTCTGGAAAAGCGAGGGGATGCATACGCCGCGACCCCTTTCGCTGCCGAGTATCTCAGCCGCACCTCGCCCTACTACCTGGGGCACATCATCATGCATCACCACCACCTGATGTCGGGCTGGGCCAACCTGGACAAGGCGGTGCAAAGCGGCGCTCCCATCCGCGAGCGCGCTTCCCACGAGGATGTTGAATCCTCCCGGGAGAGTTTCCTGATGGGGATGTTCAACCTCGCCATGCAGATTGCGCCGAAGATCGTGCCCGCTATCGATCTCTCCGGCCGCCGTCGCCTGCTGGATCTGGGCGGCGGGCCCGGCACCTACGCCATTCACTTCTGCCAGCAGAACCCGGAACTCAGCGCGGTGATTTGCGACCTCGCGACGACACGCGTCTTTGCCGAGCAGACCGTTGAGCGCTTCGGCCTTTCCGAACGGATAAGCTTCGTGGAGCGGGATTTCGAGGCCGAGGATCTACCGGCAGGGTTTGATGTCGCCTGGCTTTCGCACGTGCTGCACGGAGTCGGGCCTCAAACCTGCGCCGCCGTCCTGAAAAAGGCGGTTTCGGCCCTGGAGCCGGGCGGTCTGATCCTGGTGCAGGAATTCATCCTGGAGGATACCAGGGATGCTCCGCTTTTCCCGGCACTTTTCTCGCTGAACATGCTGCTGGGCACCCCGGATGGGCAGGCCTACAGCCAGGGCGAGCTGATCGCGATGCTGGCTCTCGCGGGAGCGACCGACCTGCGGCGCATTCCCCTGCAACTTCCCAACGGCGCCGGAGTGATAGCGGGAACGGTGCCTGGCACGGGCAAATGATGGTGCGCCCCTGACTATTCAGCACCAGTTGCTAATCACTAACAACCCAAAGCATAAAGCCTCACCACAGAGGTACACAGAGGCGCACAGAGGAAAATCGAAAACCTGGTATATGCTTTAAACAAAAAGATCCTCACCTTTGGTTTAAGATTTCCTCTGTGAATCCTCTGTGTCCTCTGTGGTGAGGCTTTTGAGACTAGTACCCAGTCCAGCTTGAAATAACTGGGATCAGTTCAACACCGTCTGTTGTTTTTTGTAGGTTGGCGGTGAGCGGTCTCATCGTGACCCCCAACGTTGCCATGTTGGGGGTCACGATGGAGCTGTTCACCCCAACCTACCGTCTGTGTCCTCTGTGGTGAGGCTTTTGAGACTAGTTACAAAGTTGATAGTACTGCAATCCAGGTAGCATAGGAGGATGTCATGGAACCTAGCGCCCGCACCAACCGCACTTCCGGACTGATGCTCCCGCTGCTCGCGGCAGCGTGCTCAATTTTCACGATCCTGTTACTGTTGTCGTCGGGTTTGGGCACCAGGCTCGGCCTTTGGCCGTTCCGCACGGGCTTTGCCATCCTTAGGTCCGCCGCCTACCTGGGGCTTGCCTCCTCGGCGCTCGCACTGATCGCGGGCGCGCTATCCCTGAAAAGGAGACAAGTCGCAGGGACGATAGTGGCGCTTCTGGCACTTTTGTGCGGGATGTCCGCCTTCGGCGTGCCGTACTCCTGGAAGCTTAAGGCACAGAAATATCCGCGCATCCACGATATCAGCACGGACCTGGACAATCCGCCGAAATTCGTTGCCGTGGCTCCCCTGCGCCAGGGGTTGGTGGAATACGGCGGGGCGGCGGTTGCGGCACTGCAGCTGAAGGCTTATCCTGACCTGAAGACGCTCGTGCTCAACGTCCCGATGGACCGGGCCTTCCAGTCGGCACTGGATACGGCACGCGAAATGGGCTGGCAGATCGTCGCTCAGGTACCGGCTGAGGGAAGGATCGAGGCGACGGACACCACCTTCTGGTTCGGATTCAAGGACGATATCGTGATACGCATCTACCCCGCGGCTGCGGGTGACCGCTCGCTGGTCGATATCCGCTCCGTTTCCCGGGTCGGCGTCAGCGATGTCGGTACCAATGCCAAAAGGATCCGTACCTTTCTGGCGAAGATGTCTCATCAGCCGCCGGCTAAATAGGCTGTCTTGGCGCAGGGAGGACAGACAAAAACCCAGGCATGGCAAACCTGAGCGCGCGGATCTTTTCAGACGTTGAGGCGCATTGCATGGGTCTCTTGACCTAAAGCTGAAGCCTCTTCACCGCAGGTGGCTCCCGTAGGGCGCGCGGGGGGAGGCAATCGGTGCAATGAGATAATGGAACTGCACCAAGATATCCGGGGAGCATTTGAATGAAACTAAGTAGAAGGGATTCCATCGTTATTGGGGCTATTGTCCTGCTGCTTGGTGTACTGGCATATGGCACCGGCAAAGGGAAGGGGAAGAACATACCTTTGGACGATCGGCACCGGCCGAGCTACGATGCGCTGGCAATCGGCAAGAGCCGCGCCGAGGTTGAACTGGTATGCACCACCTGCCACAGCAAAAGCTCGCTGCCGCTTCCGGAAGGCCACCCGCCCAAGGAGCAGTGCCTCATCTGCCACAAACAGATTCCTGTCTGATTCCCCTGTGCGTTGCTGCCGAAAGTAAGAGACAAAAAAGCTGCCCGTCGGGATTTCGCGGCGGGCAGCAATAGTTTGAAACCGGGGCACCGTTACACCGTTGCCTGAATCACCAGACCCAACCCGGCTTGCGGAAACGTCCTTCGAGGATGGTTGCTATTTCAGGCACAGCTCCCTCATAAGCTAGTGCTCATGGAGTTTCTTGGCGCCTTGCTCATGCCGGGAATGCTTGGCGCTTTCGTGCTCGTCGTGAGCACCTTTGCCGGTTGCATCCATGTGAAGTCGTTCCACGTAATGGGTGAACGCCACATACGCCTCTACGAACTCCCGTCCCTGCGCGACGCTTTCATCCTTGTGCTGGTAGGCAGCCGCTGCATGCGCGAAGCGCTCACTGATCCCTGCCGCAACATCGTCCGTGACCAGTTTCACAAGTGCGTCGGGAGATCCGCTCGCCAGGGCTTTGTCCGCTTCGGCAACTGCGGGCTCAACGGCCCCTGCGGGTTTCAAGCCGCTGAAGGGCGCGCCTTCGCCGGCCCGATGGATCTTGACAAGTTTCGCGAAGAACTGCAGGTGCGCGGCTTCGGCATGCTTGCCTTTGGCAGCAAGCGCCTTGTTGAAGGCGGTTTTGATCGCATGCTCATCCTTTGGCTGTACCCATTTGAGGACGGGAGTAATATCCTTGCTTTCGATGGCCTTCCTGGCATCCTGAACTACTGGGCCATCAATGGTGTCGCAATGGGCCGCGGCAAATTGCGGAATTGCCAGGGAAAGGGCGACAACGGCCGCGATCCATAACTGTCTAACTTTTGTGGTATTTATTGCACTCATGGCGTTTATACTCCTTGTGACGATTGGCGTGGGTCCGCCTGCTACCCGGGGTAGGCGTGATGAACAGGAGTCACAGTCGCCTCGGGGAATACATAGTTTCTTCCTTAAGTGTATACCACGTAAAGAAATGGCATTCTTTGACTGAGATCAAGGAATGCCATTTTAACGGTTTTCCGGCCGATAAACGCCATAAGGTGAATTTCAAAAATCTTTGTTCTTGAAAAACTTCATTCCCATAGCAAAAGAGATAGCAGCCCAGAAGGTCAACGAAATAAGGGAAATCAGCATCCCGAATGAGCTCCCGAAAAACTTTTGAAACACTGCACCCGTATAACCCATTAACGCCGAAATATCGAACTTCAGTAAAATCAGAACACGGGCTAAATCGATCGGATTAAGAATACTCAGAACAATCAAGGGCGTTTCAAGGGGGTAATCGGCAAACAGGACAACGGCAAGCATGACTAGGCCATCATACACGACAGAAAGGAGCAGCCAGAGGAGCAGAGAAATTCCAAGACCTCGCAATTTGTCTTCATTTGCCACAGAAATGAAAAAAGCCATCGCAACAAAGATGAAGGTGAGCAAAGCCCCCGAAAACAATAACATTAAAACCGTGTCTATATCATGCAGGGTGACTGCGCCCCAGATAACTAAAGGGATTCCGACCCCTGCAAGAAAACCCATTATCAGTGGCAATGACACGCCAATACACATTCCAGTAAAAAGACTGCTTCGGTTTATGGGCTGTGCCAGTAATAGAACTATGAATTCCCTTGAATTGTAATAATATGTTGTACCAAATATTATGCTGATTAATGGAATGATTATCAGAATTATATTCATCAGGCTGACTACCACTTTTGAAGTGTCTCCGACGAATCGGAACAAACAATAGGTAACCAAGAAGAAGAATGCAGTGTAAATAATCAGCACTTTACTTCTTAAAAGATCGCGTAATTGGTACCTGCTTATCTTTATGGATACGTTCATGACACGGAGCCTTTCATAAGGTTAGCGACGGCCCTTTCCAAATTTTCTTGACCGGTCAGTTTTTTCAATTCATCAACCATCCCTTCAAAGAATACCCGGCCTTCAAGCAGGAAGATGATGTTCTTTGATAGCTCATCTATTTCGTTCATATTGTGAGATGTAAGAATGATCGTCTTACCCCTATTGTTCTCTTTAATGATTTTATCCTTGAGATAACTGCTTGAGACCGGGTCCAGAGCTGCGGTTGGCTCATCAAGCATCAGGAGTTTGGGGCTGAATAGGAAAGCAATTATCGCGCTGACTTTCTGGCGCGTACCGCCGGAAAGATTGCGAGTCGGTTTATCCATCTCCTTCACCATGTCCAGCTTTTCTATGAGTTCTTCATCCAGGTCTTCTCTTGTGTTCCGCAGGTCCTTGAGCATATCGAGCAGTTCTCTTGTGCTAAGGTTATCGGGATAACGGGATAACTGCGGCATATAGCCGATATCTCGTCTGTATGAACATTCACTGTTCAAAGCGTGGTTGTTTATTCTGATCTCACCTTCCTCAATCAGCGCCAACCCTAACATGCTCTTGATTAACGTGGTTTTGCCTGACCCGTTTGGCCCGACGACGGCGGTTATTGATCCTTCCTCGATGCGCAGATTGACATCCTTAAGGACCGTCAGCTTACCGTACTTCTTGCTAAATCCCTTGACTTCGATCATGTCACTCTCCGCATTAAAGGCTTTTTATCGACCAAGGTTTCAGGCGTGAGCGCAGGAAAGGCCCTTTCCGCCATATCCAGAATGTCTATAAAAAAGCTTCTCAATAAAATCAACGCGGGAGGATAGTCGGCAATTATCATTGAGTACAATCGTACTGGAAGGAAAGGAATATCACCAATTCCATCCTTATTCAGGTCATATCCTTTATAGTTGTCCCAGTAATTGGATTCAAAGTAGTTAAGGCTGTGACTGCTGTTTGTTGCGACATCAAATGAATTACCCATAAAATTGTTTCCGGTGAAGTGACTGTCAGTTGAACTCGCCATTAGTTTAACCGCCAAGCCATTCCGTATAAAGGTGTTTTTGTCGACAGTTACCTTGGTTGAACCTTCGGAATAAATTCCAACGGTGTTTTTGTACAGGTAGTTTTCTGTAATGCGGCTATCCTTGATGTCTTTCAATAACAGCCCAAAGGAGGCTGGTCCCCAGTTGCTCTCGAATCTGTTGCCTTTCATCTCGACAAACCTCGAATACATAACGGCAACACCTGCGCCGTTGTTAATGAATTGGTTGTTGAAATATTTACAACTATCTGAAAACATGAAATGCAGACCATACCGTAAGTTTTTCTCACTGTGATTGTCTCTAATTACTACGTTGCGAGAAAATTCAAGATAAATTCCGTCTCGTTGCCCTGACACACGGTTGCCCGAAATTACGATATTACGGCAATCCCAGAGATGAATTCCGTTTCCGGAGCTTGATTCAGCACTGTCATATCCGATTATTTCGTTGTCTTTCAGTAAACAGTCAGAAGCTTTTGCCGAATATATTGTAAAGAAATTGTGGACAAATCTGTTGTTTTCGATTGTGCAGTTGCTGACCTCGTCTATCCTTATTGCTGCGTTGTCATGGATTGAGCTTATCCCTGCATTTTTGATTACCAATCCTTTCAAGGTGACGTAACTGGCCCTTACTGTGAAGACTTCAAACCTGTTTTGCCCATCTATCTCTGGCTGTCCTTCGCCGATGATTGTTATTGATTTGTCAATGACAATGTTTCCCTCAGCATACACGCCTCCTTTGATGACGAGCCGGTCTCCGTTTTTCGCGAGCTGTATCCCCTCTTTGATGCTTTTAATTCTGCTGTTTTTGCCAACAACTATCTCTTTTTGGGAATGGTCAGGGGTTGCTAAAGCATCTGTTGAAGTGACTAATATTGCGTGGAGTGAAACCAAGACAAGAAAGAGGCGGCTCATGGTTCCAATTAATTCTGAGGCGAAATGCCTTTGAACAGAATTTTTCCTTCGGGAGGCTTTCATACCGGCATATTTTTTCCCTTAAGGTGTAAACGTCCTGATTATTTCCACTTCTGTTGCACGTAGTCCAAGACATCGTTCCACGATACGACTCTACCGCCATAATTGTTCAGCATTCTGTTTGCCACATCCTTTTGCTCAAAGGCGGATATGTTTAGCCCCATCGGACTGTGGATCTTTTCGCTCACAAGATAGGAGGCCCTGGTTGCATCAACGAACTTGGAAAGATTACTGTAATCGACTACCCATAGTGAATGGCCATTTATGTCCCTCGTCTTGTTAACATATCCGGCCAGACATTCGATGGAATCGAATTTTAGAATTTTACCCTTGCTGGTAACTAGTTCGGCCCCAAATTTGCGATCGCTTACAATCATTCGGCAGTAAGTGCAGCTGTCCTTTCCGTATGCTATAGGTTCTGGTCCATGCTTGCCGCAGGATAACAATGTCCATATACCCAAAGCTAGAATCATCCAAAGGATTCTTTCAGTTTTACCCACCGTAATCTCCTTTACTATGGAGAGCCTTTCTTCGATTTCCATTCAAGGAAATAGGCGAGTGCCGCAAGGAACATGGACCCAAATATTGCAAACCCACCGATTTCCGGCATAGAGGTAGCAGTGAAATTCAGGAGTTGTTTCGAGCCTATAAGAGGGGGTTGATAACTCATCCCCGGAACCTTGATGGGTGCATTTGGATTAAGGTTGTGTCCGTAATCGTATTCCCATGAGTAAAAATCGTATATCCCGACCATGCCGGCAATTACAAAAAGGACCAGCCACGCCAGCAGAACCTTCCTGCTTCCCTTTAGACCAACTGCCATGCCGGTCAGCATGAAGAAAATTACTACAAACGGCATTATTTTCAATTCCGGAATTGCCTCAGGGGTTATCGACTTCATACCGATGTAATGGTTCAGTCCGTTGATGATTTGCAGGTCGTGGGGCGATTCTCCCGTTATCTTGTTCGTCCAAATGAAGAGACCTTTTCCTTCAGGATACTGTGGTGCTGCCAGGCTTATTTTCCAGAGTGGAAAGAAAAAAACCAGAATCAGCACAAGCGAGGCAGCCGCTACCAGATATCTGCTTTTACTGTTCATCTCTTCTCCCATACTTGAAGTTGGTCCGGGTCGGAAAATCGTAGAAAGGATGCTATCCCTCTACGATTTTCCCGTGCGGCTGCCGACTACTTGCCTGTCCCGTAAGAGATAGGCACCCCGGAACCGTGCGCGGAAACCCGCACATACCCCTGCATTTCCTGGTGGAGGGCAGAGCAGAAGTCCGTGCAGTAGAAGGTGTAAACCCCGACGGCCTTAGGCTCCCACAACAGTGTCTTGGTCTCGCCAGGCATGATCGCCAATTGGGAATTCCGGTTCCCCTGCACCGCAAACCCGTGCGCGATATCCCAATCCTGTTCCTGATTGGTAACGTGGAAATAAACCTTGTCACCGACCTCGACTCCTTCGATATTGTCCGGTGTCAGATGGCTTCTTACGGCAATCATTTTGACGTGGATTTCGTTGCCCTTACGTTCGACCTTGGCATCTTCCTCCATCATGATCGCAAAGGGATTACGATTGTTTTCCAAAGGGTATATCTTCAAGTTATTCTTTGACAGGAGTTCCGCAGGGATTCCCTGCGCATAATGGGGCTCTCCAATTAATGGGAAATCAAGCAACAGCTTCATCTTGTTACCCGTTATATCGTACAGTTGGGCCGACTGGCACAACGCCGGGCCTGTAGGAAGAAACCTGTCCTTGGCAATCTTGTTGATGGCTATGGCATATTTGCCCCATGGCTTTCTGCTATCACCGCCGGGGATGGATAGATGTCCGATCGAATAATAGGTGGGGGCACGGTCAACCACTTCCCAGGTTCCCAGCTTCCATTTGACGATTTCGGAAGAAATGAACGCCGAGGTGTAGGCATAACCGTTGCCGTCAAATTCGGTATGGAGAGGGCCGAGGCCGGGATTCTTAACCTCACCCGCAATTACCGCGTCGTATTTGAGGACCGGAATCCCCTCGATATTCCCTTCAACCTGTTTGCTCTCGATGGCTTTCAACATCTTGGAAAAGGAATGAACCGGTAGGACGGTGGCGAGTTTCCCCCCGGCAACAATGTACTCACCGCTTGGGTCCACATCGACACCATGGGGGGATTTCGGAGTCGGCAAGTAGTAGATCAGTCCCGGGCAGTCCTTCGGGTCGAGTACTTTGACCTTGTCAACCCTTTCCGACTTGGCCACACGAGTCTCTTCGTTAATGTAGTTGTGGTAATAGGACGCAGGCATATCCTTTCCCTTACCCTCGGCCAGGTATTTCTCGGCAAGTTTCCAGTTGACGGCGGCGACGAAATCCTTGTCGTTTTTGGAGGCGTTTATTTCCAGCAGGGTATGGGCCTGCTCGGAGTTGTAGCAGGTGAAGAAGGCCCAGCCGTGAGACGGCCCCTTGCCGCAGTGGGCCAGATCGTAGTCAAATCCTGGGACCAGGATCTGAAAGGCGACCTCCATTTTGCCCGTCTTGGGATCGACCTTGATAAAGGAGATGGTCCCCTTGAAATTCTCCTTGTACGATTTTATCGGCACGTCTTTCTGCGGTATGGGAACGCTGAAGCGGGTCGCGGCGACCACGTATTCCGAGTTCATGGTGGTAAATGGGGATGCGTGATTGCCTGATGAATTCGGTATTTCGATTATTTCCGCTGTTTCAAAATCCCTCAGATCGATCCTTGCTATGCGGGGGGTATTATTCCCGTTAATGAACAGCCATCTCCCGTCAGGAATACCGTCGGTCTGGGAGAATTCCGGGTGATGGGAATCATCCCAGGGAACAAATCCATAGGATGTGTTCAGCATCGGCTTTGATTCTTCCGAATAACCGTAGCCCGTTTCCGGATTCTGCGAGAATACGGAGATGACCTTGAGCAGCCTCCCGGACGGGATGCCGTAAACTGAAACTTGGCCGCTGAATCCGCCGGACATGAAGGAGTACATCTCATCGTGACTGCCTGGGGGTACATAAACCTTGATGGCGGCTTCCTTTGTGGCTTCCTTGCTGACCCCCTGTTTTTCCTTTTTTGCACAGCCGAAAGAAACAAAACCGAGCAAAAGGAACATCAGAGAACAACACAAAATCCTCTTTAACGAATTTTTGTATTCCATTTTATCCCCCTATCCGTCCTGCAGGTTTTATTGGTGTAAACGTTGGAACTTTCTAACATTCAAGATGTTACTTCAAGAAAGAAACTTTGTAAAGGACTTGCCTGGAAACGGCAGCTGACAGATCACGTTCACCGGTAAACCGTTGAGAGAAGCCTCATGGCGCATGCGGTTCAGGGAACGCCAGGCGAGCGCCAGATGGACGAGCTTTCCAATTGTGATGCTGGCTGCATCGGAGAGCGCGTGATTGTTGGTGAGGTGGGCCAGCTGCAGCGCGAGAGCCTCCAGCATGGGGAGTATGGGGTAGGGTGGTAAACCGTTAAGTCGTTAAGTCGGTAAGTCGGTAAGTCGGTAAGTCGGTAAGTCGGTAAGTCGGTAGGGTTGAGGGAAAGACAAAACTAAAAAGGCTCGCACACGGATCGAACGGATTGGTCTAGCATTTATCCTCAGACAACTATCCGGAATTGGGCGCCGCCGTTCACGTTACATGCGCTCAAAGAGCCGAGCATGTGCTTCTCGACGATTGTTTTCGCCATGAAAAGGCCAACGCCCGTCCCCTGCTCCGGCCCTTTAGTGGTGAAGTAGGGGTCAAATATCTTGTCGATAATCTCTTCGGGGATACCGCCGGCGTTGTCGGTAATGGTCACTACACACTTACCATTTTCATTCCCTACCTCGATCGTGATTGTCGGGTCAGCCACATTTTTTATCACAAAGGCGTCCCTGGCATTGATCATGATGTTGAGAAGCACCTGGGAGAATTCATTCGCGCAGCCGTTCACGACAGGATCACAGGCTGCAATGACTGCGGTCCTTATCTGATGCGAGCTACTCTCCAAAAGAGATATAGTTTTTCCGACTATCTCAAGTATCTTAAAATCCTCATTTTCATTGCATGGCCTGCAATAATTCCTGAAGTCATCGATAGTCATGGACATGTGATTAATCGTTTCCAGCATTCTTTCGACATTGGCCCCGAGGTATTCCGCGCTGAACTCCCCCCTCTTATAGATCATCGGCATCTCTTGGACGAGCAGACCGAGCATATTGAGCGGCTGTCGCCACTGGTGCGCGATGTTGCCGATCATCTCTCCCATGGCTGCCAGACGGCTTTGCTGCAGCAGCAGCATATCCTTTTTACGCAGTTCCGCCTGTGCATTGAGACGCTCTGTGGTTTCCATCTGGAGCGCCTGCGCCATGAGTATCCGTTCGTCGATTTCATCCTTGAGATTCGCGATGGTATCACTTAGCTCCGACGTGCGCTCTGCGACCCGCTGCATCAGCAGTTCATTGGCCTTTTCCAAGTTGTCTTTCACCTGCTTTCGCTCCGTGATGTCGAAGCATGAGCCGACGTAGCCGAGCAGATCGCCGGCTGGAGAAAGGCGCGGCGCCCCCGTGACGGCAATCCAGCCATACTCGCCATCTACGCGGCGCAGACGGAACTCCATGGAAAGACTACGGTGGTCCTTGACAGCCGACATATAGGTATCTAAGCTGCGCTCGAGATCGTCCGGGTGCACGCCTTGCGTCCAGCCGTTTCCCAATTCCTGTTCCATATTCCTGCCGGTGTACTCAAGCCAGGGTTTATTGAAAAACGTGGTTCCCGCGTCCGCTCCCGCCTCCCAGATCATAACCGGTGCGGTGTCGGCCAGACGGCGGAAGCGCTCCTCGCTCTCCCGCAGCGCCTCCTCCGCCTCCTTACTTCGGGCCAGACTCTCCTCAAGTTCCCTTACCTTTTCCTCAAGTTTTGCCGCCACCACCCCGCTGTGTTGCCGGAGATATTCCTTTTCTTCTTCAACCGGTTCAGAAGGAGGCAACAGCTTCTTGCCGCCGGCAACCCTTTCCAGGGTGACGGTTATTTCCTTCCAGAACTCTTCAGGCTCTTTCGGGTTGGTGATGAATGCCGCCGCTCCGAGGCGAGTGGCGAGCTCCTCATCCCTGCTGCCGGTATAGACTGCGGAGTAGAACACGAATGGGATGGACTTGAGTTCATCGTCCGTCTTCAACGCTCGCAGAAACTCGAAACCATCCAGTCGCGGCATCAGAGCATCAGAGACGATCAGATCTGGCCGCTGCTCCCTGGCCATG
>Ga0209430_1002235_pt1 | contig 12719 bp, 10 predicted proteins | sample BarGraIncub1133A_FD_184504 | JGI IMG/M metagenome (GOLD analysis project Ga0209430, IMG submission 184504) | Arctic peat soil microbial communities from Barrow, Alaska - Barrow Graham LP Incubations 11-33A (SPAdes) (version 2) | ecosystem: Environmental > Terrestrial > Soil > Wetlands > Peat... | reverse complement strand
ATTAAACCATGAACGATTTTTTGAGTCAAAAGAATAATTTACTATAAAAAAGTATTAACAATAAAAAAAGTATTATGAAAAAGTATGCAAAATTAGTATTGGCTTCCTTATTCTTGTTTAGCATGACTGCTATTGCACAGGAACAAACACTTCCTCCGGGGAAAATTATTGAAACAAAATCAATCAATCAAGGTCAAAGACAACAAGGGACTCCTCAGGTAAGAGCTGAGAGTATGTCTAAAGATTTAGGTTTGACAGATGTTGAAAAAGCTAAAGTTCAGGCATTGTTCGAAAAGCATGATGCAATCTTTACCAAATTCAGATCAGAAGTAAGCAGAGACAGCCCGGACTTCAGAGAAAGATTCAAAGTTCTACGTGATGCTCAAGACAAAGAATTAGAAAGTATTATTGGAACTGAAAAATTCCAAACATGGCAAAAATTGCGGGCTGAGCGTCGTCAACAAATGAACAATAACAATAAGTAAAATACATTTCAAAATACACTCTTCTTCAAACAAAAATGGAGTAAGATAATATTAGGATTATATTATATTCGATTTGAAATTACTAATTAAACTCCCATTGATCATTTATGATTATGGGAGTTTTTTTATTACCCTAAGTTCATAAAAATATTTTTGTAAATTCTATTTATTCAACTGTCCTATTATAAAATCATTTGTACTATTATTGCAATTAATCAACTTACTGTTAATTAATTAAAACACATAATTTCCAGGTTAAACTAATTGAGATTTGTATGGTCAAAGTAAACAGAAAACAATTTACAGTATTAACAATAAAAAAAATGAGTTTATGAAAAAGTATGCAATGTTAGCTTTAGCTACAGCAATTATGTTTAGTGTGACTGTTTCATCTCAGAATCAAACTCCTCCACCTCCCGGACGAAAAGCTGAAATGAAAGAATTTAAACAAGGTGAAAGACCTCAGATAACTCCTGAAAAAAGGGCAGAGAGAATGGCGAAGGAATTGGGATTATCTGATGCTGAAAAAGTAAAGGTTCAGGCTCTATTCGAAAAGCAAGATGCAAAACGTGATCAACATCAAGCAGCAGTAAAGAAGGTCAGAGATGAGCAAAAAGCTCAATTTGAAACAGAACGAAAAGTACAGGATGCAGAACTTGAAACTATTATCGGTAAAGAAAAATTTCAACAGCTTGAAAAAAAACGCACTGAAATTCAATCTAGAATGAAAGAAAGGCGTGAAGGAAATCAAAGACCTCAATTTGGAAAAAGAAATCATAACAACCAATTTAATCCTGAAGAGAGGCCAAAAGTTTCAGCACAAGACCGGGCAGATAAAATGGCAAAGAAATTAAGTTTGACTGATTTGGAAAAATCAAAAGTTCAGGCTCTTTTCGAAAAACAAGATGCAAATCAGGTTCAACATCAAGCCGAAATGAAAAAGATTAGAGAAGAGAAAAAAACTCAATTTGAAGTAGAACGAAAAGCACAAGGATCTGAACTTGAAAAAATTATCGGAACACAAAAATTTCAAAAACTTGAAACTGAACGAACTGATCATCAGGCAAAGATGAATGAAAGACGGGAAAGAAATCAAAGACCTGGACAGGGAAGAGAATGGCAAAAGAAAGAATTAAAACAAGGTAACAGACCTCAAATGACTTCAGAAATCAGAGCTGACCGAATGGCTAAGGAATTAGGATTAGTCGATGCTGAAAAAGTAAAGGTTCAGGCATTGTTCGAAAAACAGGATGCAAAACGTGATCAACTTCAGGCTGAAGTAAAAAAGTTCAGAGAAGAACAAATGACTAAGTTCGAGACTGAACGGAAAGCACAAGACACAGAACTTGAAAGTATTATTGGAAAAGAAAAATTTCAGAAGTTGGTAACTCTACGCACCGAACGACAGGACAAAATGGAACAAAGGAGAGAAAAAAATCCAAATGATTCAACTTTCAAGAGTAAAAGAGGTCTACGTGAAGGTAAAAGAATGAATGAGATAAAATAAAATTATCAGCCATTGCATCTGAAAATAAAAAAACTCCTACTAATCATAATGATTGTGGGAGTTTTTTTGTAAAATAAATTGATCCTATTATTTCATTATTTCCATTTGATGACGAACTGATTCTTCGTGAATGGCCACTAATAGCGTTTTCATAAATTCTCCATCCATATCCATTTTCTCAGCCTGTACAATTCGATTTTTCAGAATTTCGTCATAGCGTTGTTCTTGTAAAATGGGCATATTGTGTTCTTTTTTGTAAACGCCAATCTCATTGGAAACACGCATACGTTTTGCCAGTAATTCCAGCAAGCTATCGTCCAGTTCATCGATCTGACGACGCAATGCAGTCAAACTTTCTGTGCTTTGAGTCATGTCGCGAATCACAATGGTATTCAGAATAAAATCAAGCACTGCCGGTGTTACTTGTTGAGCCGCATCACTCCAGGCTTTATCAGGATTACAATGCGATTCTATAATTAAACCATCGAAATTTAAATCCATGGCTTGCTGACAAAGTGGTGCAATCAACTCACGTTTTCCGCCAATGTGGCTTGGATCGCAAATAATCGGCAAATTAGGTAACAAACGGTGCAATTCAATAGGAATATGCCATTGCGGTAAGTTACGGTAAATCTTTTTCTCAGATGTACTGAATCCGCGATGGATTGCTCCAATGCGTCGTATTCCGGCATTATAAATCCGCTCAATAGCGCCTATCCACAAATCTAAATCGGGGTTTACCGGATTTTTGATTAGCACCGGAATATCAATTCCTTCCAAAGCATCCGCAATTTCCTGCACAGCAAAGGGATTTGCTGAAGTACGTGCTCCAATCCAGAGTATATCAACATCATTCGCTAAACATTCACGAACATGTTTTGCAGTTGCAACTTCCACAGCAGTGTACATACCCAATTCAGTTTGTACACGTTTGAGCCATGGTAATCCCTCTGCTCCTATTCCTTCGAAACCACCCGGTTTGGTACGTGGTTTCCAAATTCCGGCACGGAAAATTTTTATGCCACGCGAAGCTAATCCACGTGCTGTTTCCATAACTTGTTCCTCCGTTTCTGCGCTACACGGTCCGGCTATAATAAGAGGACGCCTGGCATCAACTCCGGGTAATAAAATTGATTCGAGTTTCATAATTTTTCAGTTTTCAGTAATCAGTAAAGAATTTTCAGTTACTAATACTGTTGTTTTATATATTTTTCTATTTTACTTATTTCTTTCAAGCAATTAAACTAATCAATTATTTAATTAACCAATCAACTTAACGCGTTCCAACGCTTCACCCAACATTTTTTCGTTGGCACAAAGTGAAAGACGTATGTATCGATTTCCTTTGTCGCCGAAAATAAATCCGGGGGTGACAAATACTTTTGATTCGTACAACACCTTATCAGCTAGTACTCCACTATCAGCATAGTTAGAAGGTATTTTCCCCCAAAGGAACATTCCTACCTGACTTTCATCGAAAGTACAGCCAAGTGTTTTTAGTATTTCTTCGGCCAACTGACGACGATTTTTATACAATTCAATATTCATTTTATGATGCCATTCGTCTGAATTATTTAAAGCTGCAATGGCTGCCACTTGCATGGGTTTAAATTGTCCACTGTCGATATTGCTTTTCACTTTCAGTATCCATTGAACAAATTCAGCATTAGAGGCAAGCATTCCCATACGCCAGCCCGGCATATTGTGCGATTTACTCATCGAATTCAATTCAATACAAATGTCCTTTGCTCCTTCTACCTGAAGAATACTCAATCTATTTTCGTTCAGAATAAAACTGTACGGATTGTCGTTACAAATTACAATTCCATGTTTTTTTCCGAAAGCAACCAGTTTTTCGAACAATTCAGGTGTAGCGCTTGCACCGGTAGGCATATTTGGATAATTGACCCACATGAGTTTAACGTTACTCAAATCCATTTGTTCAAGTGCTTCAAAATTTGGTTGCCAATTGTTGTTTTCGTCCAAATCGTAGGTAGAAACTTTTGCCTGAACCATATTACTTACAGATGAATAAGTTGGGTATCCCGGATTAGGAACCAACACCCCATCGCCCGGATTCAGAAATGCGAGTGAAATGTGCAGTATACCTTCTTTGGAACCAATTAACGGTTGAATTTCATTTGCAGGATTCAAATCCACTGCAAACCACTTTTTGTACCAATCGGCAAAAGCTTTACGCAATTCCGGAATTCCCACATAAGGTTGATAGCCATGTGCATTATCTTCGGCAGCTGATTTGCAAAGAGCGTCAACGGTTTCTTTCGAAGGTGGCAAATCAGGGCTGCCAATTCCTAAGCTGATAACATTCATGCCTTTGGCATTCATTTCGGCAACTTCTTTCAACTTAGTGGAAAAATAATATTCGCTTATCGAACTTAAACGTTCAGCGGGTTTAATAGGTTTCATTATAGTTTATAGTTGGTAGTTTTGGTAGTTGGTAGTAGATAGACTACGACAAACCATACTACAAAACTTCATTAAGCAATTGTAAATCGTAAATTATTAAATTGTAAATTATTCTGCCGGTGTTTCGCCTTCTGGATATTCTCCCAAAGTTTTTAATTCGTTAATCAACGGTTTTATAGCCGCTAAAGATTGTTTATAACGTTCGAGATCATCAAATTTAAAATCTACATAAAACTGATATTCCCATTCGCGACCAATGATAGGCAATGATTGTATTTTGGTCAGGTTGATCCCGTAAAACGAGAAGACAGACAATACTTTGGACAGACTTCCTTCGGAATGTGGCAAGGTAAATACGATTGATGCTTTATTAATAGGTTCATCTTTCTGAATTTCGTCGACCACCCACGAATTTGCAAAAATCAAAAAGCGCGTAAAATTACGTTTATTTGTTTCGATGCCCCTTGCTAAAATATTTAATCCGTATATTTCTGCTGCACGTTCGCTACAAATAGCAGCATTTCCAAACATATTTTTTTCTGCTATATCTCGTGCAGCAAGAGCCGTATCTTCATGTTCCACCACTTTTACACCCGGCAAAGTTCCCAGAAAATCAGCACATTGCATTAAAGCTATAGGGTGCGATTGAACTTCTTTAATATCATGAATGTTTTGCCCAGGCAAAGCAGCCAGACAATGTGATACACGTAATTTATATTCACCGGCAATGGGTAACTTATGCAATTTCAACAATTCGTAGTTTTGCAACAAACTACCGGCTATTGTGTTTTCTATAGCCATTATTCCAATTACATTCGAGTCCTTTTTAATTGCTGAGAAAATATCGCGAAAAGCAATACACGGTATGATTTCCACCTGTTCTCCATCAAAAAAATTCTCTGCCGCAATACCGTGATATGCACCCAATCCTCCCTGAATAGCTACTCGTTTCATATCTTTATTATTTGGGTTAGGCGAATTCCGATTCGCCTGAATTATTATCGTTTTCAAAAACTTTTCCAGAAACTGACAAAAGCAATAAAAAAAAATCCTACTCATATTTTGAGCAGGATTTTCATGTATTATCTATTAAATATAGTTTTGTTTTTTACATAAAGGCTATCCTGCTCTTACCTACTAAAGTAAAAGTAAAAAAAGAAATATGTAAAAAATCGATTGATCATAATGAGTGTCATTTTGCTTAGACGATACAAAAGTAATATAATTTCTAAATAATACAACCTGATTGGAATGAAAAAGTTCAAATTAATTTCAAAACTTCACATTAAATCCTGTATTAAAATAAATTCCCGGCATTGGATAGCCGTAATTTATCTGGTATTTTTGGTTCAGTAAATTATCACCGGCAAGTGCCAGCGCCGCAGTTTTAAACACTCCGATGGCCGTTCTAGAAATAATCAACAGACATAGAAAAAATGCAAACGTCTTTTTTGCCTGTGGGTGGATTGGCTTATTGCATTTTTTTGAGGAACGAGAAAAAGCAATGTGCCAACTGTGGGTGGATTGCAAAAAGTGTGACAGAAAAAAACAACAGTAGGGTTGATTGTGCGGAAGCCGACAAAAAGACCATGCAAGCCCAGAGGAACGAGGGGCGGGGATTTTTGGCGGCTGATGAATGCCCTGTGGAGCTGCTCGCAATTATCTCACAGGCGAAGCCTGACCGCTACCAACAATTAAATCAACAAATTATTTTTTAGTTATCAATCGTATTTTAGTTTATTTGAATTGACTTTTTTAGTTGTAAATTATATGTTATAACAGTTGACATATCCAACTTTGTATATATTAAAAAATAATCACTAAATTTGTAATGTTGAATTTTATAAATAAAACAGGATGGAATTTATAATAATTGCTATTTTTTTTATTGGATATGCTGCAATAGCATTAGAGCACAGTATTAAATTGGATAAAGCAGCTTCAGCGCTAATAACCGGTGTTCTGTGCTGGGTTGTTTATGTTTTATTTGCTCAAGACATCCATTTTGTAAACGACCAATTGACTCAACATTTGGGAGAGCTTTCGGGGGTGTTATTTTTTCTGTTGGGTGCAATGACGATTGTGGAGTTGATAGATGCTCATGAAGGATTCCATATAATAACTTCAAAAATAACCCAAACGAATAAAAGGACATTAATATGGATAATCGGATTTATTACTTTTTTTCTATCCTCTATATTGGATAATTTGACAACAACAATTATTATGGTTTCATTATTACAGAAACTGATAAAAAGCAAAGACGACCGATTAATGTTTGTGGGAATTGTAATAATTGCAGCCAATGCCGGAGGTGCGTGGTCGCCCATAGGAGATGTAACTACAACTATGCTTTGGATAGGTGGTCAGATTACAGCTATTAATATTATTGCAAAGTTGATATTACCAAGTTTGGTTTGTTTGACTATTCCATTAATAATAATTACATTCAGAATGAAGGGGAGTGTTGAACGCCCTTCAAATACCAGTATTGAACAAACTATGGTATTGCCAAAGAAACATCAATACATTGTTTTGATTTCGGGATTATTAATTCTTATTATGGTTCCGGTCTTTAAAACTTTTACTCATTTGCTGCCATATATGGGTATTTTGTTAGGGCTTGGAATTCTTTGGATAATAACGGCTTTACTACTCAGGTCGATAGAAAGTAATCATAAAGAGAAATATTCTGTTTCACAAGCATTGAAAAATATTGATACACCGAGTATTTTGTTTTTTCTGGGGATTTTAATAGCTATAGCGGCCATGCAATCGACAGGAATTCTGACTAGTTTAGCAGACAGAATGACAAGCAGTATTGGAAATACGAATGTTATTGTAATGTCAATCGGGCTACTCTCTGCCATCATTGACAATGTTCCGTTGGTAGCAGCGGCACAAGGCATGTATGGTTTGGCTCAATATCCTGTGGATCATTATTTCTGGGAGTTTCTTGCTTATTGTGCCGGAACGGGAGGAAGTGCTTTAATTATTGGTTCGGCAGCCGGAGTTGTGGCCATGGGTATGGAAAATATCAGTTTTATGTGGTATTTGAAAAAAATAAGCTGGCTGGCATTAATCGGTTTCTTTTCAGGAGCGTTTGTTTATATATTGCAAGAATATATTTCACACTAATTATTTGCGAATAAATGTAGATTAAGAAATAGTAAAGTTGAAACTAAAACGAACTCTATTTGAATTTTATCACTAAAAAACGACTCAAATTCAGAAATATTTATATCTTTGCAATCTCAATTCAACCTGAATTTAATACTCCGCATCAAAAGCAATATCACATAAATATATAAATAGCTATATATTAATATTTTAATTCTTTTGATATTCACCCTAACTAATTCATCTTAATCAATAGTATTAAGTTGAATATGTAGCAACTCGACTTCCCGATTATGGCTCATGACTCTTTAGAATGATACTAATTAGTTTGACAAACCATTGCCCCAATGCCGAACTAACTAAAAAACTGCACAATTGCATAGGGTTAGAATACATCAAAAGGTATCAATTGTTGAAAACATAAAACTAACAATAATGACTAATAATTGTATTAAAATGAAGATTGCAGTACCCACAAAAGACGACGAGCAAATTGCGGATCAATTTGAGAATTTTGAATTTTATACCATCTTTTGTATTTCAGACGATAATGAAATTATGGCTGAGACGATTCTTGAAACCTCCAATGATAGTGATTGTGAATTCCAAATTGCTTGTGATTTGGCAGAAATGGGAGTAGATATTATGCTTGTCGGTCAAATTAACGATTTACTGAGTAGGGAGTTGGCCTCACACCATATCCATTTAATTTGTAACTGTGAAGGTAATATCTACGAACTTGTAGAAAAATACCTGGCAGCTTAGCATCTTTGTTGAAATTACTTATTCAATTATGGAAAATAAAAGTTGGTATTTGAAAATGCTTTCTTGGCGTGAAGCCCACATAAAGGAACGTAATTTCATTCTTATATTGAGTTTTGTAGTTGGTATTTTTGCTGCTATTGCTGCATTTCTATTGAAAACAGTCATCCATTTTATACAACACCTCATTACCGAAGGTTCCAGTCATTATAACCTGAATTATTGGTATCTGATATTTCCTGTCATTGGAATTTTTATCACTTCTCTATTTGTACGACGAATAGTAAAAGACGATATAAGCCACGGTATAACCCGTATTTTGTACGCAATTTCCCAGCGTAAAAGCATTATGAAACTCCATAATGTATGGACTTCTTTAGTTGGAAGTTCCATAACCATTGGATTTGGTGGCTCAGTAGGAGCTGAAGCACCAATTGTATTAACAGGTTCGGCGATTGGTTCTAATTTAGGTAATTTCTTCAAATTAGATCAAAAAACGCTTATGTTGCTTGTGGGTTGTGGTGCTGCAGGAGCTATTGGCGGTATTTTTAAGGCTCCCATTGCAGGGTTGGTTTTTACCCTGGAAGTGCTCATGCTGGATATGACACTGACGGCTCTTGTACCGCTACTTATTTCGTCGGTAACTGCTACTGCTTTGTCTTACTTTTTTTCGGGAAGTTCGTTTACTTTCCAATTTGGTACTTACGAACCTTTTGCCATTCAACGCATTCCTTATTTAATTCTGTTGGGTATAGTTTGCGGATTTGTATCACTCTATTTTACACGTGGGATGAACCGTATAGAGGGTTATTTTCGACGTTTTAAAAATCCATACACTAAAATAGCGATTGGTGGTTCTGTTTTGAGTTTGCTTATTTTCATTTTTCCACCGCTTTACGGTGAAGGTTATAACACGATTGTAGCACTATTAAACGGACATACGGATTCAGTTCTTAATCAGAGCCTATTTTTAGGTTTGGGAAACAACCCCTGGGTTATTATTGCTTATCTATCTTTAATTGTTGTATTTAAAATATTTGCATCAGCGTCAACCACAGCCGCCGGTGGTGTAGGAGGGATTTTTGCTCCTACACTGTTTATAGGCTGTTTAACCGGATTTGTGGTGGCTCGTGTTTTAAATTATTTTGGTTTTGCAATGCCAGAAGCGAATTTTGCCTTGGCAGGAATGACCGGGCTTATGTCGGGTGTTATGCACGCTCCTCTGACCGGGATATTTCTTATTGCTGAACTTACAGGTGGCTATAACCTGTTTATGACTTTAATGATTGTAGCTACGGTTTCGTATCTGACCATTATTATTTTTGAGCCTCACAGCTTGTATGCTATGCGGTTGGCTCAGAAAGGCGAATTGCTTACTCATCACAAAGACCGTGCAATATTGACTATGCTCAATTTTGAGAATTTTATTGAGACCGATTTTATTGAACTATACCCTGAAATGTATATGGGTGAATTGGTAAAAAATATTTCCCGCTCCAGACGAAATCTATTTCCGGTTGTAAATCCTCAAACTCATGTTTTAGTTGGGATTGTAATGGTTGACGAAGTACGCAATATCATGTTTCGACCTGATCTGTATGACCGTTTTAAAGTGAGCAAGCTAATGACTTCGATACCAGCAACGCTTAATCCGAACATGCCTATGGAAAAAGTCATGGAAGTTTTTGAGGATACGCACACTTGGTATTTACCTGTGGTAGACGAGAATAAAGTTTATTTGGGTTTCATGTCTAAATCTAAGATTTTCGATTCATATCGACATGTGTTGGCTCATTATTCGGAGGAGTAGATTTTTGGCCTATAGCTTTTGCAATTGCATCTTTAAAAGGTATTAGATAAAAATACAAATACCATAAATGAAAAAAAGGAAAGATAGTCTTAGTGTCTCCCGTTTATATTTTATGAATCAAAACTGAACGGTTATTCCCGTTCCGATTAACCAAAATATCGTTTTTGCAGCAAGTAGATAGCCTATGCCAAAATTACCCATTCCCGGAATATCCATTCTTTTTATCAACAACCCCGTTGGGAAAGAAACGTCGATATCAAAATCATAATGTTTTTGAAGTACAATTTCAATCGTTTTTCCCTGTGCTCCCTGCGGATATTTAACCGATGGATTTTTAACCGTGAATTTTATTTTTGACCATTCCTTAAGACTATACGTTGAATTGGTTATTTTTGAATTAATTCTATTTTTGGAGTTTTTACATTCGGATTTTTGTTTTTTACCCGATCAAATATATTATATGCGAGTAGTTTCACTCTATCATTTAAAAGGAACCAAACCAATGCGTATCCCCAAACAAATGCTGCCCATCCCCAACCAATGGGAGTCATAAATACACCGTAAACGGCTATCAATGTTGCTATTGCTTGAGTTCCAAGTACGGCTATACATAAAATCTTTGCCGGACGTATTGACCAGAATGGTCCACGTGTTCGGGTCAGAAAAATAGTAAGGTGTCCGGCTACCGAGAGTTTTAAATACATCAGGGTTTGGATATGTAACCTGTCGAGATGAAAGACGCGTTCGCCAAGATAAAAAAATCCAAAGGCAGACACAACACCAATTACACCCAACACGGAAGAAATACCTAATACCATACGCATATTCCAGGCTTCAGGCTTGTTTTTATAATGCACGTTATCGTAAGCAATGGAAAGAATGGCTCCATCGTTGAGCAATGCCAGCATAACGATCATCACGGCAGTAACCGGATAGAAATTAAATACCAGAATGGAAAGTGTCATAAACAGCAGCACACGCAATGTCTCCGCAATACGGTAAATGGCGTAACTGTTCATCCGTTGGAAAATCCTCCGGCTTTCCTTAATGGCATCAATAATAACATCCAGCCCTGTGGTAAGTAAAACAATGGCTGCAGCGGCACGTGCAGCATCTGTAGCTCCCGAAACGGCAATTCCACAATCGGCTTTTTTCAGTGCAGGAGCATCATTGACTCCATCGCCCGTCATGCCGACTGTATGACCGCTTTTTTGCAAAACATCAATGATATGAAATTTATGTTCGGGGAATACCTGTGCAAAACCATCCGCTTTCTCAATGGATGCAATCGCGGCTTTAGATTCCTTTTTGTTGGAATCGCCCAGACTGGCGGCATCGAGTATATTGGTGCCCATGCCTAATTTCTTAGCTGTTTCGCGGGCAATATCCAACGCATCGCCGGTGACCATTTTTATGGTTACACCCATTGCACGGGCAGTGGCAATGGTTGCTTTGGCATCTTCGCGTGGAGGGTCATACAACGGCAATACGCCTACAAACTCCCATTTTCCATCACCTTCAGCTTTGGCTACTCCCAACGAACGATAACCACGGGAAGCAAATTCAGTCACTGCTTTTTCAATTTCGGTTTTCACTTTTCCACTTATCTTAGTCAGCTCAAGTATCACTTGCAGTGCACCTTTTGTTACTTTAAACGCCTTTCCGTCAGAAGCCTTGACTTCAGCTTCGGTACGTTTATGAACAGGATCGAAAGGCATAAAATGGGTTACTTTATATCTTTTCAACTACTTCTTGTCTTTTATTCCACCCAATACAGCTAAGTCAATGGTATCGTTATTTTCGGAACGTGAAGCCAACGCACCGTTAAGTATAACCTCATCGGGCGATCTATCTTTTACGCAAAACGGATCTCCCAGTGTCAGTTTGTTTTGAGTCAGGGTTCCTGTTTTATCAGCACACAACAAATCCACACCGGCCAGTTCCTCTATGGCCACCAGTTTACTTACTATTGCTTTTTTCTTGGCCAGCAATCGTGCTCCTACAGCCATTGTTACCGATAAAACAGTTGGCTTGGCAACCGGAATGGCTGCTATTGTCAGTACAAGTGCAAATTGTAAGGTGGTTAGAATCGGGTCGCCACGGAAAATAGCCACGGTAATTATAATGGCAACTAAAATTACTGCAAGTATAATCAGATAATTTCCGATTTTCAGTACGGCTTTTTGAAAATGACTGACAGTTTTTGCATCCTGCACCAGTTGTGCTGTTTTTCCAAAAAAAGTATTTGCTCCTGTAGCATATACGATGGCACCAATTTCACCACGGCGAATAATAGAGCCTGAATAAACCGACTCGCCCGACTTACGGGAAGCAGGTAAAGATTCTCCTGTCAAAGTAGATTGATCTACTTCCACCGGATCGCCTTCCAGTAATCGTGCATCAGCGGGAACAATATCCCCCAAACGCAAACGGATAACATCACCCGGCACAAGTTCACTTGCCGGAGGAGTTATCCATTTTCCATCCCGTAATACCCGGGCATTTATAGCCAGTTTAGCTTTCAGTGCGGCGATTGCATTTCCGGCTTCGTGTTCTTCCCAAAAACCCACCACGGCATTTGCCAGAAGCAAAACCAGAATAATGAAAA
>Ga0209430_1002234_pt1 | contig 12724 bp, 18 predicted proteins | sample BarGraIncub1133A_FD_184504 | JGI IMG/M metagenome (GOLD analysis project Ga0209430, IMG submission 184504) | Arctic peat soil microbial communities from Barrow, Alaska - Barrow Graham LP Incubations 11-33A (SPAdes) (version 2) | ecosystem: Environmental > Terrestrial > Soil > Wetlands > Peat... | reverse complement strand
GCCTACGAGAACGTGAACGCGCCGGTGAACTTGCCGGACACCGAGATCGGGACGCCGCCCTGTACCGCTGCGTCCATGTCGAACCCGAGCACGAGCAGCGTGCCTGCGACCTTGGGCGTCGTGTCGCCCCAGCGGACCTCGCACGCGATGGTCGTGCCTACAGCGTTGCGCAACGCGATCTGGCCGGTGGTGTCCGCGTTGTCGTAGAAGCCCGAGGCCGACACGTCGGCGCCGATGATGCCCGTGCCGATGTACGTCTCCTTTGCGGAGTCGAACGCCGTGATGTCGATCTCCTTGCCGTGAACCGCGAACTTGACCTGGTTGAGCCCGAGCACCTTGCTCGGCGACGCGCCGACGTACAGATCCGAAGCCGAGCCTGCGGTGATTGTCATTCGTGCCTCCAATGGAAAGGGCACCCGTGGGTGCCCGATTGACCGTACCTATCGCGTGCGGGTCTAGACGAGGAACGTGTTGTAGTTGACGACGTACATGTGGCGAGCGGTGCCGTCCTGCCCGAGGTACTGCGGGTGGCTTCGCGCCTCGCAGTCGTTCCGAGCGCCGAGCGCGTGCATAACGCTGTACGCGAGGTCGAGGGCTGTGTCCGCGACGAGCGAGCGTGTGACGACCTGCAAGCCCGGACGTTCCGCCGCGAAGTGATCATCGAACGTCGAGAGCGGGGGATCGCCCGCGTACTGGTTCAAGCTCGCGCACGTGCTGACGGCAGCGGGCGCGACCCCGTCGTAGAAGATGGTCGTCCCGATGGTGCCGACGCCCGCGGTGACGAGGGCCGCCGCCATGTCTGAGCACATCGTCATGGCATCACCCGCCTTTCAGTCCGCGTGCGGTCGCATCGTTGAGGTACTTGAGCACCTTGTCGGCGTTCTCGCGGAGCGGGTTCTCTAGGAACTTCGCGTTGCCTACCGGGTGGTTGTACGTCAGGTCCTCGTGCTGGCGGTGAACGTAGGCCGCCGAAGCGCCACCGTAGGACAGCTCCTGCGTCTTGCCGCCGTTGAGCGGCTTCACGGTCGCGCTGGATCGCATGGCGTCGGTTTCGACCGGGCATTGCTCCTGCGACTTCGCGAGCACCATCTCCGCGGCTACCGCGAGTGCTTTGATCGTCTCGGCGTTGACCCTGGCGACCAGCTCCCCGCCGTGCCACTCCATCGTCATTCCATCGCCGCCTCCCACATCGTGACCGTGCCGTCGAGTGTGGGTACGGTCGTGACGCCCGCGACGTGGTAGATGACGCTCTTGAACGTCACTTCGTCGCCCTCGTCAACCTCGGTGTCAGTGAACATCGCCCTCGTGCGCGCTACGACGCTCTCCATGCCGCTAGTCACGACGCGGGCGGTGCCTTCTTCCCAGCGCACGCGGATGGTGGTGTAGGAGCCGTAGACGGGCGTGCCATTGCCGTCGAACGCGCCCGTGACGCGGCGGAGTGTGGCGGTCTGTCCGTAGATGCTCACCGGAACCTCGCGATACGAACGGCGCCCGCGATCCACGGGAGCAGACGCACGTATGCGTCGTGTGAGACGAGCCCGCCCGTGCGCGACGAGCCGTAGACCTCGGTGAGCTTGCCGAGCGTGATGGAGGTCACGCCCTGCGCTTGGAGCGACACTCTGTCGTTCCCTCCGCCCGTGAGCAGCGCGAGGGCTTCGTCGCATTGCGCGTCCTTGACGACCTGCGGGATGATCGTGTCGTCGTAGGTGGCGTGGACGAACTGCCAGTCGTCCGTGTAGAGATACGACGTGATGGCGCGCGGGAAGTCGAGCGTCTGGTCCGGGTCGGTCTTGCGATGCTTGTACGTGACCTTCGCAAGGTCGCGACACGCGGTCACGAGCGCGCGGTTGCGCGTATCGGTCGCGGCGGCCGTCCACGCGTCGGCGTAGAGCACCTGCGCCATGTACGCGTCGGCCTCTGCGAGGGTGACGTACGTGTTTGTGCTGACCACAAGCGTGACTGTGGCCGTGATCGGCGTCAGTTCGGCGGTCACGTCGTCACCGTCCTTGTCGTCTCGGTGTAGCCGTCACGGGTGAACACCAGCGTGTAGGTGGCGCTGGGGGATACCGGCAGCGTCCAGTCACCGTCGACCTCCGCAGTCGCGCGCCTTAGTGGCGTGGCCCGCAGCGTGTCTGTGGACAGGTACGCGGTGACGATCGCGCTCGCGGTCGTCTTCCCGATGACGGCGTCTGCGTCGTCCTGGCTTGCTTGTGTGAGCACCGTGTCGCCCGTAGCGGCGCTTCCCCACAGTCCCGCTCCATGCGCGGTGGCGAGTGCGGCAGGGATGGCGGCATCCGTGATCGCTGTGTCACACGCTGCGTTCACATCGGCATCTGTGGGGAGCGCGGCTAGTTGGGCGTCGAGGTTGGCGCTTGCCAGTCCAACAGCGGTACGGACTCCAGCAGCGTCGAGTGGTGTGGTCGTAAGCGCGTACCCAGTCTTGTCGTTGTTGGTGGTGACGACTACGGCGGGGACGCTCGCGGCCTTGATGCCCGTCGTGACGAGCAGCGTATTGAGCGCCGCCAGTCCATAGGTGGCGAGGTTGTTGATCGCGGTCACAATGGCGGTCACGCCCGTTGCCGTGAGCACGACGCCCGTGGTGTCCATGAGCGTCTTGAGCGCACTGTTGCCGTAGGTGCCGCTGTTGACGATGGCGTAGGTATCACCCGTCTGCGGCATCGAAACAGCGGCTGCGAACTTGATGCTGCCCGTGAACGGCACCGTGCCGGTCGTGTTGTCGGTGATGTGGAACTGCAAGTAGTCGCAGTTCGTTTCGGACGTGGAGAGTTGCACCACACATTGGCCGTAGGTCGTGTCCGTTTCCGTAACGGACCCGGAGATGTCGGCCGCTGCGCCGCCGTCCTTCCACACCTTCTTGGTGTAGGTGCCGGGGTTGGCGACCACTGTGCCGTCGCTCTTGTAGAGCGTGAACGGCAGGTCGTAGACCGCGCCCTTGACGGGGGTACTCTGGTTAGCCATTGACCCTCACTCCCTGCGCGATGATGTGCGGATGAAGCAAGAACAGCGGAACCGTAGACGCGCCGCCGCCGGCCTCGTTGATGCCGGTGATCTTCGTCTCGTAGGTGGTGGAGCCGAAGTAGAGATTGGCGTAGGCCGGGGTTGAGTCATAGTCGCCGTTGGTAGTCTCTGAGTACCGTGCAATCGTCCATGTCGCGGCGGTGAGGTTACCGGGGTTCTGCGCGGTGGAGAACGCCGCTACGGCATCGGTTCCGCCCGAACTCCATGCGGCGTAGAGGTACACGACGAGCGCATCGGTCGCGCCTAGAGTCGTGTCGGGTATGGAGACGGTCGCCGTCTGGATGCCATCGCCAGCACTCGCTCGTGTCGTCTCGGCGCTGCCCGCCGCCGCGATGGTCGTCTCCGTGCCGTTGCTGGCGCGCTTGACGACCTTCGCGTGGAAGTACGCAGGGTCCGCAGCGCCGTAGTCCATGTCATACGCCGTCGCGCCGATAGGCCATGTTGTGTTCGTGTCCAGCAGCTTGCACGCCGCAAGCCCGTTGACGGTCGCGGTGTCGGAGCGGCAGTAGAGGGTGCTCACGGCTCTCGCTCCTCCTAGGTTGTCCGCCTCATGAGCACCGTGGCGCGTCGGGATGCGCCCTGCGTTTCTCGCGTTGGTGGCGGCCGGTTGGTCGCGGTGTTCATGAGGCGGGGTTGGCAAGGGACGCGCCCGAGTCAGCCCCACCGCTCCTGCGTCGCCGCTACGAACGCATCGATGCGCGCGGCGTGGTGTTCGCTCATCTGCCCGAACGTGTCGGCCTCGGCCAACTCCCTGCCCTCGGGCAGCAGCATCACTCGGCATCCGCACAGCAGCGCCTCGCCCACCAGCGCGGTGCAGTCGTCGTACGTGTAGAGCGTGCGTGTCGAGCGCAGCAGGTCCGCCAGATTCTCGCGAGTCGGAGGCCACGGCGGGCGGTTGCGGTTGATCTCGGCCATGTGGCGCGTGAGTGGCACTCGCTCCACGCCGCGTATCTTGCCCTTGCCGTAGTACGCGGTGTCGTGCGTCTTGGGCGTGTCGTCGGCGTAGAACAGGTCGCGCTCGATGGTGGGGACCGTCAGCAGCGGTGCGCCTGGGTAGAACGACTCGTGCCACGTCCACACGCACTCGTCGGGCGCGTATGTCTTGTCGCCTCCGAGCAGACCCGGCACGTTCATCGTCCAACGAACGACCTTGTCGGCGTGAAGCGGGTTGCCGTAGACCGTCTCGGGGTAGACGGTGATCCAGTCGCCCGGATTCGCGGTGTCTTCCAGCGGCCCGACTCTTGCCTCGTGGCCTCGTGCTCGCAGTTCGCCCGCGAGCACGTGCAGTGCGCGTACGCCCGCGCTCGTGTGCGCATGCTCCTCATCGGGCGCGACTATCGCGTAAGGGACCATGCCGCCTCCCAGCGTCCAACGTGGTCGGCCATGACCCGGGTGTCGGCCCACGCTTTCATCCGCGCGCCCTCAACCTTGCGCAGTTCGGGGCTGGAAACGAGCGCGTCGATGTGACGGCACCATTCCTTGTAGTTGCTCGCGATGCGGGCGGGTGTGTCGCGGTATCTCGGGCTCGCGATCACGGGAATGGAGCACGCCGCGTATTCGAGCACCTTCAGGTCGCTCTTGGCGCGGTTGAATCGCGAGTCTACGAGCGGCGCGATGCCGATGTCGAAGCCGGACAGTAGCGCGGGCATCTCGGGTATCGTCACGGGCGCCCAGTGGGCGATACGCGGGCTATACGGCGTCCAGTCTCCCATCGCCCCGATAAGGGCCACATCGGCGCTACGGGAGGCATACACGAGCGCGTCAGCCACAAGCGCAACGTCCGCGCGGTGCGTGGATGAGCCGCCCCACCCGATGGTGACGCTCTCGTGCTCGGGTGCGGGTGCCCAGCCGGGCGGGAGCATGTTCGGAAGCACTACCACGTTCGCGTTCATCGGGCGGATCGTCGCGGCGAGTGCATCGGTCGTAACCGTCACGCCAGACGCGGCGCGGATACTTCCCTCTAGGTTGCGCAGCATCTCTCCGCCGTTGGCGTTCCAATAGCCGTACGCGGGGTTGTGGCGCGCGATCGACCACATGTCGTCGTCCAGTTCGACGATGGCGACCCTGCCGCGCTTCACGATGTCTGCTATGAAGCCGACCGCCTCTGCACGCGCGGGACGCAGAAACACGGTCGTGGGTGCGACGGGTACGACGTCGGTCGCGTACGTGACGTTGTGTCCTACCGCTTCCAACGCTTCACCGGGGACGCGGAGCCGATACCACGCGCTGCCCGTGTCTTGCTCCATGACGAGAGTGATGTCTGACACACGGGCCTCCCCCGTATGTGGAGCGGGAGCCCTTAAAGGACTCCCGCTCCGGTAGGTCACGAAACGGCGTGGACGTAGACGCCCGCGGCGTGGTTGTCGAACAGGAACGCGTCGTGGTAGACGCGGTAGTCCAGACGCCACGCATCGGCGAGCTGGTTTGTGTCCGGGTCGAACAGGCGCTGCTTGCCGTGCTTGACGTCGCAGAACACGGCGTCCTTGTCGAGCAGGATGAAGTTGATCGCCGCACCCGTGCTCGTGAAGCCGCCGGCAGAAGCGTCGGAGCCTGCGTTGAGCGTGATGCCCATGTAGAACTCGTCCAGCGGGACCTTGACGATCGGCACGCCGTCGAACGTCTCGAAGTTGCGGTTGATGCCCTGGTCGGTCATGGTCGCGAAACGGGTGACAGCCGCGGAGTTCTTGAGGCGGGTGTACATGTTCCAGCTCATGAAGCCGACGACCCGGTTCTGCGGGACGTGAGCGTTGCCGAGGGCGGCGAGGGCGGTGTCCCACGCGGCGATGGCGCCCGTGGAATCTCCGATCGCGCCAGTGACGTCCTTGCCCGCGGCGGTCGCGAGGGTGGCGAAGCGGTAGGCGTCGATCTCCGGCACCATCTTCACGCGCATGAACTCGGACGCGATGGTGGTGGCCCCGATCATGGCCTCTTCGGCGTCCATTGCGTCGAGGGTGAAGTACCGGCCGCGGTCCTGCGTGTAGGTCTTCTCTTCCCACGTCAAGGTCGTGTCGCCGGCGGGATGGCCGGTCGAGCGGCTATAGTCGCCCGCGCCGACGAGGGACAGTTTCTGGATCTCGAACGAACCGGCGCGCCCGGTAGGACGGACACGCATCGGGTTGACCGTCAGGATGGAGGTCAGGCTCTCGGAGGCGTACACCTCGTCGAGAATGGCGATGTACTCCTTCGCAAGCGTGATCGCGTTTGCAACTACACTCATTGCTCCGTACCTTTCTCTACTTGAGCCCTGCCGCCTCGCGCATCTTGGAGGTCAGGGCTGCTTCTGGTGCGGTGACGAGCGGTCGCCCGCCACCGCCTATGGGTACCTTGGGCGGCTCGATGTGGAGTTCCGCGGCGACGCTCGTTGCGTCCGCGCGCAGTTCCTCTTCGGTCGTGCCGGTGAGCCTCGAACGCAGAGACGCGGGGATGCCGAGTTCGATCCCGATGGACTGTTTGAGCGCGTCCGTCTCGGCCTTGGTAGCGCGCCCTTCGGCGGCTTCCTTGTCGGCCTTGAGCGTCGCGATCAGGTCGGCCTGCTTCTCTGCGTCGGTCTTGTTCGCTGCCTCGATCTCTGCGAGCCGAGCGATGGCTGCCTTGCCGGCCTTTGCCTCTGCGGCGCTCTCCTTGCGAGCGGCGGCCGCGGCTGCGTTGTACTCGGCCTGCGTGTAGGTCTTCTCGCCCTTGTCGTCCTTGACGTCGGCGGTGACGTCCTTCGCGTCCTTGACGTCCTTGTCGTCCTCGACCTTGACGTCCTTGTCGTCGGCCATTGCGGGCCTCCTGTCTCTCGCGCGTTTCGCCCGTGTCCCGTGATGCGCGGTCCTCACGGCGGGGGTGCGTGCTACGCCCTTGTGCGGGCGGGAGTGCCTTGGTTGCCGCTGTTCCCTGTTGGAGGCGCGCGGCGCTCCCGGAGGCGAAAGCCTCCCTGTCTGAACGCTTGCGCAGAGGTGCCCCTCTGCGAGCGGGTCAGCCTTTCTCCGGCTTCAGGTGAGACTCGCAGCCGGGCGGCTGCTTGTCGGTGGTCGTCTCCATGCGTGTCTCGGGACTCCCGCTGCATCGCCAGCACACCCAGCGGTGCCACGTGTCGCCGTCGTGATCGTGGCTCGTCGTGTGCGTAGACCACACGCACGTCTTGCAGGTGCCGTGAGGACAAGCCATGCTCACTCCCCCATCGCGTCGAGCGCGGCGGTATCGGCTACCACGCAACACTCACAGTTCGGATTTCCGAAATGCGCAGAGTCACCGAGCAGCTCGTCGATCTCGTCGCTCGTGTACGGGCCGCCGTCGATGACGCTCTGGCAGTCCTCGCAAGGGTCCGGCCCGCCGATGACGCTGAACGACTCGATGCCCGCTTCTGCCATGCGCAACTGCGAACCCGTACGCATCGTGTCCGCGAGCGTCGTGCGCGCGACCATCTCCGCGTAGGTATCGACGCTCCAGAACTTGCCGCCGGGCGTGGCTTGGAAGCCGAGGTACGTGCTGCCGTCTGCGCGCTGGCGTACGGCGGTGTCCATGTTGTTCGCGATACGCGTGAAGATGTCGGATGCTGCGCTGCGCGTCGTGCCCGCCCCGAACACGGGGCCGGTGATCGCGTCGAGCGCGTAGGCCCGTAGCGTGTCGTCTACCTGACGCCCGATGACGTTCGTCACGTCGCCGAGGCGGTTGTACGCGTTGTCCGCGAGCACTTGGACGGCCTGCGTGTGAAGCCCTGCGAACGCCGCAGGAGCCGCTTTCACGCCCGCCGCGACGAGCATCGTGTCGATGCCGTCCACGCCCGCCATGTAGCTTGCGGGATACGCCTCGCGCGTCCACTGGTACGAGCCGTCGCGCAAGTCTTGCAGCGTCGCGTCTATCTGCGCGCGTACGGCGGTCAGATGCGCCGTGTTGTTGCCACGCGCCCTCGCGCTTGCAAGGGCTGTCATCACGCGGTCGGATGCCTCGCGGTAGAGCGCCGTGATGCGCGCTGTCTCTTGCGCTGTGACCTTGTGCGTCGCGCTCCACACCCTCGCAGGCATGGGTTATACCGCCGGCGCAGGAGGCGTTTCACCAGCGGGCGAAAGCGGCGCGTCGGGCGCAAGCGGCATGAGCGTGATGCGTGGGCTTGTCGGCGGGGACATCGACGGCTTGGCGGCGTTGAGGCGCTCCATGCGAGCGACCAGCTCGTCACCCTCGACGCCGAACACGGCGCGAACCGCGTCCTCCACGCTCTCGATGCCTGCCGTGACGAGCCCGGCGTGGATGGTCATCGTCTCGAGCGGGTCTTCGGGCAGACCGTCCTGCCACTCGATGGACACGTCGCTGAACACGACGGCACCTGAGCCGGGAACGGTTGAGTGCAGCAGCGACGCGAGCGTGAGCGCCTTCGTGAGCCCTACGTCGAGCCTGTTGCGCAGACGCGATGCCTTCATCAGCGGCGCGATGAGTAGACGCTTCAGGGCCGCGCCGCTCGTCACGGTGCCGTCGATGTTGCCGAACATCGCGGGAGTCGCTTCCATGACGAACAGCGCCTGCTCGGCGAGGAAATCGAGCTCCTTGTACGCGGCGGCGAGCTGGCCTTCCCACGTGACGTAGCCGGGCGCCTGCTCACCAGCATCGAGCGGCACGTAGTCGGTCTGCGCGACGACTGCCTCGCCCGTGAGCGGGTCTTGACTCACAAGCGAGCGTGGGCCGTAGAGCTTCGGGTCGCTGTGCTTGTCGAGGATGCTCGCGATGAGGTAGAGGCGCACCTCCATCTCGGACAGGATCGGCATGAGGTCGTTGAAGTCGGACGTGCCCGTGCAGTCGGCAGTCGAGCGGAAGTTGAACATCGGCACGACGAGGCACTCATCCACGCCCGTCATCACGACGCTCTCTTCAACGAGCGTCTCGATCTTGTTGCGCTTGACCGTGCCGCTGTAGGTCGTCACGCATCCAGGCTCATGCGTCTCGGCCTTGAGGCGTCGCGTCGTCTTGCGGTTCTCGTCCTCGCACTCCCACGTCCACGCGAGGATGTGCGCGACGACCTCCTGCTTGTCCTCGTCACTCACGACGGGGTACCAGATGCACGGGTCGGTGGCGGTGATGGCAGGACGCAAGCCCGCGACGCCGCGATCGCGCAGCGTGACCTTGAGCACGCCCTCGCCGAGCGACTGGATGTCTACGAGGCTCTGATGCGCCTCATGCAGTAGGTCCATCTCCTTGACGTAAGCCTCGACCTGCTCTTGAGCGATGGACTCCGCGTCCGCGCCCTCGACGGGTTCGGCCTCATCGACGCCCTTCGCCTTGATGGTCGGGGCCTCGCCGAGCACCATGTCGCCGAAAGCCTTGACGATGCGCCGCGGGTGCGCGAGCGCGATGTAGGTCTGCGTCCTGCGGCGGTCGCGCTGGATGAGGCGCAGCACGTCGGCGAAGACCTCGTGATGCTCGCCCGAGAGCAGGTCGCGGTCGGCCTTGTACGCGTCCATGCGCTTCTTCTCGCACGCCGGCGGCCACGGGTTGCCGACCGACAGAACGTCGAGTGAGGTGATCGGCATGTGTTACCAGCCCTTCGGCTTCGCGATGTATCCGTATGACGCCTTCGTGGCGAGCTTCGCGCGTCCGCCCGACACGGCGTCGACCTGGTCGTCGTGCGAGCCTTGCGGGAACGACTCGGCTTCGTCGAGGAACGCGACGTTCCACGCGCCTCGCACGAGCTTCACGTTGCCCGCCTGCGCAGCACTCGACAGCGGACGCGCGCGTTCGGTCTTGTCGCCCGTCACCTTGTCGCCGTAGAACGCGAACTCGGGAAGCACGTTGCGACGGTAGTGATCTATGACGTTGACGCCGGACGAACCCGGCTCCTGCTCGAGATGCACGATCACGCTGCGGCCGTCTGTCTCGGCTGTCTGGCGCACGAGACGCTCTACGTCGCCGGGCTTGGCACGCACGCGGCGTATGTCGCACACGTAGGTGACGCCCGCCGTGTGCGCTACCTTCGCGCCGACCGTCCAGTCCGGGTCCGTTCCCGGCTTCACTTCGGTCGCTGCGAGGTCCCAATAGCGGACGGTCGGGATGTTCGCGGGTGCTTCGTCCACGATCTCGAACCACGCGCGCTCGAACAGCCCGCCGAGTGCGTTGGCCGTCCAGTCGCCGTTGAGCAGTTGCGCACGCGTCAGCGGGTCGAGGTTGTCGAGTGAGCGCACGTACGACTCGCGGTCGAGCGAGGGGTTGTCGCTGAGCGCGGACGGGATGAACACGCGCGTCGGCTCGTTCGCGTCCACGAAACGAGCGCGTACCCAGTCGTGGCCGATGCCGCCAGGGTTCGATGTGGCACGCACGCGGATAGGGACTTCGCTGCCTTCGAGGCGGCGCGTGCGGCTGTGCATGTAGCGGTACTGCGTCTCGCTGTACTGCGTCAGTTCCTCGAAGCCGATGAACTGGTACTCACCGCTCTGGTAGTCGTACTTCGTGTTCTCATACGCGAGATGCCCGAACGCGAGCACCGCGCCGCTTGGGAACGTCCAGCTCTTCTTCTGCTCGTTCCACGATGCGCCAGTCCCTGCGAGCCACTCATGCGAGCGCGGGATGAGCCCGCCTTCTTGGCTGAGTTGCGGATACGTGCGGCGCAGGATGAGCGCGCTGTAGCCGGGAACGTCGACGTACTGCAGCGCGGCCATGAGCATCGCGTCGGACTTGCCGCCGCCGGCCGCACCGCCGAAGAGCACTTCGGGCGTCTCGCACATGAGGAAGCGCGCCTGCTTGGGATGCGGCGTGTGCGGGATGTACGGGTTATCGAGGACCGTCAGGCGCAGCTTCGCTATCGCCCACTGCTTCCTCGTCGGGGAACAGGTCGGCGGCTTCGGCTGCGTAGAGCGCGAGCGTTTCGGCGGTGACGTTCGTGTGCTCGATCGGCTTGCCATCGGCACCTGTCACCTCCACGCGCGTGCGCCCCCACTTGTCGGGATGCTTGCGCTCGAGCTTCCACGCGGCGGCCTGCCACTGGTTGGCCTGCGCCGCCTTGTCGATGACGGCGAGGTCGCGCATGTCGGCCTGGCCCATCGCCCTTTCTACCGCGTCCGAAAACGCGGCGAAGGGTTCCTCGCCTGTCTTGCCGCGCTTGAGCCAGTCGTACAGCGTGTTCTTCACCACGCCAGCGGCAGCGGCGGCAGTCTCGATGTATGCGCCCGCCGTGATGTACGCGACGATCTGCGTCTGTAGCTCAGGCGTGAGCTTCGTCGGTCGTGCCATTGTCGAGCACCGCCTTAGAGCGGGGGATGTTGTGGAGCGTCCGGGTCGGGTTCGCACCGCCGTCCTCACCCTGGACGGGCGAGTCTCCCACTAGTGGAGCGGACGCAGGCCGTTCGCCGCGATACATCGTCGCGCCCATTTCCGCGATGCGTGAGAACGGCACCTCGGCAACGGTCAGGCGCGAACGCCACGATGGGTCGAGGAAGTAGACGTAACGTAGTTGGTAGCCGACGAGCGGAATGGCCCCATTGTCGCGAGCGACGGCGGACAGGTAGCGGCCCGATGTGTCGTGATGGTCGTCTAGCGTCTTACGCGCCACCACAGACCCGTTCGGCATTCGCAGGAGGCTGCTATTGCGCTTGATGCCCGTCAGCACGAATCCCGAGGCCCGATAGATGGTGCCGTCGCCGCACTGCGTACCGTCGGCGAATGACAGGACCCACTTCGCGCGCGGGACGTGGGTTCGGATGAGGCGCATCGCTATCCCTAGCGCACGGCTCTCGCTATTGCGCGGGAGTTTGTCTGAGAACGCCAAGCGGTTGAGCTCCATCATCTGGTCCCACTCGGTACCGGCGACCAGCCCTACCATGCGGCGCTTGTCCATCGGCGAGCCGAACTGCATAGCGCCCTCAAGCCGCCCGCCGAGGAATACGCCGATGTGCAGGGTCGAGTTCTGCACGACCTTGCCCGAGTAGTGGATGCGCTTCACGATGGCGTTGGCGTCGGAGGACGAGATGGGCGCAAGGATGATGTCCTTGGCGGTGTTCACTGGTACGCCTCGCATATAGCCGCGAGTGCGTTGCCGTTCGTGTTCTCGTTGGCGTCGGACGTACCGAGCCCGGCGGCCTTTGCGCGTGATAGCGCGGCCTGCACCGTCGCGTTCTGTTCGACGGTCAGCGTGAATGTGGAGGCGACGAATCCGGGGTCGGTACCCGCCGCGCCGTCCATCGCATCTTCCCAGCCGCCCACGGCGCTCATCATGCGCGCGAGTTCGGCCTCGGTAAAGCCGGTCAGCTCTATGTCGATGTCGCCTGTGTCGATGTCGAGGATGAGGTCCTTCAGCAGCGACGCGTCTATCTCGGCCAACTCCGCGATGCGGTTGTCGGCGATCATGTCCGCGTACTCGGACGCTTCGTCCGCGTAGTCCTGGCGGTCGATAGGCACGCTCGTCTGCCCCATGTGCCGAGCGGCGAGTAGCCGACCGTGGCCCTTCGTCACGAACCCGCTGCGGTTGCTCACGGTGATGGGCGCTCGCCACCCTTGCGCGCTGATGATCTTCGCGAGGAGCGCGACCTGCGTGTCGGGGTGCGTGTTCGGGTTGCGCGGGTTCGGCGTGATGCTCTCGATGGGCGCGAGGTCGTCGAACGCACAGAAGACCGGCACGCCGTCGATGGTGGAGTCCTTGCGCATGCGCCCTCCCAGGCCACGCAGCAACGCCCCTCTGCTGGTTGCGGAAGGGCGTCGCGATTGTTGTGTTGTTGTGGCG
>Ga0209430_1002233_pt1 | contig 12725 bp, 13 predicted proteins | sample BarGraIncub1133A_FD_184504 | JGI IMG/M metagenome (GOLD analysis project Ga0209430, IMG submission 184504) | Arctic peat soil microbial communities from Barrow, Alaska - Barrow Graham LP Incubations 11-33A (SPAdes) (version 2) | ecosystem: Environmental > Terrestrial > Soil > Wetlands > Peat... | reverse complement strand
TTAGTATATGTTTTTTCTGATTTTAATAAATAGCCCTTTAAAAATACTGAAAAAACTTTGCTCTTTATTGTTTTATTATCGTAGACATCATCCATTAATTTATAATAGGATAAAGTTATATTGCAAAAGGCTGCATAATCTAAGGCCTCATTGTTATTAATCATTATCCTTTTTTTAAATGGATGAATTAAGCATTTAAATTTATTAAAATTGTATTTATTTTCACAAAGGGCATCTAATAGTATTGCCAAAAAAGTCATATCATAATTTAAAGTAAGTCTTGGAAAATTACCAAAATTACTTTTAATGGAGTTACATAGACCACAATAATAGGCCTTAAATTTTTCATAGTCTTTTATCTTCATTTCCATTTTACATGGAGTTACATATCCAAACATTATATTCCCTTCAATGCTTTTTTTGATTTTAATATTTCATAAATAGTTTTAGAGGTAGTATCCTCTAGGCTATAACCGAGAAGGCCTATAACTTCTATTATCTCATATTCATCCTCGCCTTCAATTTCTATATAAGGAAAAGGACAAAATTCCTTCTCATTTATGTCTATTTCAATAAGTGTGTTTTTATATCTATAGCTTTCTCTATATTTTTTTATTGATTGTATAAGATTTAGACCTAAGGCTTCAAATATGCCCTTAGCCGCAGCCTCATCTTTAATTTCTGATTCATGTTCATCCATAATTTTATATTTTTCTTGGCTTATAAGTTTTTTTGTAGTGATGTAATGCAATGTGGAATTTGTTAGGTCATCTTGCACTGTACGTATTCTTGCATATCCTTTGTTATTTAGTAGTCTTTTATCCGAGAAATCGTAAATATTATTTATTTGGTTTTCTTGTTTTACTTTTATTGCATCTATGCTTAATAGTTTTCTGCGCATTTCTTGTACATCAATATCTATAATTCTAGTTTCTATTTCCTTCAAAATGATCCTCCTTGTAGTACGTTATATATATAATTATTAAATGTTGCTTTACTCATTAATTGTGATTATATCATAATTAAAATAAAGTAACATTAATAATTGATTAAAATTACGAATTTCAATAAAGCTTTATAGTGGGAGTATTTATAATATTTTATTAAATACTAAGAATAATATCAATATATAACTTTGTTATAATTATAAATACATAGTATAATAGTTAGGTTAGGCATATTCAAATAGGTAACCAAGCATCATTAACTTTTTACTTATTTTTATGTGCCTTAGATAATTATTAAGGTGGTGTTTTATTGGAATACATAAAAGAAATTAATATAAATGAAGCTATTATTCATGTTTTAGATAACAATGCGGATGAACCTATATTGAATGAATATGCATTAGACTTAGATGAGGAAAAATATAAATTTCTTCTTAAACATATCCAAAGGTGTTTAAAAGATGAAGAATTAAAATATGGTGTCTTTAAAATAGATCACAACATAGTAAAAGATTTAGCTCAGGAATACTTAAATGGTGAGAATAATTTACTAGTAGTATCTAAAGAACTAGCAAAGCAAATGTTTATTTTAATGAGATCTATGGGGAGCATTCCTTCCTGTGATTTGGTAGTAGTATCTTTTAGTACAGAGTTTGGACCAATACTTGGCATATTTAAAATGGATTATATTAAAAATTATGTCCACACTATTGAGTTTGTGGATAATAAATTAGGAATTGATATAGTATCACAGGTAACAGGTCTACCTGGAAGTTCTCAAAGGATACAAAAATGTGCCTTTTTGAAACCAATAAGAAATGAGAATAAATTTGATTTAATGGTTATTGATAAAAAGAGCAAGAATAAAGAAAATGAAGAAAATAATTCGAATTACTTTATTAATAATTTTTTAGGGTGCAGTATTATTGATAATGAAAGAGATGTTACTAAAAGCTTTGTAAAGGCTGCTGAAAAATTCACCCAAAATACCTTTGCAGAAAATGCAGAGGAAGCTGAGGCTGTTAGAAGTAGTATAAAACGAAAACTAAGAGAAGAAGATAATATTGATGTCCGCGAACTTTCTGAGCTAATATTTCCTGAGAACAATGATAATAAAGAAAAATTTGTTGAGTTTATAGCAGAACAAGGGATTTCTGAAAGTATAAGTCTTGATAAAGAATGGATAGATAAAAAACTAAAAAGGGTAAGACTCAAAATTGATAAAGATATAGATTTATACGTAGACGAGGAAACCTATCATGATAATAGTCGTTTTGAAATACAAAGGAATGGTGACGGAACTATTAATATGGTTATTAAACATGTAAGTAATTATGTAGAAAAATAGTGCACTCGGTATGAAGTTTCTCCTGCGCGACCCCAAATAAGAGTTTGAAACGTGAAATTCCATGTTGTCCGCAAGCTGTTTAATCTATTAAAAAACATGAATTAAAAGACCCACAGTATAAATACTGTGGGTCTTTTGGATGTAAATAATTAATTTAAATTATTTAGATGAATTAGCAGAACCTAAAACATTTGTAATTTTACCTTCTACTAATTTAGTTATATTGTTTCTAGCTTCGCCCAAATATTTTCTTGGATCTATCTCTTTAGCATTTTTAGCTAGTACTTTTCTTATAGAACCAGTCATCGCAAGTCTTAAGTCTGTATCCATGTTTATTTTACAAACAGCCATTGAAGCAGCTTTTCGAAGCATTTCTAGTGGTATTCCCTTTGCTCCCTTAATCTCTCCGCCAAATTCATTGCACATAGCAACATAATCTTGATCTACAGCAGATGCTCCGTGAAGAACTATTGGGAAGTTATGCATTCCGGCATCCTCTAATTTTTTAGTTATTTTTTCTAATCTTTCAAAATCAAGTTTAGCTTCGCCTTTGAATTTGTATGCACCGTGACTTGTTCCAATAGCTATAGCTAAAGAGTCAATACCGGTTCTTTTTACAAAATCTAATGCTTGGTCTGGATCAGTATATGTTGCGTCAGCTGCAGAAACACTAACAGAATCTTCAATTCCGGCAAGTTTTCCAAGCTCAGCTTCAACTACAACACCTTTAGAATGAGCGAAGTCAACTACTTCTTTAGTTGTTCTTATATTTTCTTCATAATCAAAATGAGAACCATCGTACATTACTGAAGTAAATCCAGCATCTATTGCAATTTTAACTTGAGCCAAATCAGAACCGTGATCTAAGTGAAGAGCGATATCAAGACCAGAGTCTTCTACAGCTGCCTCAACCATTTTCCTTAGGTAAGTTGGTCTTGCATATTTCATAGCGCTACCTGATACTTGAAGTATAACTGCTGACTTGTGAGTTGCACAAGCGTCGATAACACCTTGAATTATTTCCATGTTATTAATGTTAAAAGCACCAATTGCGTACTTTCCCTCAGAAGCTTCTTTAAACATTTTTGTAGTAGTAACTAAAGCCATATTAATTCCACCTTTCGAATTTTGTAACATGGACATATATTGTCCATGCGGGACTTTCGTGATATATTATAATTATAAGCTATAATTGGACTATTTTCTACCCTTTTACTAGAAATGATCTTAACAAATAAAAAAGATTAAAAAATATTACCAATAGAAACTTTTTCATGAGCCTTTATGTGATCTACAAGATGTTTTAAAACATGTACAGTGGCGAGGCCCTCAGACTTATCTTTATTCTTCACATATTGAGTTAACTTTAAAAGCTCTGTATCTAAATAGTCTAAGTCTTCATGATGAGTATATAAAGTTAAAAATTTAGAGGTTTTGTTCCAATCATCTATATAATCAAGTGATAAGTTGTATGCATCTGTGTACTTCTCTTTGATTATATAGCTTTCTAGTGTAGAATTCAAATTTTGCAAATGAATGCAACTTCGATTTATATAATTTGAAGATAAAAATAGTCCCACAATCATTGCAACAAATAAGGTAAGGGCTATCATAACATTTTTCATTTTATCTTATCTTTCCCTTCCTTAAGTTGATAATAAAACTTTTTATTAGAGTCAAGCATTCCTATGAAAAGATCATTTGCATCTGAAATTTTATTTCTCTTTAATATATTATTTAGCCAAGTTTCATCTTTTTTTAAAAGTATTAAATTCTTATAATTTATATTTCCATCCATAATTAGAGGTACGGGTAATGATTCTTGGGTTATAGTTATATTTAAATCATCCTTAGTTGCATTTGACTGGCCAGTTTTCGGAAGTATGGATAATTCACCGCTAGTTTCTAATATTGCATATTGAATATCAGATAAATTGAAGTATCCTTTCAATCTAAGTTCTTCTAATAAATCATTTATATTGAATCTTTGGTATCTTAGTTCTGCGATATCAATTTTTCCGTTTTTTATTAATATGCTTGGATTGCCTGTTAAAATCCGTCTAGCATTTTCACTTTTGATTTCAATATATGACGTAGCTACTTGGAGAAATAGCAAGGTAACTATGGGTATAATTGCATGTATAAGAGGTATTCTTATATCTTCCATGGGATAAGTAGCAAGATCAGAAATCATTAATGCAATTACCAGCTCAAAAGGTTCGAGCTGACCAATTTGCTTCTTTCCCATCATCCTCATAATAAATATTACTGCAAAGTATAAGAAAAAAGTCCTGATTACTAAAATAAACATAATATCACCTCTTTACTACATAATGTATATGTTTTGTTTAAATACAAAAATTATAAGGGGTACATGATACATTTTTTAAATATTAACGTATAATAGTACTAATCACTAAAAAATAGGGGATGATTATATGAGTAGTTTCAATATAGAACTTAAAGATGGTAGAAACATTTTAGTTGAAGAGGGGACCATATTAAATAATATAATTAAAGAAAATAATTTATTAAATGATTTACCAGTAGTCTTAGGTAAACTAAATAATAAATTTTATGAGCTAGGATGCACTATCACAAATGATGGAAATTTTGAGCCTATAGATATTACAAGTAGAATTGGAATGATGACATACGTTAGAACCCTTCAGTTTGTTCTTATAAAAGCAATTTCTGAATTGTTCCCTAATGCTAAAATTTCTATCCAACATTCTTTAAGTAAAGGCTTGTTTGGAGAAGTTCATAAGATTCCTGAACTAGATATTGATGATATATATGATATAAAAAGTAGAATGAGTGAAATAATAAAGGCGGATATTCCTATAAGAAAAATAGCATTTTCAAAAGCTAGAGCAGTAGAAATTTTTATGGAATACGACATGCAAGATAAGGTTAAACTTTTAAAATATGTTAATGCGCAGGAAATAAAACTTTATGAAATAGGTGGAAGATATGACTATTTTTATGGACCTATGGCATATTCAACAGGAGTGGTAAAGACATTTGATTTAATATACTATGAGCCAGGTTTTATATTAAGATATCCAACGTCTGATGAGCCAAATAAAATTCCTAAATTTCAAAAACACGAAAAATTAGCTAAAATATTTTATGAGGCCGCACAATGGGGAGAAATATTAGGGGTTGGGAGTGTTGGTGCACTAAATGATGAGGTAGTGAATGGTGATATTGTTAATCTAATTAGAGTGGCTGAAGCACTTCATGAGAAAAAGATCGCGTATATTGCTGATATGATTCATAAGCAGGAGCAGGTGAAATTAGTGCTTATAGCAGGACCTTCCTCTTCAGGAAAAACTACTTTTTCAAGAAGACTGGGTATTCAAATGAGTGTAAATGGATTAATACCAATATTTGTTTCACTAGATGATTATTTTCTTAATAGAGAATTCACTCCAAGAGATGAACATGGCGAGTATGATTTTGAGTCTATATATGCTTTAGATTTAGAATTGTTTAACAAGGATCTGGAATTATTACTTCAAGGTAAAGAAACCGAAATACCAAGTTTTAATTTTAAGACAGGGAAAAGAGAATGGCTTGGGAATAAAATCAAAATACCTGAGAATGGGGTTATGATTGTAGAAGGGATACATGGATTAAATGAAATTTTAACTTCATCTATACCTAAGAGCAGTAAATTCAAAATATATATTAGCCCTCTAACGCAACTTAATTTGGATGACCATAACAGAATTGCTACAACAGATGTAAGAATGACAAGAAGAATAGTTAGGGATTATCTATCTCGTGGATATGGGGTAGAAGAGACACTGAAAATGTGGCCTTCAATAAAACGTGGAGAGGAAAAAAATATTTTTGTGTTTCAGGAGCAGGCAGATGTAATGTTTAATTCTAGTTCAGTCTATGAGCTTTGTGTACTTAAAAAGTTTGCATTGGCTGAGCTTAGTAAAATTGGTGAAGAAAGTCCGGTGTATTTTCAAGCAAGCAGGTTAAGAAGTTTTCTAAACTTCTTTAAAGATGTAGACAAAGATTTAGTACCAGATAATTCAATAATCAGGGAATTTACTGGTGGAAGTTGTTTTTATAAATATTAAATATTATCATAGTAACTAGATTAATATCCCCTGAAAGCTTAGTATGTAATGTTCTAAACAATTAATGATAACAGATGAGGAGAAAATAATGAAAAACTATAGCGCGTTTGATATAATAGGACCAATTATGATAGGGCCATCAAGTTCCCATACTGCTGGTGCAGCGAGGCTTGCAAAGGTTGCTTCTATAATTGCAGGAAAAGATATAGAATCGGTTAAATTTGTTTTACATGGGTCTTTCGCCAAAACTTATAAAGGCCATGGAACGGATAGAGCTTTAATTGCAGGGATTTTAGGAATGAATCCTTGGGATGATAGACTAAAAGATTCCATGTCCATAGCTAAAGAGAAAGGGCTCCATATTGAGTTTGATTTTGAAGATTTGGGTGATGTTCATCCTAATACTGTAAAGTTTGTTATAATAAAAGAGAGTGGAAGAATAGTTGAAATTATTGGTTCATCTGTGGGTGGAGGTAATATATTGATATTTGAAGTTGATGGGCAGGCAGTTGAATTTACAGGTAACACACCAACAATTATAATAAGTCATAAAGATATTCCAGGTATGATATCAAAGGTAAGCACCATATTATATAATGAAGATATTAACATAGCATTAATGAAGGTGTATAGAAATAGCAGAGGGCTTAAAGCCGCTATGGTGTTTGAAACAGATACTATAGTACAAGAAGATGTTCTGGATAGGATTAAGAATATGGAAAATATTTATAATATAAGAGAAATATTACCGGTACCACAATCCTGATATAGATATGAAATTAATGTGTAAAATCATTTTTAAATAAAAATGATGGCAAGGAGGAATAATTGTGTTTGTAAACAAAGGAATAAACCTTATGCATTTATGTGAGGAAAAAAAAATACCGATTTGGGAATATACAATAATCTGTGAACAAGAAGAAAGTGGGTGTGCAAGAAACGAAATTATTGAAAAGATGAGGAGAAATCTTAATATAATGAGGGAAGCTGCGGAATATGGACTTACAAATGAGACTAGATCAATAAGTGGGTTAATAGGTGGAGATGCAGTAAAGTTAAATAGTTATGCGGCAACTGGAAATACATTGACAGGTGAATTTATTATAAAAGCAATGGCAAGAGCTGTTTCTTGTTCAGAGGTAAATGCGACTATGGGCAAAATAGTTGCTGCACCAACAGCGGGGTCTTGTGGGATACTTCCAGCAGTAATTATTACAGCTGGAGAGAAGTTAAATAAAACCGATGATGAGCTAATTAATGCATTATTTACGGCATCAGGTATAGGAATTATAATAGCTAAGAATGCCACATTATCAGGAGCGGAAGGTGGATGTCAGGCTGAATGCGGTTCGGCCTCTGCCATGGGCGCCGCTGCAATTGTTGAAATGATGGGTGGTACTCCAGCTATGGCAATGGATGCCGCTGCTATTGTAATAAAAAACATATTAGGATTAGTATGCGACCCTGTTGCAGGACTAGTTGAAGTACCATGTGCTAAACGAAATATAGCTGGAGCTGTAAGTGCTTTAACTACTGCGGATCTTATCATGAGTGGTGTTACAAGTAGAATACCTTTCGATGATGCAGTAATTGCTATGCATAATGTAGGCATGCAATTACCTTGTGAATTAAGAGAAACTGCTATGGGTGGGCTTGCAACTACACCTACAGGATTAAAACTTGCGAAAGATATTTTATTAAAACAAAGTGAACCTAAGTAAATAAAGTAAACTTAAATCATCTCCTGCGGAGCTGCAATATTAACGACTTCAGAAGGAGATTTATACTTTTACTGAAGTTTTCTATTTGTTAGGGTATGTATCCTCTGGGTAGGTCTCTGGGGGTAGATAACAATTCTCAATTGTTTATCCTCCCACTTATAGAAATGGGAGAATTTCCTTCTGAAATGTCGTTAAATAAATAAAAAAATTCAATTTGTTATTTTTTATGTGTGATGCATAATCTAATTTATACATTAATATAATTAAACTAAAAGGTGATTATTTGACACGTAGAAGAGTAATTCAAAATTATTATAGCGATATAAATAATTTAGCAGATATCTTAGGTAAACTGGTTGGTTCTTATAGGCTATTAATAGGTGGGGCAGATGAATTGAATAAGATTGCACTTTCTAAAAAAAGTGATGTTAAAGATGCCCTCAAAAGAGCGGACCAATTGGGGGACATTATTGATGAAACAATAAAGGTACTAGATGATTCAAGCTTTAGCTACATGTCTTATTGCAATATGAAAACCGAAGTTATGAAAGGGAAAATTAAAATAGAGTATATTGAAGCAGAAATTGATGAGGAGTTAAGAATAAAAGATTAAGACATAAACTACCACATGTCAGGTTACTATGATAAAATACTTAGTTCATGTTCCTAAAGAAAGTGCGAGAAATATTTCTCACACTTTCTTTATTTTAAATTTACTTATCATAAGATAAGAGAGTATAAACATTATAATAATAGTAAGTGGAAAATTATGAGGTGAATTTAAAGTAACTAAGGCATATAGAGCTACTAGCATTCCAGCCAAAGTAATGGGAATACCTGTATAAACATTATCAAATTTAGAGTTATTGTACCTTGCTAATCTATATGCACCAGCTACAGGAAAAACTAAAAAACAAAAATAGCCCAAATAACTTAAAGATATGAAATTGTATAAATTAAATATAAGAACAGATGGTGCAACACCAAAAGATACTAGATCGGCTAATGAATCTAGTTCTTTTCCTAAATCACTAGATACCTGTAGAAAACGAGCTACTTGGCCATCATATCTATCCATGAGACCAGCCAGTAATATGAAAATTACAGATAATTTGTAATTAGCGTCAAAGGTCATTAATAAGGATAATAAACCAAAAATCAAATTTCCAAAGGTAAGAATATTCGGTATTGAGGATTTTTTCATTAAAGATCACTCCTAAATTAATAAAATTTTTATATGAATTTAAATATCTCATTAATATATATTTTATAAAATGCATCTTAATTATACATCATATAATAGTAATATTTAAGTGTGAAAATCATATATTTTATTTTATATAGATTCTATTTTATAATATAATGGGAAAAGTAGAGGTAATAAAAAAACACTAATATTAATTTTTCTTTATGGTTAAAATAAGAATAATGTTATTTAACATGGTTAAGCATAAAGGAGGATTATAAAATGAAATTAAGTGAAATAATGACTAAAGACGTTAAAAGTATAACAGTAAATGATACGGTAGAGCATGCAGCAGAAATTATGAAAGAGTATAATATAGGATCTATTCCAGTAAATTCAGATGGAAGAGGAATAGTAGGTATTGTAACCGATAGGGATATTATACTGAGGTGTACATCATTAGGTAAAGATATAAAAACTAAAAAAGTTCGAGAAATCATGACTTCAAACCCAGTAGTAGTAGACGAAAGCATAAATGTGGAGGATGCTGTTAGAATTATGAGTGAAAGGCAAATAAGGAGATTACCCATAACCTCAAACAAGGAATTAGTGGGAATGATTTCGCTGGGAGATTTAGCAGTAGAACCAAAGCTTCATAGCGAAGCCACAGAGGCATTGAGTGAGATTTCAGTGCCTTCAGCTCATAATATTTAGAAATTATAGTTATTTATAACAAATTATATTTAGACAATTACTGATTAATTATTAGTTTAATTTACTGAAGTCAAAATCCACAAGAAAATGGAATCTTGTGGATTTATTTTTAAAGAGGTATACTTATAAATAAATCATCAAAATTAAGTGGGAAATAGGAGAGATTGCAATGAATAAGGTAAAATTTATTTACAATCCATATTCTGGAGAAAATACTATAATATTAGATTTAGATAGGGTAATAAAGGTTCATCAAAAATATGAGCATACAATAGTGCCATATAGAATAGGTAATAAATATCCTATATCGGATGCTTTTAAAGATATAGATAAAAGCTATCGATACATTTTGATAGCAGGTGGAGATGGAACATTAGACTGTGTAGTAAATGAGATGAAAAAAAGAAATATTAATTTACCTATAGCAATTCTTCCCGCAGGTACTGCGAACGATTTCGCAAATTTTATAGGTATGCCTCATGATGTTGAAAAGGCATGTAATCAAATATTAAAAAGTCATGTAAAAAAGATAGATTTAGGTAAGATAAACGATAAATATTTCATGAATGTAGCAAGTACAGGTTTATTTACTGATATATCTCAAAAAATGGATATGAATCTAAAAAATACAATAGGTAAATTGGCATACTATGTAAAAGGGTTAGAACAATTACCGAATTTTAGAAAATTAAAGATAAAAGTAATTTCCAATGAAGTTTTATTCGATGGTGATATGTACCTAATGTTAGTGTTTAATGGACAAACCGCTGGAAATTTAAAATTTGCATATAATGCTAAAGTGAACGATGGACTTTTAGATGTAATTATAATAAAGGCTGGAATTATGAAGAATATTTTAAGTATCTTTATTAGAATGCTTAGAAATGAACATCTTGAAAATATAGAGGGAATTATTTATTTTAAGACTAATAAATTAGAAATAGAATGTTTTGAAAACATTGTTACAGATATAGATGGAGAAAGAGGACCAGATTTTCCACTTATTATTGAATGTGAAAAAGGTGGGATATCTATATTAGGGGCTAAAATATAGTTAATTAAGCATATTTTCATATAAAAGTTAATAAATATTAATAGTAGCAATTTTGGGGAGAGTATATGAATGAGTATATATTTTTTACTGCTGTCAATAATGGTTTTATTATTATATGAAGGTATAATTTGTAGTTTGATGTATGCACCTAAAAAAATTAAAATAATAAGTGTTATGGCTTTAATTATAATGGCGGCTAGATACATAGCTTTGATAATTCTTTTGATTATAAAAAATCAAAATTATTTATATTTGTTAAATTCTGTAATACATACAAATTTTCTGTGTATACCGATATATGGCATTCTTTCAGTTTTCATATTTTCTAGAAATAGTAATATTAAACTAAAAAAGGTTTTATTTATGTGTGTTATCTTAAGTATAGCCTACTACATTGTGATATATAAATCATCTGCAAGTACTAGCATATCAGGTTTTTATGGATATACGATAATATTAGAATTAGAGGACTATTGTAATGTTTTCCTTCTAGTAATAAATACGATTTTTGTTATTATAGGGATCAATCTATTTGGTAAGATTTATTCTAATAAAATGGGGATTTTATTAATAATATTATCTTCAAGTATGACCTTAATATCAGTCCTTCTAACTTTAATAAACACAAGTTTTGCATGGTTAGTACTAGGAGACATTGCCTGGATTGTAACTTTAAATTATGGGTTAATAACGTTTAAAAGGTGAAAAATCTAAAAAACAGGGTTTAAAAAAACATATACGATTATAGTCGTATATGTTTTTTTGCTTTATCCCTGCCTAGTTTTAGGATTATTTCTTTTAGTGGTTTTTAATGTTCCCTTATGAAAGGGTTTTGATGTTTTTCCATTATTGATATTCGGGGCGGTTTTCGGAGATGGTTTTAAGTCAGTTTTTAAAGTGGTTTTTGAATCGGCATTCGAATCGGTCTTAGAAAAGGTTACTTTAGAATGCTTCTTCCTTGAAAATTTAGTATTTGACTTTATAGGGCGCGGTGGTATTAAAGACTTTTTATCAAAGCCAATTAAATCTTCCCTGTGAGCTTTTATTAGCGCTTCTTTTACAATGCTATGGTTTTCTGGATTTTTAAATTGAAGCAAAGCTCTTTGCATATTTTTTTCCTTCTGCTCATTTGGAACATAAACCTTCTCATTCGTGAAAGGGTTAATTCCAGTGTAGTATATTGTGGTAGACAAACTACCAGGTGTTGGGTAAAAATCTTGGACTTGTTCTGGAGTGTAGCCCATTTCTTTGATGTATTCTGATAATTTAATAGATTCTTTTAAGTCACTACCAGGGTGGCTTGACATAAAATACGGAACTAAAAATTGATCCTTATCTATTTTTTTATTGAATTCAAAATATTTTTTTACGAAACGATCATACACTTCTTTTTTTGATTTACCCATTTGGTCTAACACCTTGTCACTAATATGTTCGGGTGCTACTTTTAATTGACCACTAATATGATGTTCACATAATTCCTCGAAGAATTTAGTGTTTTTATCAAAAATAAGATAATCGTATCTTATTCCAGAACGAATAAAAACTTTTTTAATGTTAGGTAGTTCTCTTACCGATCGCAATACACCTAAATATTCAGTGTGATCAATGATAAGATTTTTACAAGGAGTGGGATACATGCATTGTCTATCTCTACA
>Ga0209430_1002230_pt1 | contig 12733 bp, 7 predicted proteins | sample BarGraIncub1133A_FD_184504 | JGI IMG/M metagenome (GOLD analysis project Ga0209430, IMG submission 184504) | Arctic peat soil microbial communities from Barrow, Alaska - Barrow Graham LP Incubations 11-33A (SPAdes) (version 2) | ecosystem: Environmental > Terrestrial > Soil > Wetlands > Peat... | reverse complement strand
AGCAGCTCGGCAAAGCCGATCGGCGCGAGCCACTCGGAGTTGCGCCGCAGTTCCGTGCGCTGCGGATCGAGGATGCGGAAGGCCTGATCGATATAGGTCTGCGCGTTGGCGTCGATCTGCTCGACGGTCAGCGGCGGACGGGTCGCACTGCGGCCCGACGGATCCCCGATCAGCGCCGTGAAGTCCCCGATGATGAGGACGACCGTATGGCCGAGGTCCTGGAACTGGCGCAACTTGCGCAGTGGGACCGCATGCCCGAGATGGAGGTCGGGAGCGGTGGGGTCGACACCCAGCTTGATGCGGAGCGAACGGCCGGTTGCGAGCTTATCGATGAGCGCGGCCCTCGGCACGATGGCCTCGGTACCACTCTCGAGAATGTGCATCTGCTGATCGGGCGGGAGCACGTCGGTCCGGTCCTCTCGGGTCCGCGCGACTTCACGGACCGATGACAGTGCCGTCGATCACATGGTCGGCAGCGGTTTTGCAGGCCATACTACCATTCGCTCGGCATTCCTCCGGCCGGTCACACGCTCGGCGAGCTGCGGTCGCGACACCCCTGACCGGGTCCGCGACCGACTCAGCGCAGACCTGCGCCCGTGTCCCGGCACAACATATATATGTAGATAGAATGAGGCCATGGCTATCCAAGACGACAGGTTCCCCTCCGGCCGCTCGAACCCCCGGGGCAAGGCCCCTCAGACACCACGGCCGCGCAAGGCGCGTCCCGCAGCGTCGGCGGATGGCCGCGCGCGGGCCGGCGCGCCGTCGGACTCGCGTGCCGCCGCTCCCCGCTCCAAGGGCCCGTCGCCCGCTCGCAAGCGACGCCCGGTGCTCCGGATCGTCCTGGTCGCGATCGCCCTCGGGCTGGTCGCGCTCGGCGTGACCGGCTGCGTGGTGTTCAACAACGTCGCGGGCAGCCTGCCCGATCCGACGAAGCCCCTGAAGGGCACCGACCTCACCACGCGCGTGCTCGACCGCAACGGCAAACCCATCACGGACCTGTTCGCCGAGCAGAACCGCCAGTACGTCGCGCTCAAGGACATCCCTAGCTCGTTGCGCGAAGCGGTGATCGCCACCGAGGACCAGCGCTACTACGAGCATCCCGGGGTCGACCTGATCGGACTCCTGCGTGCGGTCGTCGTCGACATCAAGGCCGGAGCCCAGGTACAGGGCGGGTCGACCATCACACAGCAATACGTCAAGCAGGCGTTCGTCGGAGATGAGTCGAGCATCCGGCGCAAGATCTCGGAAGCCATCCTCGCTTACCGGATCGAACAGAAGTATTCGAAGGACCAGATCCTCGAGATGTACCTCAACACCATCTACTTCGGGCACGGGTCCTATGGGGTGCAGACCGCGGCGCAGGCATACTTCGGCAAACCGGTGGACAAGCTCTCCGTCGCCGAGGCGGCGATGCTGGCCGGGGTCATCAAGTCACCGGCCCGCTACTCCCCCTACCTCGACCCTGCGGCGAGCAGATCGAGACGCGACACCGTGCTCGGGCAGATGCGCGACCAGGGGTATGTCGACGCTCCGACGTACCAGGAAGCCGTCGCCAGCCCGATCGTCACCGCGGGACTCAAGAAAGGCAGCAAGGTCGCTCCGTACTTCGTCGAGTACCTGAAGACGCAGCTGGTCGCACTGTACGGCGAAGACATGGTGTACCGGGGCGGGCTGCAGGTCATCACGACCCTGGATACCAAGATGCAGACGGCGGCCGAGAATGCCGTGTCCAAGCTGCTCGACCGCAAGACCGACCCGTCGGCCGCGCTGGTCTCCATCGACCCGAAGACCGGGCAGATCCTCGCAATGGTCGGCGGCAGAGACTTCGCCACGCAGCAGTACAACGTGGCCGTGCAAGGGCATCGCCAGTCGGGATCCTCATTCAAGCCCTTCGTCCTCGTCGCAGCGTTGGCGTCGGGGATATCGCCGGAACAGACCTATAAGGCCGACTCCACCAAGTTGACCATCCCCGGTGGTCAGACGTGGAGCGTCGCAGGCGAGCCGGGCTACAAGGGCCTCATGCGACTCCGGGTGGCCACATGGCACTCCATCAACCCGGTGTTCGCCCAGCTCGTACTGAAGATCGGCGCTGACAATGTGGTCAACACCGCGCACGACATGGGCGTCGTCACAAAGATCACACCCGTGCCGGCGGTCGCGCTGGGTGGGATGGCGGAGGGCGTCACGCCGCTGGAGATGGCATCCGCCTACGCGACCCTCGCCGACGGAGGGATGCACGCAGCGCCCGTCGGGATACTCAAGGTCACGGACAAGGACGGCAAAGTGCTCTTCGAGGCCAAGACCGCCACGAAGCGCGCGGTCGATGCCGCCGTCGCCTACCTGACGACCGACATCCTGCGCGGCGTCATCCTGCACGGCACCGGCACCGCGGCCGGGATCGGACGACCCGCCGCGGGCAAGACGGGCACCACCCAGAACAACGCCGACGCCTGGTTCTGCGGCTACACGCCTGACCTCGCCACGGCGGTCTGGGTGGGCTACGCCGATTCGCAGCGCCCGATGACCTCCGTCCACGGCATCCGGGTCACCGGCGGCTCCTTCCCCGCACGGATCTGGTCCGCATACATGCGCGCAGCCCTTGCCGGGCGGCCGACCGTCCAGTTCGTCCGCCCGTCGGGCCTCGTGGACGCCAGGATCTGCCTCGATTCGGGAGGCGCCGCCACACCCCTGTGCCCAAAGACAGGCAGTGCGATCTTCCTCGAAGGGAAGGTGCCCGACCCCTGCCCGCTGCACACGACACCGATCGGCATGAAGATGCCGAACCTCGTCGGTTTGTCGAAACTCGACGCGATCGCGGCACTCGACAAGTTGTCACTCAGATACAGCGTGCTGCAGGCGGACGTTCCCGGCGTCGCGGCGGGCATCGTGGCCTCACAGGACCCGGCCAACGGCAGCACCATCACGAGCGTCACCGTCGTGACGGTGACCGTCGCGACCGGCGGCGCGGCCGCCAACAAGCCACCCAACGCATCGTTCGAATGGTCACCGCCCACGCCTTCGACTGGTTCGCCGGTGCGCTTCGATGCGAGCGCCAGCACGGACGACGGCACGATCGCGAAGTGGACGTGGGAGTTCGGGGACGGCACAAAAGACTCGTCTTCGGGCAAGGTGGCCACCCACCGCTTCGCCGCCGCGGGATCCTACGCCGTCGTGCTGTGGGTCACGGACGATCGAGGGTCGACGGTCTCCCTGACCAAACGGGTCACCGTTCGGTAGCCCACCCGGTCGACACCCTCCTCAGCGCAGCCCCCGGAAGAAGTGCGCGGACGTCGAGGGCTCGACCACGGGAGAGTCGGGCAACCGGCCGCCGCTGCATGCCAGGTCGAGCCGCTGCCGCCACGCGCGCGTGAGAGCTGCGGCCTCGTCGGCGCCGTTCGATTCCAGATCCAGTCGGACTGCAGCGACACCTGCCTGGAGCAGCTCCGGCAATGCCCTCGAGAGATCGAGCGGCACGGCGTTATAGATGTGCGCGCGACCGGTCGCATCGGTGGTCACCGGCATCTCGTATCCCTTGCGGTCCCTCAGCAGCCACGGGTTTCGGCGGCGCGTACATCCCGCGCACAGGTGGTCGCACGGTCCCGCCGCCTGAAGGACGCAGTGCTCGGCCACCATCAGTTCGAGCCGCCCTCCGACGACGACACCCACCGGTACCGACGACCCTGCAACGAGCGCAGCGATCTGGTGGCCGGATAGTTCGGGCGATGCCCACACCCCGACCGCACCGAGGTCCGCGAGCGCGGACACCGACCACGGATTGACGACATTGAGACCCCAGTCGGCTTCCACAGCCACGCCGGCCACCCCGAGCGCACGCACGCTGCCAAGGTTGCCGGAGATCGCCGGGCCGCCGGTGCCGTCCGCGCATGCGAGCACGGAGCGCGACTCCGCCTCGTGGACGATCCGCGGAAGCCGCGCGCCGACTCCTGCGGGAAGCTTCGTGTGTGGCTCGCATGCGAGCAGCACACGGTCGGCTCCCGCCTCGAGGCAGGCGCGCGCCGTCGCGGCCGTTCGCACGACGACCACGAGTGCAGGCCTGCCCGACCCTCCGGTCCCGGGTGTCAGGCCGGGCGGTTGCGGCGCCTCCGGAAGGCTGCGCCCCTTCCAGGGAGCGAGCCGCACACGGTCAAGCTGCTCGATCGCGTCCCGGCGCAGGGCGTGCAGCGCCGAGAACCCGATCCCGACTCCCGCGTCCAGATGCACGGTGATGTCGTCGGCCGCATACGGCGTGCCGCCCAACCGACCCACGTGCTCGATCACCTCGTCGGGGGTGAGCGCCTTGGTTCGTGCGGCCTCTGCAGGAGCGCCCGTGACGCGCACCGTCGCGTCGAGCGCAGTGACCTCCAGCGAGACGGGCTGCCCGATGCGCAACGTCACGGACAGACGCAGCGGCACGGGCCGGCGCTCCTCCGTCGACTGCCAGGAGCGCCGCGCCGCCTCCGTCAGGGCGGCGTTGACCACGCGGAACACACGGTCCCCGGTCCGAACGGGACGCTCGACGGTCACCGTGACGGTTGCACCTGCCGGGGCCGCCGCTACCGGGCCTTCCGCCACCACGAGCTCCCCCGCCGGCTGGGCGAAACGGCCTGCGGCGGTCCAGAACTCGATCGTGTCGGCGGACTCGAGCGCACGGTCCAATGCGATCGCAGCGCGTCCCGACGACGTCTCCGCAACCCGCCCGAGAAGCACGCCGCGATTGTTGGGCCGCGTATAGCTCATGAGCCCGTCATCACGGATGTCCGCGAGATAGCCCTTCGTGAACCCGCGGTTGAACGCTTCTTCGAGCCGCTCGGTCTCGGCGGGAAGCACACCGTAGCCCGCCGAATCGGCGATCGCGCGATCGAGTGCCGCACGATATACCGAGACGACCGACGCGACGTACTCGGGGCTCTTCATGCGCCCCTCGATCTTGAGAGCAGACAGGCCCGACGCGACCAGATCGGGCAACAGGTCGATACCGGCAAGGTCTCTGGGACTGAGAAGGTAGCGCCCCGGCACCTCGGCGATGGTGCCGTCCGCCGCGATCAGGTCGTAGGGAAGCCGGCAGGGCTGTGCGCAAAGCCCCCGGTTGGCGGAGCGGCCCCCGACCAACGAAGACATGAAGCACTGGCCCGAATGGCAGAAGCACAACGACCCGTGCACGAAACTCTCAAGCTGAACGGGGGACGCGGAGACGAGGCCCGAGATCTCAGGGATCGACAGTTCTCGAGCCAGGGTGACGCGAGACACACCGAGCTCGGCGAGAGCCAGCACGGAATCGACGTTGTGTGCGTCGATCTGCGTCGAAGCGTGGATGCGGACCTCGGGCAATGAAGCCGCGATCGCGCAAAGCAGGCCGAGGTCCTGCACGATGACGGCGTCGATCCCGGTCTCCCAGGCCCGGGCGACCATCGCGAGCGCATCTCGCATCTCATGCTCGAGGATCACCACATTGGCGGTGAGGTACACGCGCGCGCCGCGAAGGTGCGCGTAGTCGCAGGCCTCCGACAGCGCCTCGAGCGTGAAGTTCTCAGCGCCGCGACGGGCGTTGAGTTCGGTCGTTCCGAGGTAGACCGCGTCGGCGCCGTTGCGAACGGCGGCACGCAGCGCGTCGAATCCGCCGGCCGGCGCGAGCAGCTCTGGAACAGCGGGTGTTTCGTAAGGACTCACGTGGGGATCTTTCGTTCGGCTCGGTGTATGCATCGGATCTGCCAGCGACACTAACATGTACATGTATGTAACGGTTCGTCGCCCGTACGAGCGCACCCGCATCGAAGCAGGTACCCTATACAAACAGTCAGGCGACGAGCGAGGTCAGCGTATGTCAAGCAAGCTCAGGCGCGAACGGCAGAAACGCGGGCCGAGTATCGTCCCGCGCGTTCTCGCAGTGGTCGCGGCCGTCTTCGCCGTCTTGATCATCGCGGCGGCTGCCTTCGCCTGGATCTACGTGGTCAACTCCCTCAAGGGCCTCCCCAGCATGGACGACCCCAGCGCGTTCAAGGTGGCACAGCCCACGAAGGTCTACTCCGCGGACGGGAAGTTGCTCGCGAACTTCTACCTCGAGAACCGCGAGGTCGTTCCGATCAGCCGGATCTCCACCGATCTGGCCAATGCGGTGGTCGCGGTCGAGGACGAGCGCTTCTACCAGCACAAGGGCGTCGACACCGTGGGGATCGCACGCGCGATCTTCATCGACATCACCACGGGGTCGACCAAAGAAGGCGCGTCGACCATCACCCAGCAGTACGTGCGCAACACGATCCTCTCCGCCGAGCGCTACAAGATCACGATCCAGCGCAAGATCCGCGAGATGTACCTTGCGAGCGAGTTCGAGAAGCGGCACACCAAATCCGAGGTGCTGGCCGCCTACCTGAACACCGTGTATTTCGGCGACGGCGCTTACGGCGCCGAGGCAGCGGGCCTCTCGTACTTCGGCAAGCACGCCAACGCGCTCAGCCTCGGCGAGGCCGCGATGCTGGCGGGGCTGCCGCAATCGCCGCTGCGCCTCAACCCGTACTTCAACCTGGAGGGTGCGAAGTCGCGCCAGCGTTGGGTGTTGAGCCGGATGGTCGCCAACGGCTATATCTCACAGGCACAGTCGACGGCCGCCAGCGCGGAACCGATCGTGTTGAGCAAGGCCGTCGACCCGAAGCAGGGCATCTACGACTGCGCCTACTTCGTCTCTTACGTCCGCAAGATCCTGCTTGCGCAGTATTCCGACTCCCTCGTCTTCAAGGGCGGACTGAAGGTCTACACGACCATCGACACCCGCCTGCAGCGCGCCGCGGAGAAGGCAGTGATCAAGACACTTCCGAACAAGAAGGACCCGGACGCCGCGCTCGTCTCGATCGACCCGCACAACGGGAACATCGTGGCCATGTACGGCGGGCGTGATTACACGAAGAGCAGCTACAACTACGCGACCCAGGGCAAGCGTCAGCCGGGCTCCTCGTTCAAGACGTTCGTGCTCGTCACGGCGCTGGAAGAGGGAATCCCCCCGCGCCGTCCCATAGACGCGTCGTCGCCCGCGCTGATCCCGTCACACCCGGTGTGGCGCGTCAACAACTCGGAGGGGTCGGGCAAGGGCTACATCAGCATCTCCCAGGCGACCCGGAACTCCGTCAACTGCGTGTTCGCCCGCCTGATCTGGGAGATCGGAGCCGACAAGGTCGCAAAGACCGCCAAACGGATGGGTATCACCTCGCCGATCCCCGCCCTCCCATCTATCGCGTTGGGCTCGGCACCCGTGAGCCCGCTCGACATGGCCTCCGCCTACGGAACGCTCGCGAACGAGGGCACGCTGGTCAAGCCCGCTGCGATCACGAAGATCCTCGGCCCCGATGGCGCGATCGTCTTCGAGCACAAACCGGTCGGTACGCACGTGCTGTCGGCCAGCATCGCCTGGGCGACCACCGAGCAGCTGATGGGTGTCGTGCGGGGCGGAACCGGGACACGCGCGTCGCTGTCCGGGCGAGAGGTCGCGGGCAAGACCGGCACGGCGCAGAACTATCAGGACGCATGGTTCGTCGGCTATACCCCGCAATTGGTCACCGCGGTATGGATGGGCTACTCCGAGGGATCGATCCCGATGCGCAACGTCCACGGGCAGCGCGCGTTCGGTGGTACTTTCTGCGCACCGATCTGGCATACCTTCATGACCGCGGCACTCAAGGACAAGCCTGTTGTCCGCTTCGCCCGGGCGGCAGCCCCCCACTACATCTGGAAGACGTCCTGGTCGGTGGCCGCCAGCGCGTCGGCGGCGGCCATCAAGAAGGCCAAGGATAAGAAGAACCCGGGTAGCATCGTACCGACGCTCCCGGTCACTCCCCCGGACACCCCTCCGACGACACCCCCCACGACGGTGACCCCAGCTCCCTGATCCGCACCGCCTCTCTAACACACAGGCCCGCCCTCCTGACATGGAGGGCGGGCCTGTCTTTTCACGTGAGCGACCCTAGTACCGCCGGACCCGCACGATCCCCGAGGTGCAGTGGACCGCGACGCCCTGGGACTCGATGCGGTCCAGGATCAGGTTCATGCCCAAGGTATCGGATGAGATGTGTCCGGCGATCACCAGGTTCATGTGGAGCTCCTCGGCACGCTTGCGATGCTCCTCGCCGTAGTGCATCCCTACGAGAGTGTCGACGCCGGCGGCACTCAAACGGTTGAGAGCATCCACGGGGCCCTCGGTCCCACCCGTCATGTCGACCACCATGCGACCGGGGCGATGGTGACCGTCGCCGAGGATGAGCTCGGGTCCGTAGCCCTTGCGCGCGGCGTGGTCGTACTCGGGGATGCTGCGCAGCCCCTTGACCAGGTCGTCGAGCGTCTCGGGCGCGGCATCGTCGATGAAGCGTTGGACGAACGACTGGACCGAGTTGTCCGCCGGCGTGTGGCACGACATGACCGCGAATCCCAGCAGCTCCGCTGACTGGATGGCGCGATAGTGGTTGTACGGCATGAAGTGCCTGCGGATCTCGGAGGCGCGCTTCGAGATCATGCTGTCGGCGGCGCCGATCCCGACGCCCTGAGCCGCCCAGAGGTCCGCCTGCATGTGCATGACCTCATCGAGGCGAGCGAACCCGGGACCTTCGGGGTGATGCGCGAAGACCAGGTCGATCGGCTCACCGCGCTCGCGCAGCCGGTCGGCGAGCAACACCTCGGCGGTCTCCATGTCGACACCGGTGATCAGACCACGGACCTCGAGGTCGGGGTCTCCCGCAGCGATGCGGGTGTCAGCGTACGGGTTGGTGAGCCGCTCCGTGTCGAAATAGACACGCTCGTCCTCATCCAGCTTCGCGTAGGCCCGCGCCGAGGCGGCCATCACACGATCGAGTTCCGTACGCGATCGCGGATCGGCCTCCATGCCCGCCTGCACGCAGGTCGTATAGATATCCTTGAGCTTCACGATTGAGCCTTTCGCCGTCGGGTCCCACATACGTGCCGCGCCTGCCGAGGCTGGCGGCGCTCTCGATCAGCCGCGCAGGGACGTGAGCCAGGTCTCCCATGCGAGGACGGCGTCACGCGCCTGCGCCAGCTGGGCGCGGACCGCATCGTGCCCGGTCCCGCCCTCGGTCGCCCGGCGCGCGACGACCGTATCGAGATCAACGGCCTCCAAAGCATCGTCCCCGAACTCGGGTGCGGACGCACGCAATTCCTCAGGCGAAAGCTCCTGGAGCGAACGGCCGGAGCGCTCGCACGCCAGCACGATCCTGCCCACGATCTCGTGCGCGTCCCGGAACGGGACTCCACGCGCGGCCAAGTGGTCGGCGAGGTCGGTCGCAGCCATGAAGCCGCCGAGCGCGCCGGCACGCATCGCACTCTCATCGAAGCGCAGGGTGGCGACCATCCCCTCCACCGCCGCCAGACAGTCCGTGAGCGTGGCCACAGCGTCGAACACGCCTTCCTTGTCCTCCTGCATGTCCTTGTTGTAGGCCAGCGGAAGGCCCTTCATCACCGTGAGAAGCGCGACCAGGTCACCGTAGACCCGGCCCGTCTTGCCGCGGACGAGCTCGGCGACGTCAGGATTCTTCTTCTGAGGCATGATCGAAGAGCCGGTCGAGTAGGCGTCATCCATCACGACGAATCCGAACTCATCGCTCGACCACAGGATCAGCTCTTCGCACAGGCGGGAGAGATGCATCATCGCCACGGCGCACGCGTAGGTCAGATCGAGCAGGAAATCACGATCCGCGACGGCGTCGAGCGAGTTGGGAGTAACGCCCGAGAACCCGAGCTCGTCGGCGGCGGAGCGGCGGTCGAGCGGGAAGGTCGTGCCCGCCAGAGCGGCGGAGCCCAGTGGCGAGACGTCCGCGGCCTCACGAGCGTGGCGCAGACGGAGGGCGTCGCGGTCGAACATCCACACGTAGGCCAGCAGGTGATGGCTGAGCAGGATCGGCTGCGCCTTCTGCAGGTGCGTGTACCCGGGCATCACAACGCCGAAGTGCTCGTCAGCGCGCGCCACAAGGGTCCCGGCAAGCCCGGTCACGGCAGCGACGCACTCCTCCGCGAGCCGCTTGGCGTGCAGGCGCGCGTCGGTCGCCACCTGGTCGTTGCGGGACCTTGCGGTGTGCAGCTTGCCGCCCACCGGCCCGACCTTGGCGGTCAGCGCCCGCTCGACGGCCATGTGGATGTCCTCATCGGCGTTGTCGAAGACGAACGCCCCCGACTCCAGGTCGGCACGGACCGAGAGCAGACCGCCCTCGATCGTGGCCGCGTCCTCGGCCGGGATGATCCCCTGCCGCCCGAGCATGCGGACGTGAGCGATCGAACCGTCGATATCGGCAGCCCACATCGCCCGGTCGACCGGCAGTGACGCGCCGAACTCCGTGATGAAGGCGTCGAGCGAACCCTCGAAGCGGCCGCCCCAGGCCTTCTTGTTCTCAGTCATGGTCGCGTCCGTTCCCGGAAGTACCCGACATGCGCTAGACCTCGCCCTCGGTGCCCGTCTTGCGGCGCTGACGCGCCCACACCTTCGTAGGCAGGCCCCACAGGTCGATGAAGCCCTTCGCGGCCTTGTGGTCGAAGCTGTCCGTGGCGTCGTAGGTCGCGAGATCGAAGTCGTAGAGCGAGTACGGGCTGCGACGTCCGACGACCACGCACGACCCCTTGAAGAGCCGCAGGCGCACATCGCCCGTGACGAGGCGCTGGGTCGTGGCGATGAACCCGTCGAGCGCCTCCTTCAGCGGCGAGTACCACATGCCGTTGTAGACCAGTTCCGCCCACTTCTGCTCGATGCCCAGCTTGTAGTGGAGGAGGTCACGCTCGAGACACAGGTCCTCGAGCGCCTTGTGGGCCGCGATGAGCGTGAGCGCTCCCGGAACCTCGTAGATCTCGCGGCTCTTGAGGCCGACGAGCCGGTTCTCGATCATGTCGATGCGGCCGAAGCCGTGACGACCGGCCGTGTCGTTCATGGCCACGATGATGTCGTGGAACGAGGTCGCGACGCCGTTGAGCGCGACCGGAAGGCCCTGCTCGAAGGAGATCTCCACGTACTCGGGGATGTCGCAGGTCTCGCTGCGAGCGTCGTTCGTCATCGTGTAGATGTCCGCGGGCGGCTCGACCCAAGGGTCTTCCAGCACACCGCACTCGATGGCGCGGCCCCACAGGTTGTCGTCGATCGAGTAGGGATTGTCCTTCGTGGTCGGTACGGGGATCCCGTGGGCCGTGGCGTACTCCATCTCCTGCTCGCGGGTCTTGAGCTCCCACTCGCGAACGGGCGCAAGCACCGTGATGTCGGGATCGAGCGCCGCGATGCCGACCTCGAACCTGACCTGGTCGTTGCCCTTGCCGGTGCAGCCGTGAGCGATACAGGTCGCTCCCGTGCGCCACGCCTCCTCGACCAGGTGCTTGACGATGATCGGGCGCGACATGGCGGACAACAGGGGGTACTTGTTCTCGTACATTGCGTTGGCCATGAGTGCGCGGCTCAGGAAGTCGCTGACGTACTCTTCACGGACGTCCTTGACGATGGACTCGACGGCTCCGATGGCGAGCGCCTTCTCGCGCACGACCTCGAGGTCCTGACGTTCCTGGCCGACGTCTATGGCGAGCGCGATCACGTCGAGATCGTAGTGGTCACGGATCCATTGGATCGCCACGGAGGTGTCGAGACCTCCGGAATATGCGAGAACACACTTGGCCTTGGCCATGTGCGTGCCTCCTTCGATGAGTGTGTGGGAAAGGAGCGGACCCGCTAGGGGCGACCGCGGTACTTTTCGATGGTGTCCGTGATCGTGGCCGCATCGGCCGCGCTCCGCGTGATGATCAGGATGGTGTCGTCCCCCGCGATCGAGCCGAGGACCTCGTCGAGGCCCGCGTCGTCGAGTGCGGCGGCCACGCCCGGAGCCGTGCCCGGAGAAGCCTTCACGATGATCATTGTATCGGCCTGCACCAGGCTCGTGACCAGCTCCGAGATCATGCGCTGCAGATGGAGGTCCTCAGCGAGCACATAGACGCCCTCGGGCAACTTGCGCAGTCCCATCTCGGTGATATCGCGCGAGACGGTGGCCTGCGTGCAGACGAAGCCCTCGTCCCGCAGCCGCTCGACCAGATCACGCTGCGTCCGGACGCGCTCGCGACGCACCACGCGCCTGATGACGTCCTGTCGTTCGAGCCGTTTTCTCATACGTTCACCCCATGACCATGGTAAGCAGCGCCTTCTGGGCGTGCAGACGGTTCTCGGCTTCGTCGTAGACGACCGATGCGGCCGAATCGATGACCTCATCGGTCACCTCTTCGCCGCGGTGCGCAGGCAGGCAGTGCAGGAACAGCGCCCCCGGTGCGGTGAGGGACATCAACTCGGCGTTCACCTGATAGGGAGCGAAGCTGCGAGCCCTGTCGTCATGCTCGCCCTCCTGGCCCATCGAGGCCCAGGTATCCGTGATCACGACGTCGGCACCGGACGCGGCCACTTTCGGATCGCGTTCGATGGTGAGCTGCGAGCCGGTCTGGACCGCGATCTCCTCCGCACGAGCCAGCGCCGAAGGGAGCGGGTCGAACCCATCCGGGCAGCACACCGTCAGATGCATCCCTGCGAGCGCCGCGCCGATCATGAGCGTGTTCGCCATGTTGTTGCCGTCGCCGAAGTACGCGGCGCGAAGGCCGGCGGTGCGTCCCTTGTGCTCTGAGATCGTCACGAGGTCGGCCAGGACCTGGCACGGATGGTAGTCGTCGGTGAGCGCGTTTATCACGGGCACCGAGGCATGCAGGGCGACTTCTTCGATGTGCGACT
>Ga0209430_1002227_pt1 | contig 12739 bp, 10 predicted proteins | sample BarGraIncub1133A_FD_184504 | JGI IMG/M metagenome (GOLD analysis project Ga0209430, IMG submission 184504) | Arctic peat soil microbial communities from Barrow, Alaska - Barrow Graham LP Incubations 11-33A (SPAdes) (version 2) | ecosystem: Environmental > Terrestrial > Soil > Wetlands > Peat... | reverse complement strand
TTTTCATTTCAGTTCTAGCTAACGAAATAAGTGATTCCGGGAAAAACCCTCTGTTTCCAAAATAAAGTGCGAAAGTTAACTTGCTCATTTTTTAATCCCCCTTATTTAAATAATATAACGATTCATTTTAAAATTATTGATATACCTTTATTTATTTAGATTAAATATAACTTATAATTATTATTATAACGATTCATTTTATCTATTTCAACATATATTTATATATATATTTTTATTTTTAATAAATTGAATGCATTTACTTTTGATATATATTATTTTATAATGGATATGATTTTGAACAAATACTTAAAGGTGGTAGACTAAATGTCTGTAATGAAAGATGTTGCAAAACTTGCAGGTGTATCAACCGGCACTGTTTCAAAGTACCTGAATAACCAACATACTTTGAAGGATAAAACAAAGATAAGGGTAGAAGATGCAATAAAAGCTTTACAATACAAACCCAATCTGCTCGCCCGGAGCATGCGTACAGGAAAAACCAACACCCTTGCTGTCATTGTTCCTGATATTACAAACCCATTTTTCGTTGAAGTCTACAATTCTGTCAAATTATCAGCGTCTCAAAATGGTTATGTTTGTATTCTATATACAACAGATGACAATCCAGATACTCTAAATCATTATCTTACAGGCATACACATGCAAAATGTTGATGGATTTGTTCTTTGTTTTATTGATAACAACAAAGTAATAGAAGAATTCATTGATGAACTGCATTCTAATACACCTATGGTATTTTTAAGCTGGGATATCAATAACACCAAACATAGTTCAGTAGTAATAGATGTATTCGAAGGTATTTATATTTCAACCAGACATTTGATAGAACAAGGTCATAAAAACATTGCTTATATAGGCGGACCTGAAAACGATATAATTTCAAAGGAAAAATTTAATGGCTACACTAAAGCAATGGAGTCTGTAGGCTATGAAATAAACCAACAACTAATTTTCCACAACAGCTACACCCTTCAATCAGGATATCAAGCCGCACGAAAACTGACCATGCTCCCAGTGATTCCTGATGCATTAGTTGCAGAAAATGATATACTTGCAATAGGAAGTATAAAGTACTTTCTGCAAAGAAAAATAAATATTCCGGATGATATAGCCGTTATAGGATTTGATAATATTCCGCTTTCAGCAATGTATGAACCAGCTCTTTCTACTATAGCCCTACCTATTACTCAAATGGGAAGCGAGGCGATGAAAGTTCTAATGTCTAGTATTGAAAAGCCATCATTAAAAAGCAAGCAAATAATCCTTAAAACCAATCTTATTATCAGAAGTTCCACAAATAAAAATGCTCCTGTCGAATTTGGACTTTAACTGATATTCTGTTAAAATTCTAATCAAGAAAATACTGCTGTTTTGCATCCCATTTGTTGAAGCCTGATCATCCAATTTTTCATTACCAATTCATCGGTACTTTTCATATTCTTAAGTTCGTACTCAAATCCTACCTCTTCCCATTTACCTTTTCCCATATCATGATAAGGTAGAATTTCAATACCTTTAATATTGGGATATTTCTTCGACAATTCAGCTATTCCTTCCAAATGAATATCAGAATCATTTACTCCTGGAACAAGCGGACATCTAAGTATAATTGACGCAGCACTTTTGTATAAGAAATCAAGGTTTGCAAGTATGAGTTTATTTTCTACACCTATCATTTCTTTATGTTTTATTTCTTCCGTAGCTTTATAATCGAAAAGAAAAACATCTGTAAATTTCATTATCTCCTTATACTTCTCTGTAGCTGCATACCCACAGGTTTCAATGCATGTGTGTATACCTCTACTTTTAGCCAATTTGAGCAGTTCCAACAAGAATTCAAATTGGAGCATGGGTTCTCCACCTGAAACACTAAGACCCCCACCTGAGTTCTTATAATAATCAAAGTCAGCCTCAACCTCATCAATAACAGCAGTGGCCTCTGTTTCATATCCTGCAATTTTCAGAGCATCATTCGGACATTCCTTTACACATGCGAAGCTTTTGTTACAAAGTGAATGATTTAATTCGTGTTTATTATTTTGACTAAATTGTGCTCCGGATTTGCACACTGCTACGCAGGCAAGGCAACTTTCGCACTTCTCCTTTTTATACATAAGCTGAGGCCTCAGCTGTTGGGATTCCGGATTATGACACCATCTGCAGCGAAGCGGACAACCTTTAAGAAAGACCGTAGTCCGTATACCTGGTCCATCATGTAACGAAAATCTTTGTATATCAAATACAATCCCTTTTTCACTCACTTAAAATCACTCCTGTTTCTAATTAATACTGTGTACGGCTAAGTATTTCAAGTTGAATATCCCTTACAAGTTCAACAAATCTAGCACTGAATCCACCAACTCTCACAAAGATGTGTTGATATTTCTCTGGTTCAATCATCGCATTTTCCAAATCATCTTTATTTACTACCGTAATCATTGCCTGGGTTCCACCTTTTTCAAAATAGGTTTGTAATACACTTTTCACCACAATTCCTGAATTCTTGAACAATTCAGGGGAGAACTTCATGTTTTGTACCATACCTGCATGTATTTCAGGCGTGAGTTTAACCAAAGAATTTAGAAATGCTGTTAACCCCTTTTTATCATTTCCACCTGAAGGAGCATTTGCATTCGCCATTGGATTTCCTTTTAGTCGACCGTCTGCAGAGGCGGAAGTTTGCTTTCCAAGTATTGTATTTGCACTGTTGTTTATTACAACTATTAAATAGCTGTGTAACTTTACTTTGTTTATCTGGTTTCTTGCAGTATTGCATACATGTTCATGTACTCTGACAGCCATTTCATCAGCAGCACTATTATCATTTCCATATTTAGGTGCACCCTGAAGTGCCTTTCTCTCTTTTACAAAACCTTCGAAATCTGTATCCAGCGCATTTATTAGTTGTTCAGGCGTAAGTAGCCGTTTAACATATATAATGTCTTTTATTGCAGCAAGGCTATCTGCCGTATTAGTATTACCATAGCTTTCCAACGTTCCACCAAGATATTTGACTCCACCTGAAAAAATTCCCTTACCCCTTACTATACAATTATCATAAAGCATGCTTAAATAAAGAAATGGTGCAGTTTTACCGACAACGCTGTATTCGATCTCCTCTTGCTCTGCTAATGAATCCACCAAATATTCGACCTGTTTTTTATACGCATCGAAAAGCTGCTCAAAGGTTATAAAATCCTTAAAATCACCAGTTTCAAGCCCAATAAGTTCTCCCGTAATAGCATCCCGTCCATTACGCAGAGTTATCTCAAGTGCTTTAAGGATATTAATAACACCATTTGGTGTACCAAAACTTTTATGATCAATGACATATTCTCCACAGCCAAAGGGCACATATTGCTTGGCTTCCTCCCCGCCAATTTTAAATGCTTTGCTAACAGCAGCTACATTCACGTCATCATTATACAGCATAGGATATGTGCGGCCCTCACCTATAACCGCTAAAGCCTTCTCCATAAGCTTTGCATTCATCCCTTGATAGAAACGCAGCGTAAGTTGAGGCTCAATTTCCTCCACCACTCTTGTAGCTTCCATTGCAAACAGAGCAAATTGATCGGCATTTTTCTCATTCCTTCTGCCTTTCCCCCCTAAAACAACCCTACCATTCCACGTTGACTTACGTGCAACAATCAGTCTCCAATAGGAATTAATCAGCTCTTGTGCTTCTGCTATACTTAAAACTCCGGTTTCAACGTCATTAGCAAGAAAATCTCCCAGATATACATCCATTCTGCCATAATTCATTGATCCACTAACAATAGAATAGAGCCAGGAAAGCTGGATAGCTTCTCTTAGGGTTTCAGGTTTTTCGAATGCAATTTTTTTAAGGGATGCAGACATTTCTAAAAGTTCTTGTTTTCGTACAGGTCCTTGTTCAACAGAGTAAAGTTCCATAGCCATATCAGAATAGTAGATACAGCACTTAGACAATAATTCCAGAGCTCTTTCCATTGCTTCAAACAACTCAATATCTGCTCTTTGTTCGGTAGCTAAAGTTTTTCTTTGGGTAAGAACTCTTTTCAAACCAGGGATACCGTTTTGAAGTAACTTCTCATAGTCCAGATAACTTCCACCCATCCTGTAAAGCGGAAAAGCCGCTCTATATCCTGTCATCCAATCATCATCAGGTAAAGCCTTAGCAACATGTTCAGAATATGCCACCCTTACCTTGTATAAAGTATTTTCAGTCTTCCAAAACTCCATTAGACTTTTAATTTTTCCCTTAAATTCATTGTCATACTCACTTTTTGACAGTTCATTTTCTATCTTATTTATATCGCAATAATAACCTAATCCGCCTATTTCGGGGCTAAATCCGATATAACTCATTTGAAGACGTCCTGCAAAACCGTCCTCCTCCTGTATTTTGCAAAGAATATCAGGATACATCTGTTGAAGGCACATGGATTCAAGTATAGCTATATGTTCATTCTTATATTTCTTATAGGTATCTGTGAAATTTATCTCTACTGAAAAATTATATTTTATGTTCATCTTTTTCATCCTTTTAAATTATTTTATATAATATATTGTAAATCTGATCGAGATAAAAATCTTGTCTAGTAATGACATGTTTTTGTACTATAATGACATTCTTACTCTTTTAAAGAAGAACCATAGACCATTCCGTTCGGCGAATAAATCATTTGATATTTCTTTGGAGATGAAAAAATATAAAATGACTATACTTATAGAAAGGGTGGATAAGATTTTTTTGTGTTATAATGATATCATAACAAGCTTAGCAATCTAGGAGTGTGTGAATTTGGCAGTTACAAAGCTTCTTGCAAATGATGTTCTTGACCCCGAAACCCAAATGCATTATAACTTTCAAAGCCAACTCAATTTAACGTATGGCATGCACTTCCACGATTTTTTTGAAATCTTTCTTATTATAAGTGGAAATGCAGTGCATAATGTAAATGGCATAACGCAACTTCTTTATGAAGGTTCGATGGTGTTAGTACGTCCGGAGGATGTTCATTCTTATGAAAAATTTGAAAAAGATGAATGCCAGTTTATTAATCTGGCATTTTCAAAAGAAACTTTAAATGACTTGTTTATCTATTTTGGAGAAAGTTTTCCCCATGAAAAATTAATTTCGAGTGTGCTTCCCCCAATCGTGCTTTTACCTGTACATGATAAATCCATTGTAAGGAACAAGCTGGAAAGCTTAACATTAATACCCCAAACCAAGAAAAATCATATTCGGACCCACTTAAGAATGCTGCTTGCAGATTTTATGCAAAATTATTTCTCCAGCTACAGTAATGATAAAAAGACAATACCGTTATGGCTGGAGCAGCTTGTGAATGAAATGACAAAAAAGGAAAACTTCAGAGAGGGTCTTCCAATTATGCAGAAACTTTCAAATAGGAGTTATGCTTATGTTAGCAGAACTCTCAAGAAATATCTCGATAAAACTCCTACAGATTTTATAAATGAATTAAGATTGAATTTTGCAGAAAATATGCTTATACACAGCGATATGAGCATTCTGGACATTACCCTTGAAGCGGGCTTTAACAATCTGAGCCATTTTTATCATTTATTCAATAAACAATATCATCTATCCCCTAATAAATATAGAAAAATGAAACAAAAATTCGGACTATTAATTTAAATTTATATTTTAAATTTGGACCTTTTATATGTTTTGGGAACAATTCCGATTAAACAAAAAATTAACATCCCTACAGATGGATTATGCAACCCGCAGGAATGTTATATAAAATAGCTATATTACCTCATTTTCCGTCTAATCCTTTGCAGTTTTTGACTTTTTAATATCTCCAGGCGGATACCCTTTAACTCTTTTAAACACTCTGTTAAAGCTGGATACATTGCAAAAACCTACTTCATAGGCTGCCTGAGAAATGTTCATACTTGTTGAAAGAATAAGCTTTTCGACCTCACAGATTTTTACGAAATCGATATACTCTTTAAACGTCCGTCCCGTTATTCTTTTAAAGTACCTTGAAAAGTAGGAGTCACTCAAATTAAGCATACTGGCAGCTTTTTGAAGGTTTATTTTCGTTTTAAAGTGTTCTTCTATATATTTAAACAAAATATCGAGTTTCATCATCTCATTTTCCTTAGCTACTTGATTATATGCTTTGAGTATGCCATCCCGGATAAGGCAGGCTATCAACTGATAAATATAGCCTTTTATATACATCTCATATTCTGTATCTTTCGTGGTAAATTCTTTGTAAAGACCCATCATCAGATTATAAATTTTTACTGAATTTTTTGGCATGTCCGTAAAATGATGAATATTATCGCTTTTATTATTTAAAAATGAAAGAATATATTTTGATTCAAAGATTTTACCATAACTACTACCAACAATTTCGAGCATAAATTTAATAACAAGTATTTTCGTGTTTTCTTTCTGTCCACAATAGGTGCTGTGAATATCACCCTCATTTAAAATAATGAGATCATACTTTTGAGCTTTAAAGAATTTGTTGTTTATTTGCTGTTCAGCAGTACCTTCCAACATATATAGAATTTCATAACATTCATGCCAATGGGGATCTGCTGATATATTTTCAATTAAATTATCTCTGATGAAAATATCAACTGGAAAAGGTGAATTATGATGGATTAAATCCTCTTTAAACGGCTCCATATTCTTTCTCCTTATTTTGTAGGATGTGGAAAAGTTATTTTATATTTTCCACATCCACTTTAATTGTTAATAAAATTATAACACATCTTAAAAACAATATTTATTTTCAAATAAAAGTTAGCAACTCTAAAATGGCAATGAGTGGGTATCTACACCCGCTCATTGCCATTTTCAAGTAAAAATCTTCTATCCAATTTAAGCATTCTCTCTTTGTGTTTTCATGCTGTCCAATTGGGGCGCCAATTTCTGGAACATAGCCTTTGAAGCCTTTTCTTTAAACATTTTTATAACCAAATCTTCTGTTACTATCTCTACCTTATTTTTAACTAACCAATCTTCCACTTCATGTCTAATGGTAGATTTAAATATTGAAGGCACAGCCTCTAGTATGAATTTATACATCTTTTTGCTATTGCCTTTCCAAGTTACATTATCTAACACAGAACCTTTCATTATTGCCTCCTTAAATCAGACTAATTAAATAGTCACAATTTATTCCATTTATATATACTATGGCAAATAATGAAATTTAGTTCTCCTTGTTGCTTTTATACATTAAAATTTGCGATTAAATCCTCAAAGGTGTCTCTACGTCTAATGAGCATAGCCTCGCCATTTTCCTTTATCATTACTTCTGCAGGTTTCAATCTCATATTGTAATTAGAGCTCATAGCAAAGCCATAAGCACCTGCATCCATTATTCCCAGAATATCGCCTTCTTTGATTACCGGCAAAGTTCTCTTTTTGGCAATAATATCTCCGCTTTCGCAGATGTTGCCAACTACTGTTACTTCCTCTGTAGCTTCTTCATTTAAAGGCTTTCCATCTCTGTAAGCCTCTAATTCATGATATGAATCGTACATAACTGGTCTTGCCAAAACATTGAACCCTATATCTGTACCTACATACTTGTTTCCATAATTACTTTTTGTTGCATAAACAGTTCCAAGCAGTATGCCACATTCAGCAGCAATATAACGGCCAGGCTCAGATTTGAATAATATTTTCTTGCCATATTTATTTGTCCACTGCTCCAATACCTGTGTTAGCTTTACTTTGAAACTTGCTAAATCAAGTGGTAACTGCCCTGCCTGCTTTTTATAAGGTATTCCAAATCCTCCACCCATATCAACAAAATCAATATCCTCAAACTGCTCAGCCACTGACAATATGGATTTTACTCCCTCAATATATGAATCACCTTCCATAAATAACGAGCCAATATGTTGATTAATTCCACAAATTTTCAAGTTATATTTCTTAGCGATTTCTTTTACTTGTGGAGCACTATCTATATTTACACCAAACTTAGTTTTCTTACCAGCAGTTATAACCTTTTCATGATGTCCAGCTCCAACACCAGGGTTAAATCTAACAGCAGCTTTTCCTCCTGGATTGATTTTGCCTAAAAGCTCCAGTTGTGATAGTGAATCAACGCTAACCAATACTTTATTATCAACTGCATATCTTAGCTCTGCCTCTGATACATTGTTAGGTACAAAAAATAGGTTCTCAGGTTTAAATCCAGCGTGTAATAGGAGCTGGATCTCCCCAGCAGACATGGCATCAGCCATTAAGCCTTCTTCCTTAACAATTTTTAGCACCTGAAGATTCGAATTTGCCTTGATTGAATAATTAGGTATGAAATGAGGATAATCAACCAAGTTTTTCATATCCTTGCACTTTTGTCTTAATATTTTTTCATTATAAACATATAAAGGACTTCCAAATTCCTTTATAAGAATTTCTGGGCTTGAATTTCCGTAAAAATCTGTTTTAGCTGAATAGTATTCTGTCATGTTGGTACCTCCACAATTTGCATTTTTTTATCAATATCCATTAGCTTAATTTCATTTGTCAGGGAATCCTTTATCAAATCAACCATATTAATGTTAGTTGAAAACAGACTAGTTGGATTTGGGTCATTGAGTTGCCCTGTTAAAACATTTGAAGAGTCAGTGATTAACCTTACGCTGCCGTACTGTTTTTGAGCCGTATAGCAAATCATACCCACTAATTGAACATTGCTAGATGTAATTATTACAACCTTCAAACCACGTTCTTTTGCACAATTAAGTTCATCCATCACAAACTCAAGCTGATCACTAGAAATTGAAATATACACTCTATACTGAGCTTGGTTTATTAAATTTTTCATTTTATTCAGGATCTGTACATTCCCATTAATTGTAACAAAGGTATCCTTTGATTTATTAACCTGAGGTATTTCTTCTTCAATGACCTTCATCACCTGAGAGAATTTTCTTTTGAGATTTTCGACAAGCTCGACTGTATCTACTGCAGCATATTTCACAGTCTCCCCATTTATTTTATAAGCTCCACCTTTATCCGAAAGTCCCGCCAAGCCAAGATATGCATTCGATCTGGGAATCCCAGTTATTTTTGAAGCTTCATATCCAGTTAATTCGCCTTCTCTACACAATGTAACATAGAGCATTGATTCATGCTTTGTGAAGCCAGCTTGCATTAAAGCCTCTACAACCTCCATCAAACTGCACCCCCCTTAGCATATCCAATTTAAACAAAACTCATATAATAAATTAGTGGCAAAATCAGAATCTCAAATAGTGGTTTTATATAGAACCACTATATGCTATTCTTCATTTTTTGTCAATCCCCAACTTCTATCCTATTGAAAATATTCCCAATCAACCTCAGTTAAAAATACAGAAAAGTCTATTTATCACTTTAAAGAATTCTTAAAAGTTGAGCCTCAAAATATTGAGGTTATCGGCAGCATAGCGTGGGCGTACTATGGTAAAAGCGATCAGACCAATGCAATAGAATACTTCAATAAATCTCTTGCTATAAAAAAAGAAAATCCAGGTCATTGGATTGGATTAGGATACTGTTATCAGAGTTGGTCTCTGAAGCAGTACGAGAAAGCTATAGAGTGCAATAAAACCGCACTTAAATATAACCCTACCCTAAATCAGATTGCCGACATAGAAAAACACATTCAGCAGTGTCAAGACTCACTGGCAAAACTCCAAAAATAGTATTATTTTAACAGTCTATTTCAGCAGCTTATTTTCCATCTGTTGAAGTTCCTGTGGTGAGGGCGTAGCTTCATCATAACGCGCAGCCTCATAGCACTTTGACAGCAAATTATTAAATTGCTTGGTTTCAGGAGATTTGTCCGAGACATTATTACATATCTCCTGCGCAGTTGAAGAGCTGCTAATTTTCACACCTGCCTGCTGCACATTATTTTTATAAATTTTGAAAAGTCTACGAATCTTTGCTATGTCATTTGGTAATTTATTATATGGTATCTCCCTATCAAAGAGGCTTGTCGCGATATCATGAAGTTTTTTAGCCATATTCTTAAGATTTCTATTGTATAGACTTTGTCTTTCATCTACATGACCATCTTCAGAAAACCTAAGTGCTGTCTGCTCTCCATTTTTTAACCAATTCATTATCCATCTGATCAGTTTAAATATCATCTTTGAACTTACATAAATCGCATATCCAATTAACGCAACAATTATAATTACGGCCAATACCGACAATATTGTTTGGACAATCATATCAAAAGTTGATGGGCCTTTGGCTTCTGCTTTTCCGAATATATCCTGCATCTGCTGAGATGGCTGCGATGTTTCTCCTGCACTTTTAGATGCAAAAATATATGCTAAAAGTTTAAAAAATTTCACAAAAACATTTATAACTAAGCTAAAGATATTTGAAACCTGTCCTATAGAGCTTACTACAAGCAGTAAAAATAGCATTACACCTGCAAATATTCTATTATTCTTTCGTTGAGTATTATTGATATCCATACTGTTTTGACCAAATCTACGGGAATCGTCTACCTGCTTCAATATAAGTAAAATAACAGCTGCTATCGTTGAAATAAATATAGCAGCATTACTATACCCTGCTGAAATATTGGAAATAGGGCTTACGTTTATTAGAGCTAAAGGTATGTTCAATAAAATTGCAACGATAGATACCACTTGAGCAGTGTCCCTACCAGTATCTATATCTGATTTCACTCGCATAAAAACAAATATACAAATAGCTGCTATTAAAATCGAACCTATACTTACTTGCGCTACAATGAATGCTAATAAAATAGATACTACAATTGAAATAATTTTATAAATAAATGCACTAATCTTTATACTGCATAGCCAACAGGCGAAAAGGGATATCAAACATAGTCCACCCGACAGTAGCAATGCTAAATTCGGTGGTAGAAAAAATTGTAAAGCAGTAAAGCTTATAGGCATAAATATTATACATTCCAGTACACTTGTTACCGTAATAATTCCAAACATTTATGCCACCTCACTTTCAGATATTATCCAGGTTTCCACTTGATGTCCACTTCGGCGCAGTTCAAATAATTCCTCATCGATTTTCTCATCTAGATAGAGTGATACAATCAAAATATCAGTATCCTTTGGAATAGAATTTCGCATATTCTTAATCATCGTAGAGAAGGAAAATGTCCTGTGAAGTTGTAACTTAGCCATTGCTTCAAGAAGGGTATACATCTGTGACTTGCTACAGCGTGATGGCACATTTACAAATTCTGTCTCATTTTTAAAATGTCCATTTGAGCAAAATCCTGTTGATATGCCTTCCTTTATGGATTTTTCTACAACAGAAGCGCAGAAGTGGATACCATATTCAATTTTTGTGCACTCCTCTTCATTGGGAAAAGGATCTTGATTGCTACTGCTATCAATGTTGAAAAGTATCAATATATTTGAGTTTGCTGAGTAGTCGTACTTATATACTTGCAGTGAGTTTGTGCGGGCAGTAGCTTTCCAGTTTATAGCTGACATAGGGTCTCCAGTTTGATACTGACGAACCCCCGCGACAAGGAATGGGTCAGGATTTATGAAGCGTCTCACAACTACATCACCCTGCAGCGAATGAAAACACTCTAGCATTTTATCATCAGGCAACGGATTTGGGTAAACCAATAGCCTTGTATCCTTCTCATAGGTAATGATTTTTGAAACAAATCCAAATATATCGCCAGTAGTAATTGTTACATTGCCAACATTGTAATCTCCGCGCTTAATACAGGTTACCTGATGTGTTCTCTTTAATCGGTAAAAAGGCATTATGGAAAAAACACTTCTATGATATCCACCTTGAGCTGACTGCATGTTTTTAATAGAATCAAGTCTCAAATTGGGGCTAATTCTTGACTCTGCTTTCATCCATGCAATAGGAAGAAAATTATTATTTTCAATATCCTCAATCATAGAAATTTTCTCGCCTTCAAATACTGTACTTTCTGATAAAGTTCTTTTATAGGTCATTCCTCTTAGGATGAAGTACTTATATAAAACAATCTCAATTATAAACAGCATTGGCAGAGTAAGTACAATTTGCAAAAATAGCATATAACCCCCTATTCAAGTGGAACTGCAGTGTGCACAAGAATATCATTTATGATTTTTTCTCCTGCATTTACATGTTCACCTGAAAGCCCTTTTGGAATTATTCTATGTGATAATACAGGCACGGCCATAGCTTTAACATCATCAGGTGTGGCGAAGCTCCGTCCTTTGAGTAGTGCATACACCTGTATAGCCTTCAGCAAAGCTAGAGAGCCTCTTGGGCTAGCTCCCAAGTGCACACTGGGATGTTTTCTTGATGCTTCTGTAATTTTAATTATGTATTCCAAAATATCATCAGATACCTTTACTTTGGAGTAAATTTTTGAAGCCTCACATATATCTTGTGCAGACACAACCGCCTTTAGTTCTGCAAGGGGATTGTGTTCTTTAAATCTTTTTAAAATATCTATCCCTGCTTTTGTATCTGGGTACCCCATTGAGGTTTTAATTAAAAAGCGATCCAATTGAGCCTCAGGCAATGGAAATGTTCCTTGAATTTCTACAGGGTTCTGTGTTGCAATAACCAAAAAAGGCATTGAAAGCAGCTTTGTATCACCATCTATCGTTACTTGGCTTGGTACTATTATGTCAAACTGGATAAGGATAATGCCATCTTGTATTGCAACAAGATCCTGGAACTTGATCCTAATAACGTCGATGCCAAATCGTTGATTGA
>Ga0209430_1002226_pt1 | contig 12750 bp, 5 predicted proteins | sample BarGraIncub1133A_FD_184504 | JGI IMG/M metagenome (GOLD analysis project Ga0209430, IMG submission 184504) | Arctic peat soil microbial communities from Barrow, Alaska - Barrow Graham LP Incubations 11-33A (SPAdes) (version 2) | ecosystem: Environmental > Terrestrial > Soil > Wetlands > Peat... | reverse complement strand
TGTTCGACAACGCCTTTTTAAGTTTCAAATACAAATGATAATCATCCAGAATTGCAAGCATATTTTGTAATAAGTTATCAGGCATTTTAATGGCATACTGTAATCTTGTAGGCTACACCATAAGTAATCTTTTTTTGATCTTTTTATTTCTATAGTATTTTCCTTTAAAAACTTTATTTCAGCTTGATCTTTTAAATTTATCTGTTGTCCTTCATATAATCTCTAGGTGAAACATTGAAGTATTTCTTAAAGGCACGGCTGAAATTTGACAACTCCTGATAGCCTACAGACAATGAAATTTCAGAGATGTTTTTATCACTTTCGCGCATCAATAACGTAGCCTGAGTCATCCTTATTTGAACAATCACGTTATAGGGTGTCGTATCCATCAATGCTTTTACTTTCCGAAAAAGTTGGTTTACACTCATGTGAAGTTCATTGGCCAAAGTTTCAATACTAAATTCCGGCTCCTCAATGTGTTTGTTTATAATCTCACTTATTAATATTACAAAATGTTGTTTTTGAGGACTATCAGTAAGTTTTTCAGTGTATTCGTCAATATCTTTTGATAACTTATATTGCTCCCACATTTTCTTTCGGGAAGTTAATATGTTCTGTATTCTGGCTATCAAAACAGAAGCAGAGAAAGGTTTACTTATATAATCTTCAACGCCTATTTCAAAACCTTCAACTATTTGTGATTCAGTCTGTCGCGAAGTTAATAATATGATGGGTATATGATTTGTTTTTTCGTTATCCCTTAAAAGACTGACCATTTCTAATCCATCCATACGAGGCATCATCACATCACTGATAATCAAATCGGGAATGTATTTCAGTGCCATCTCTAACCCTTCCTGACCATCTTTTGCTACCTGTACATTGAATTGTTCAGAGAGTATATTCTGAATATACAATCGCATATCATAATTATCTTCAACAATCAATAGCATATCGACTGGATGTTCTTTAACTCTACTTGTATTTTCTTCGGTTTCAATCGTCTTGATAAGAAAATCAGAAGAATCTGCAATTGTTTCAACAGTGTTATATTCTGTAATATTGCTATCGTTAATTGGAAATTGTATAGTAAAAGTTGAACCTTTGTCCACTTCACTGCTAACTAAGATTTTTCCATTATGTAATTCCACGAGGTTTTTGGTCAATGTCAATCCAATTCCGGACCCACCGTTACGCATATTCTTTTGGCGTTTCCCCTGATAAAAGATGGTAAAAAGCATTCCCAACTCTTCATCAGACATCCCAATGCCTGTATCTGAAATCTGAATTTGCAGATATTGAATTTCTGCAATCTCACATTTATAAATGTTAACAGCGATTTTACCACCTTCGGGAGTATAATGAAAGGCATTTGATATCAGGTTATATAAGACTTTATCAATTTTGTCTGAATCAAAATTCATCTTTAGTTCTTGTAAAGATGATTTGATGGAGTATCGAATATTCTTATCCTTTGCAAAATACTCGAACTCATTGGCTGAATCTGTTATGAATTTTATAATATCATCATATTTTAAATTTAACTCCAGTTTGCCAACTTCAATTTTTCTGAAATCAAGTAATTGATTTATCAGTCGAAGTAAACGTTGAGCGTTGCGGGACATGAGGGAAAAAAGATTTCCATCTTCCTTCTTGAAATCCCCTTTTTCCATTATTTGAGCTAGTGGTCCCAAAATCAAGGATAAAGGGGTCCTGAATTCATGGGATACATTTGTAAACAAATTGAACTTTAACTCGTCTATTTCTTGTATTCGTTGGGCTTCAAGTTTTGCAATTTTTAAATTGTTTTTGTCCCTTTCCCGGATAGTAAAATATTTGATAATAAGATAAATAATAGAAAAGAAAAGTAAAACATATAAGGTATAGGCAAATCCTGTTTTCCAAAATGGAGGTAGTATTCTGATTTTTATTTCGGTACCTTTTTCATTCCAGAGTCCATCATTATTTGATGCCTTTACTTTGAAAGTATAATCACCGGGTTCCAGGTTCATATAAGTTGCTGACCTCTGATTTGGTTCTGCATAAATCCAGTTTTGATCGAATCCATCCATCATATAAGCATATTTGTTTTTCTGAGAGGAGATAAAACTTAAAGCTACGAATTTGAATGTAATTACTGATAGTGAATGTTTTAGAGTTATCTCTTTAGTTTCGCCTATTGATTTAGTTAGAATACCATCGTCAGAAGGAATGATTGATTGATTAAATATTTGAAAATCTGTTATTAAAACCGTGGGCTTTCTCTTATTGATTTTTATTCCTGATGGATAAAACAAATTGAGCCCGTTCTTACCTCCGAATAGTATTTCGCCATCCTTTGCCTGATAATAGGCACCTAATTGAAAATCCTTATTTTGTAATCCATCGGATTCGTCATACAACCGAAACTGATGGGATACTTTATTAAACTTCAAAATGCCGGAAGTAGTGCTCATCCACAGATTCCCTGCCCGGTCATCACATATCCCGAATATTGGATCACCATAAAAATTGTCTGTTTGCTTTATTAATTTAAACGTACCAGCTTTTCTATTGAAATAATGAAGGCCACCCATAGTTCCAATCCATAAATTTCCATTTTTCTCTTCAAGAATGGCCGTGATGAAGTTATTTGTAAGACCATCCTTTTTATATGTATTAACTTTGTAAATTGAAAAATGTTTTAAATCTTTGGTATATCTACGTAAGCCAGCTTCAGTGCCAACCCAAAAATCTAAATAGCTATCTCTGTATACAACATGTGATTTTTCTTCGGGATAAATAATATGACCGCTATGAAAAAGAGTTGTGAAAATACCGGTATGTGGGTTGTAATTTAACGTCCCCAATTCAGTGCCAAGCCAAAGAGTATTGTCTCTATCTTCATAAATGGTAAATACATTGCTGTATGGAAGTATCTTTCCGCTATTCGAAGGTATATTTACCCGGGTAAATCTATCTTTAATTGGATTATACATCGTTAGATATTCAGAATATGCACCAATCCAAATATTTCCTGTTTTGTCTTCACAAATAGCTTGATTGTATCTAAATGAATCAAAATACTTTAAATTATCAAGTTTATATCTTTTAATTGTTTTTCTATCTGCACTAATCTTATCCAGACTATTAAAACTTCCAACCCAAATGTTTCCGGTTTTATCCTTTAACAAAGACATGACCTGACTTTCAGATAATGAAATGTACTTACTAGTTGATTTATCTATCAATGTAAATTGAGAAGAAAGGGGGTGATAATAATTTACACCAACGGATGTCCCTATCCACATAATACCATTATTATCCTTATAAATACAATTTGCAGAATTAGATAACATTTTTTTTTCATCCATTCCATAAGAAGAAATAACCGAAATATGTCCTGTTTTTTTGTTCAGTATATTAATACCACCTTCGGTAGTCCCAATCCAAAGATTTCCTTTGTCATCATCACAGACTGAGCGAACATCACGACTGTTTATACTGTTTTTTTCTATTGATGAAACTATATATTGTCTGTATTTTTTCTTTGATTCATTCAATGAATACAGGCCACTATGTGCTGAAGAAACCCATATAGTGTTTTCCTTATCAATAAAAAGGTCATAAATGTGTTTGCATATTTTTTCATCCTGATCCTCCAGATCCCAAAAAGAATGTCTTGAAAAGTTTTTATTTTTAATATTAAAACAGTATATGCCTTCTCCCCAAGAGCTTAACCATATATTGCCCTGAGCGTCTAATGAAATGTCCGTAAATGCATTATTCGAAGTCTGTTTAAATTTATTTGCGTGAATGTAATAATGAACAAAAGTTTCATTCACAGGGTCAAACATATCCAGTCCACCTCTATCGACGGCTATCCAAAGATGACCTTTGTGATCTTCAACTATTCCTGCTGCATCGTTGTAGCTCAGGCTATTTGAGTTGCCGGTTTTTCTAAAAGTAGTAAATTTACCTGTTCTCAGGTTCAAACGACACAAACCATCTCCTTTTAATCCTATCCACAAGTTATTTTTGCTATCTTCAAATAAACAACGGATTGAATTTCCGCCAATCGTGTTGACTGTAGAAGGGTTGTGTTTGAATATTTGTACCTGAAAACCATCAAATTTATTTAGTCCATTATCTGTTCCTATCCAAATAAATCCTTTTCTATCTTGCAAAATACATGTAACCAAACCACTTGAAAGTCCATTTTTAATTGTCAGATTATTGAAATTAAAAGTCTGTTCTTGCGCTCTTACTAATGTAAAAATAAATAGCAAGATAAAAACCAGGGTGTGCTTTATCATAAAGGTATGTATTAAACTCTATTTTTTGTTTGTTTAAGTAAAAGGTGTAAATAAACAAGTTGCAAATTTAGCAATATTTCAATAATGCAAGCCAATAAAAGCAATACTTTAGAATAAATTATTGCTTATTTTGGATAATTTTTCTGAATAAGAATTTCAGCAGTGTACACCAGAAGATTAATGGTTAAAGAAGTGAGACTGTTGTAAAGGACGTGCGATTTTCAAAACGTTAGTGATGCTAGATTGGAAAAGGCAGGGGAAAATTATGCAAGATGAATTTATCGAAGTAATAAAGGCAAATTAAACGCAAAGAATAAAAGAAATTAGTGTAAATAGAGGCGAAATTTAACCTTATATATGTACCATGTTGGAAAAAAGTGCACGTTCAACTATTTTTGTTGACCGTTAATGGTTTCTCAATGGTTTATTCAATAGGAAAATGATCTCTGTTCTGGTCATATTAGGAGCTATTAGAATTTGCCCGTAAAGTTAAGCATCGAGCTTCCAGAGAAATACATAGGTGAAATTCTTTCCTATGGTTGAAAACGGCATTATTTACGGCATTGAGAACATGAAACGGAACCAGAAGTACACTGTTTTTCGATATATTATAACTTCACTAATTTTCGCACTATTCTTTGGTTTCCTGTTTGCATTTGAATCAAATACAGTCCGGGAGGAAAAGTTGTAGTATTTATAGAATACTCCTTAGCAGTAAGTTTATTCTTTTTATAAAAACATTTTCCATCAACTGAAGTTATTGTTAATTGATCAATCGGGGAAAATCCATTCATATTAATTCTTTCATTGAATGGATTCGGATATACATTTACTTGCTCTACAATTTGTAAATTCAAAGCATTTGCTGATGTGACATCAGCCAAAATCTCCGGGTGATATTGAGTAGTAGCTTCAGAAGAATAGAAATTCAATAATCCTGTTCCTTCATTTATCACTTTCAGCCGGAGTGTTATATTACTTTTTCCTGCAGCTATTTGTTCTTTTGACCAGTCTGTAATATCCCAACTTATGAAGCTTCCAAGTTCAGCGGGAAAAATGTGAGATTCATTTATTATTGTAAGATTTGTCGGTTTGGAATCCCAATTTAATGTAATATAGTTTTCTGCATTAACAGCAATTTCAACCAAATGATCTTCCAGTATATTTTTATTTTGAGGGTATACACGTTGATAAAAATAAGTTCTGAATATTATCTTTTCTTCTGTGCTTTTCAGGTTGCTCACATTGAATGTAAAGTAAGCTTCCCTGGAATAGTTATCTGTTGTTGTTTTTATTTGAACCAGTGTATCCGAATCATATGCTATGGTCTTATTTGCCTGATGAACGTATGTGTCAAAAATTGGGCTGAGGGACATATTGGCAGTATAAATAGTAGCTTCTCCTGAGACAGTACCTTCTGAAACAGAATTATTACTTACCCTTACCGGTTTAATTCTTGTTGATTGACTTGCATGAACCAAGACTTTTACTAACAGGGGATTCTCAATTATATTATCTATCTGGATAAACTGTTCGTTTACCTGATATTTCAAATTCCAAGGGGGTAATCCTGTAAAAGAAAAGGAAACAAATGCTTCTTCGTTTTGCAAAATAGCCTTGCTTTTATTATTTACAGTTACGCTTACGGGAATTGCGCCAAATGTTGTTTCTAACTTGCCAATAAAAATTTCTGCTAATTTCTTTTGTATGTATTGATTCTGACCACGTAACGGATGCCAACCGTATGTTACTCCTCCAATAACTTCGTTGTTCATAGCATATTGCAAACTTGGTTGTACTCCGTTAATAAGAATATCTTTTGAGAAACCAATATTTTTGTCCCACTCGAACAACGGTAAGCTCCATTTTTGAGATAAAACCCGAATAGCGGAATTATAAATAGTACGTGAATCATGCCAGTGTGTGCATAACATAATAATTGCTGGCTTCCCATTTACACTGCCGTAATATTTCGAGTTTATATCATCTTTCAATTTGTAACAATCGTCTTTATAGCGTTTAATGACGTAATCGTAAGCAACTGCGTAGTTAGTTGTAGGCATTGAGTATGTGGTATAATCTTCTTTCAACCAGGTTTCGTCAGCCACATTTTGATTATGTACGTGCATAATAATGAACACATCCGTTTTTTCTAATTCATCTTTCGTATAGAAGGTATTAGTTGCCATTCTATTGGCTGTATGATATATTGCTTCTCCTGACACTGATTTGTTGAGACCCACTGCGCCATAAGTATTGCATCCTATTTCAAACCAACCGTTTTCAGATACCCCAAATGATGCGCCGATCAACATTATGTTGAGTTTTTCCTGTGCACCACCATGTAAGGTGATAAATAATAATGTAAAAAGAAATATTGTTTTTTTCATCGGTGTATTAGTCTTAATAAATATTATCTAATAAGGTGTAGTGTTGACTATTTTACATCTCAAACAGAAAGTATAATATCATTGATAACTCAAGTGTAAGCATAAATTCTTATCTCTTAAAGTGTTCAATCATTCATATTCAATTATTGATTTAATAAACTAAAAAAGATTCAGCTAATGCAATTATTAGCTGAATCTTTTCATTGTCTTAATTATCTAAACTGTTTATATAGAAATAATTAATAAAATAAGCCTTAGCTTAAATGGTTGTATAAGAAGCTACTAATAAATAACAACCTTATCGACACCTACAGTATAACCACCTGAACTGGCATTACAAGTGTGTTTGACATAAAATCCTACTTTATGGCTTCCGCTTGTCAATACCCCCGTATCGTAAACCAATTGCTGATATGAATTTGTTGATTTGTATTGGTCTACTGTTGTTTTATATACATTATCTACATAAATATCGCATTTACCGCTCCATGGACCAAAGTAGGAATATAGCTGAGCCCTGGTTCCTGTGAATGTATAATCAACTGTTGCCCCTGCAGTCGAAGATTCTTTCTCTGCCCCGGAATAATGCCCAACGTCATTGGAAGTAGCCCAAGTGCCTGTATAAACAAAATTAGCGTTGGTATTATCTATTGTGGTTCCAGTACAACTTGGACACAATGAATAAACAGCTACCCAATCAACAAGAAAGTGACCAGATTGTGGTGAAGGGCCGTTTGGCGCTACTTGTAGTGTATATCGGTGATTACTAATAGGTATGTCATGCGTAACTGTTTTTATTAATGAGCCATCTAAATAATATTTAACGCTTGTAGATGTCCATTCAGTGGATACAATATGCCAATCTGTCCAGGTAACTCCAGTATTGTAGCTATCTGATGCACTACAGTCGGTACAATTAATACCATGATGAAATAAACCTAAAGTCCCTTGGAAGTTTCCTTCCGGATAATCTATCTCGCCATTACCCCAAATATTGCCGGTTGGCCAAACCATAATAGCTGTACCATTATCACTAGCATTTACAGCTTTTATACACATTGAATATTTGCCATAAATTGTATTCTGTGGACCAAACCAGCCTGCAGCACCTTTAACACCATCAAGGGTAAAATCCATTTCACCATCATGAGCTGAAATAGTTGATTGATAATACTTACCTCCATCGTCATAGCTTGTCCATGAGCTGGCATAAGTTGTTCCAAAAGTGGCAGAAGTGGCGGTCGTCAGGAAATCTTGTGCTAAAATTTGTTGCCAACCGGGCAAATTCCCAACAGGCATTGTTGATCCTGAAGCACTTTTAAAACGTCCCAGTTCTATAGGGGGAGCAATGAGATTTGATGAATCCTCGCGATTCAATAATAATTCTTCAGTCTTGCAGGAGGTTGCCATTAAAATGCCAACAGCTCCTATTAAAAATAATTTTTTCATATAAATTGTATTTATTTGAATTGAACTAATTATCAGTTTAAAAAATTGACTATTCTATCACAATTGCTTATAATGACATTTTTTCAACTCCTGTTAAGAAAATTAGAAACTTAATTTTTTTACCTATAAATCTATTCCTTACATATTTTCATCCTGGCCTGACCTTTTGCTGTAATGATGTTTACAAGGTACATTCCGGTTTTTAGATCAGTCACATTTACATAATTGTCAACAGGGTTAATTTGTTTTACCTTGCGACCTATAACGTCATAAAAACTAATTTCCTGAACTGATGATTCAGCTTGAATGTATAGTTTTTCAACAACAGGATTTGGATAAACGCTTACCTTTACATCATTTACTATTAAATTAACAACTGATGTGTTTGAATTATATTCATATGCACCAAGATCTACCAGGTTGCCTGCAATTCGTGGATTCCCTGCTAAATCGGATAGTACTCCCGCTACAAATTCATTATTACCTGCATTGATTGCAGGACTCGTTCCCAGTAATGCATAATTGCCTTCCGCTACATTTACAAATAAAGGATCACTGTTTGATACAATTCCTGCGCCAATCACACCAGCCTCTATTAAGCAATTGGAATAAGTTGTTGAACCAGTTGCCTCATTGAAAACAGTTACGCTTCCAGTGGCTAAGTTTCCCCAAATAATGCCATTTTTAATTATTGGTGAAGAATCAAGGTTGTATATTCCTCCACCACCTTCGGTAGAATGTGTTGCAGTATTACCTGAAATAGTAAAATTCGTGAGTATAGGGTTAGAGCCATTGCTATTATAAATTCCTCCACCACGTACAGATTGATTAGCTGTAATTAGTACATTTACTAAAGTTGGTGATGACGACAAATGGTTTCTTATGCCACCTCCATATTCGCCTGCAGTATTATTTTTGATAATTACATTTGTAAGTGTAGGAGAAGAATTGTCATTATACATTCCTGCACCAGATTTTAATCCGGAGTTACCCATAATAGTAACATTTGTAAATTCAGAGGTTGAAGCTTTATTATATACTCCTGCACCATAATTTCCTACATTTCCGGTAACAATACAATTCTTATAAGAAGGAGAAGAACTGTTATTATATATACCACCTCCATCACCAGAAGGTCTGTCTGCTCCTGTAACTGTGAATCCGTCCAATAGTGTTACAGATGTCAAATGATTAATATAGTTTCTAACTACCAGATTGCCAGTTCCAATACCTTTGAGTATAGAAATATTTTCTTTCCAGTTGCGTTGCGAAATATCTGTTTCTATTCCTGTAAAACCGCCATATACTTTTACACCTTCTTTTAGTTCAAAGTAGACAGGTACTACAGGTTGGTAAGTTCCGGCTGCTACCCAAATTTGATCTCCGGTAACTGATTTAGTTATCATAGCTTGCAAATCTCCCGGGTCGCTCCACGAAGCACCACCACCTGTTGATGCTTCCATCACATAATAAATACTTTGAGCTTGTGTAAAAGTTACGCCCAACAAAAAAAATAGAGATAGGAATAAATGTTTTTTCATTTTGTATAATTTATAAAATTAATAATTCAAATGGTTATATTCAGTATTCAATTAGTAAACAATCATCCTGCTTATTTTCTAAAGCAGGTTGATTGTATACCTTTTTTCACCAATAAATCTATTTCTTACTTATTTTCAGTCTAACCTGCCCTTTTGCTGTATTGATATTCACAAGGTACATTCCGTTTTTCAGATTACTTACATTCACATAATTGTCAACAGGCAAGACCTGTAATACTTTACGACCTGCTACGTCATAAAAACTTACTACTTGAACAGATGATTCAGCCTGAATGTACAGTTTATCAACTACAGGATTTGGATAAACACTTAAATTCACGTCATTAGATTGCAAATTAATAACTGAAGTGCTTACATCTTTAGTTTCATATACTCCAAGATCTACCAGATTGCCTGTAATTCGTGCATTCCCTGCCAAATCGGATAATACTCCCGCTACAAATTCATTATTACCTGTATTGACTGCAGGACTCGTTGCCTGTAATGCATAATTGCCTTCTGCTACATTTACAAATAAAGGATCGCTGTTTGATATTATTCCATCGCCAATTACTCCAGCCTCTAATAAGCAATTTGAATAAGTTGTTGAACCGGTTAACTCATTGAAAACAGTTACACTTCCATTAGCTGTGTTTCCCCAAATTATGGTGTTCTTAACCACTGGTGAAGAATCAAGATTGTATATTCCTCCACCTCCTTGAGTAGAATGTGTTGCTATATTGCGTGAAATAGTACTATTTGTGAGTTTAGCGTTGGAACCGGCACTGTTATAAATTCCACCACCCCGAACGGATTGATTAGCTGTAATCAGAACATTTACTAAAGTTGGTGATGACGACAAATGGTTTCTTAGGCCACCACCGTATTCGCCTGAGGTATTGTTACTAATATTTACATTTGTAAGTGTAGGAGAAGAATTGTCATTATACATTCCTGCACCACCTTTTCCTCCCGAATTACCCGTAATAGTAACATTTGTAAATTCAGAGTTGGATGATTTATTATAGACACCTGCTCCATAATTTCCCACATTTCCGGTAACAATACAATTCCTAAAAGAAGGAGAAGAGCTATCATTATATATACCTCCTCCGTTACTTGTAGGTCTGGCTGCACCTGTAATTGTGAAACCGTCCAATAAAGTTGCAGATGTCAAATGATTTTGATAGTTTCTAACCACCAAATTACCGGTTCCTATACCTTTGAGTATGGACACATTTAATTTCCAATTACGTTGAGTAAGATCAGTTTCAATACCAGTAAAACCGCCATAAATTTTCACACCTTCTTTTAATTCAAAGTAGGTAGTAGATGCTAGAGGTTGGTAAGACCCGGCAGCAACCCAGATTTGATCACCGGTAACTGATTTAGTTATCATAGCTTGCAAATCTCCCGGGTCGCTCCACGAAGTACCACCACCTGTTGATGCTTCCATTACATAATAAATACTTTGAGCTTGTGTAAAAGTTACGCCCAACAAAAAAAACAGAGAGAGGAATAATTGTTTTCGCATAATCGTAAAAAATTTAAAATTATTAATTTAAGGAGTTAAATTCAATATCTAAATAGATTATTTCTGTGTTATCGAACTAAATTAAAAATATGGATATACAAAAATAGATGCAATCTGATGTTTTTAGCTTATCAATTCTTTAGATTTCCTTATCACAAAATGACAAATTCCAAATAGTAGTTTATATGAAGTAATTATATAAATCATATGAACAGCCATTTAATCATATATTATGTAAATGCGTCCATCTTATTTTTCCAGAATAATTACTATAGATCGTTTGAAATACGGCACATTTATTTTCCCTTTTTTTACGGTTTTTTCAACCCGTGCATCTTTCCATGGATCATAAAAAACTACCGTTGAATACTTATCATTTGCCAGTTCGTTTAAATTAAAAGAGAATGATCGGGACCGTGCAGTTATATTTTTTTCCAACTCTGTTTTCCAGTTATTTTCGCCATCCCTACACCACATGATGGTTTTGGATATTCCTTTTAATCCATAGCATCTTACTCCATTTGTTTCAAAAAAGAAGTGTTGAAAATGTTCTTTTACGGGATCACAATTTTCTACCGCTTTACTAAATCTTTTAAAATGATACCACAGATTTTGGGGATAAATATAATGGTCCCAATGCCACATTCCTCCCGAACCTGCTGCGCCGCAAAAGAATGGAGCAAATATCATATCATGGATCAAAACTCCATCACGATCTTTTTTATACAGTTTGAATGGTCCGGCGTGATTGCCTTCTACTGCTCCGATTTCATTTATAACAATGGGTTTATCTTTCACATTTTTCAGTGTAAAGTTCATGGCAGAAGATACCAATGTATCCACGGTACCTTTTACGGTTTCATAAGCTTTGTTTCCTTGATCTAGGTACCGGTGAATGGATATATATTCGTTACTTTCAATCGCAAAAAGCATTTTATAGCTTTTTTCCGCTTCTTTTGAATCAAGGCTTCCTAAGGTTTGCGTAACCATCTGGTTGGGAAAAAGTGCTTTTACCTTTGGAAGTACTTCGGTAGTAAAATCATACCACGAATCGTTTTTCCAGCCGGCAGCATTCATTTCATTCCATAGTTCCCAACCGTAAATCTGCTTATTATTTTTATATCTGTCAGAAAATGCTTTTACTCTGTTTAAATAGGATTGACGTCCACGTGCGGTTGTAATATATTCTTCCATATCGGTAAATGCCGATGCCAGTGCTTTACTTGTTGCCCAGCCTGTAGACGGTGTGGAAGTGGAAGAAATAAACCGGATATGCTGCAAGGTGAATTTAACGCGGATTCCGTATTTCCCGGCCAGAGCCAGTAACCTATCGATCCGGGCAAACTTTACAGGATTATATTCTCCTTCTAGTTTATCTTCTATTTCCAGAAAAGAAGCGCTAATCCATATCCGCATAGCATTTCCTCCGTTGTCCGAAAACTTCCTGAAATAATCTTCGACAATATTAAATTCATTATCATCGGTGCCATTGAAATCATCATTTGGAGTAAGATAATTAGTCATTATGGGAATCCATGTTT
>Ga0209430_1002224_pt1 | contig 12758 bp, 11 predicted proteins | sample BarGraIncub1133A_FD_184504 | JGI IMG/M metagenome (GOLD analysis project Ga0209430, IMG submission 184504) | Arctic peat soil microbial communities from Barrow, Alaska - Barrow Graham LP Incubations 11-33A (SPAdes) (version 2) | ecosystem: Environmental > Terrestrial > Soil > Wetlands > Peat... | reverse complement strand
AAAAAGACTACCGCAAACTCATTGAAGAATACGAACCAACCCGTGAACAAGAAGTTGTCGATAAAAAAGGGATATTGGCATTTATCGACCGCAATCCTGACGTGCTTGACCGGACAAACTTAGTCGCGCATCTCACTGTATCAGCCATTGTGGTGAACGAAAAGATGGATAAGGTCTTATTCGCTTTTCATAACATTTATAAATCCTGGGCGTGGGTCGGTGGACACAATGACGGTAATCCCGATATGCTCGAGATGGCATTAACCGAAACCAAAGAGGAAACCGGACTAAAAAAAGTTTGTTCTTACTCAGACGACATCTTTATGCTTGATACCATCCTTGTCTACAACCATATTAAAAGAGGTAAGTACGTCTCGGATCACCTCCATCTAAATGCCACTTTCTTGCTCATCGCCGACGAGAATGATCAGGTGGAATCGAAACCTGATGAAAATTCCGGCGTGCGGTGGTTCCCAATTAGTGAAGTGCTCAATCACGTATCCGAACCACGGATGAAAGCCGTCTATATGAAAGCATTCTCAAAGATTGAAATCATACGTCAAAGTGTTAAAAAGTAACGGAGAAAAAAATGAAAAGATATTTATTAGATTTGATGCTAAATACACGTGACTTAGGCGGTTACGTTACTAAAGACGGGAAAACCACTCAATATGGGCGATTCATTCGGAGCGACGCCCCGATGTATTTAACTGAAGCCGGCAAGGCCGAGTTTCTTCAGATGAATATCAAAACCATTATTGATTTTCGGACTGAAGAAATCGCAACGCGGTATCCATCTGTTTTTAAAGACGATCCTCGCTTCCACACGTTTTCTTACCCCATCACCGAGGGAAGTTTAGCCCACACGCTAAAAGGCGAGGATCCATCCATCACCTATATGAATATGCTTAGCCACTTTGATACCTTTAAAAACATCATGCTGGCGATGATTAACGCTGACGGTGGAGTGTTTTACAATTGTTCTGCCGGAAAAGACCGTACTGGCATAGTGACATTCCTCTTGCTCGATTTAATCGGTGTCGACCGGAAGGAAATTCTGGAAGACTATGTAGTCTCTGAACAATTTATTAACGATCGAATTCCTTTGGTCCAAGCCCAACATCCGAGCTTTCCTTCGAGCATGGGGTCTTCCAAGAGAGAATTTCTCCTACATTTTATTGAATTGTTTAATAAAGAATATGGAACTGCAAGAAAATACCTCTTAAAAGCGGGGCTCACCGTCAAACAACTGCAAATCCTCAAAGGCAAGTTGACTAAAGAATAAAATGAAAAGGCGTCTTCTCTCAGGGAGCATATCACAGGAAGGCGCCTTTATGTTATTCATGTCGTATGACTTCAAAACGCTCCATCGTGTATTTTTCATTTGGCGATATACCGCCTTTTTCTAGAGCGATATCGACTTGTTGCTGAGGAGTGTCGACTCCTTCTAAATCGGGAAGAAGAAGTCCACGACAACCATTGAAACTCACGATAACACCATAGCGTTTAACGTTGAGTTCGCTCATTGAGTTAATGTGTTCCGCCTTACCAAGGACGTCCACATCATAAACAAGTTGTGGAAGTTCATATTCTTCGACTGGATCAAAACGCGGGTCTTCTCTGCCGGCACTGACAGCGTTTTGGATAATCTCTGCAGCGATGCTTGAAGTCGTTGGTGAAATTGTTCCAATACAACCACGCAATCTCCTGTTCATTTTGATTGAAACGAAAACACCGGCTTTTTGCTGGGTAATTTTATTAGGAAGATCATTTGGAATTGTTAACCGTTTGCCGTTCTTTACGTAATATTCTAATGATTGACGTGCTAAACGGACATATATATCTTCTTCTAATTTGACTTTTTCTAAACGCGCCGCCTCGATTTTTTCAAAGATTCTATCGATATTACGGTATTGATCACTGCCGATGATGCTATAGGCCGCGACGGCATAACCAACACCAAAGGGACCTTCATAAGAAAGTAGCTCTGACTTAATCGACTTTCCGTCAAAAGCGCCGCTCATAATCTGAAAAGAACGCAAACCGCATTCGGCAGCCGACTCACAGAAAGCTTCTCCAAAGCTGAGTAACTTTAAAAAGTTACCTTTGGCCATCGCCTCGGTTGCTTCTTTATCAAAAACTGCACCATCTTTGGATAATCCATATGGCCCGTCGGCTTTCAGTTTATGTGACATATCGCCACTCGCAATAATGACTACTTTTTTTCCAGTCTTTTCAATGGCTTCTGCAATACATTTACCAAAACGGTAATGCATTAGTGGAGATAACCCGGAAAGAGATACCTGAACCATTTTGTAATTCTTATATTGAAGGTTGATATAGTAAAGCGGAACCATAACCCCATGGTCGAGTTGTTTACTATTTGTTCCTAAAGTCCCGGCAGGTATTTTTCCTTCTTTAGCAATGTTGGAAATAGCATCAACTAGGACGTTGTCGTATTCAACGCTCATCTTGACGCTGGGTTCATCAAAATCTTGAAAAGAACCCACGCCTTTTAACCCAGAGGCAATATGAAAATAATCAGCATAGGAAACAGAGTGAGGGGAAATGACGATGAGGGTTTCCGGCGCTAGTGCGGCAATCCTTTTTGCCACCTCGTTGTAGGCATCAATAGTCTTTTGGATTTTGTGTTCTTGCCCTCGCCCGATTTCAGGAACGATGAGCGGCGGATGAGGAACGATAAAAGCTGCGAGTAATGGCATAAAGTCCATCTCCTTTAATTAGACATTTCCGATATGAATGAATTTGATGCCGTATTTGCTACCGATTTCTTTGGCTTTCTCCAATATATCCAGCGGAGTTGCAGGTTTATCCATCATTTGCCAGGCAGGGAAGAAACGAGAAATATGCCATGGGACTTTGCCTCCGACTACCTCAAAGATAGTCTTAGCGACTTGTTCGATTTGTTCGGGCTTGTCATTAACCCCAGGAACGATTAATGTCGTAATCTCAACGTGGACTCCTGCATCGACCATGTACTTAATATTGTCCATCACCGGTTTTGATTTAGCACCACAATAGGTTTTATAAACAGAATCATCAGGTCCCTTATAATCCACGTTTGCGGCATCTAGATACGGGAGGATGACATCAAGCGTTTCTTTAGTCATATATCCGTTAGTGATCCACACGTTTTTAAGACCTTTAGCACGTGCAAGTTTCATTGTATCTAAGGCATATTCAAGAAATATCGTTGGCTCTGAATATGTATATGCGATCGAAGGACAGCCGTTCTCAAGCGCGAGCCTTACGTGTTCTTCCGGAGTCATGTTTTCACCGATAACAGGTTTCATTGGTTTTGGGTTTTGTGAGATATCCCAGTTTTGGCACCAGCCACAGCGTAAATTACATCCGACCGTGGCAAAAGAATATATTTCAGTTCCTGGGAGAAAATGATAGAGAGGTTTTTTCTCGATTGGATCAATAGCGGCAGCAATCGTTTTACCATAGTTCAAAGCATAGAGAATTCCTTTAACGTTTTCCCTGACGCCGCAGATCCCGCGAAATCCCTCTTTGATGAGGCAACGGTGATTGCAGACGTTACAGCGGACTTTGTTGTCTAGAAGTTTCTGATAAAGCATGGCTTCTTTCATAAGACTTTCCTTTCTACGATAATAAAAAGTAATATCATCCCTATTCAGTTAGGTTATGTTGATGGAAGTGGCTACATGTCTATTTTAACACGGTCGTATAGATACCAACTAAAAGGCCGGAAAACCAACCCCGTCTTTTTTCGGGGTTATAATAAACATATAGGTATTTGATATTTCAAATAATCTAAGGAGGCGGCTTACAAATGGTCGATTTGCTTTTAAAGATAAACCGCAAATTTCATAAGCAGAGCGATGCCAAAACAAAGAAACTTCAGAAACCCGTTTCCGGCATCACGAAAGTTTCGAATCTCAATTATCATGGAGACGACAACAAAGGGCATCGTTTAGATATTTTTTATCCTGAAAAAACCAAAGAATTGCTCCCCACGATTATTGAAGTTCATGGTGGGGGTTGGGTCTATGGCGACAAAGAATTAAATGAATACCATGCCATGTATCTAGCTAGTCAAGGTTTTACCGTCTTCAATATTAATTATCAACTTTCTCCTGAAGTCCGTCTTGACGGTCAAATCCAAGATATCTTCAAAGCTTTGAGTTGGATTGAGGAACACGGGAAAGCACATCATGCGGATATTTCCAAACTATTCTTCACCGGCGATAGCGCTGGTGGACATTTATCCTTGTTAACCGCTCTCGTCCAAACAAGCCCTAAACTGCAGGAGATTTATAAGGTTAAACCATTTGATCTTAAAGTATCTGCGGTCGCGGTCACTTGCCCAGTCGCGCTTCTCCACAACATGTTGAACGGTAAAGACAAGACCATTGCATTATTACGTTTTTGGATGTTTGGGAAAGACCTTTTGAAAAATCCAATCAGCAAATACGCCAGTATTGATGACGTTTTAGAATTCGGTAAGTTTCCGGATACGATGATTGTCACAACCCGCGGGGATCGTCAACTCCATAAATATTCTGTTGCACTTGATAAATTGCTGAGCGAAAAAAAGATAGAACATATTTACAAGAACTATGAATCTAAGGGAAATCAGCTTAAACATGTCTTCAATGTTTTGCATATCAACTATGCTGAGAGCAAAAAAGCCAACGAAGATATCGCATCGTTCTTTAAGTCGTTTCTCCCAGCCGGTGTCTAGAAAGAGAAGGAATGATTTATGATAAAAAAGTTAACGATTTCTGATTTACCGATTTTTGCCCAACGGGCACCAAAAACCAATAAATACGATTATGGCAGCGTCCTCGTGATCGGCGGTAGCGTTGGTTATTTAGGCGCGCCGGCGATGAGTGCGTTGAGTGCCTATCGGACCGGTTCCGGTCTCGTGACCGTCCTGTTACAAAAAAGCGATTACCCGTTTTATCAAAACTATCATCCGGAAGTCATGGTCCGACCGTATGATTCCATTGAAGGTCTCGAGGATATTCTGATTAAGAAAAACGTCGTTTTGTTTGGTCCTGGCCTGAAAGCGGATGACCCGTTAAACGAGCAAGTATTACGCGTCTTGCTCGAGAAAAAAGTGCCACTCGTCATCGATGCTTCCGGCTTAACGATTCTTCATAAACTGCTTCATTTAGAATATTCATTTGAAAATGTTGTCGTCACGCCTCATACCGGAGAAGCCAAAATGCTGATGGATAGTCTTCGCCCCGATGAAGATATCGATAAACTCACAAGCCTCGGTCTTACCGTGGTTTTAAAAGACGCGACGACGCTGATTGCCGATAGCAGCCGTCAATATCTCGCAGATCAAGGCAATCCTGGCATGGCAACCGCTGGCACCGGCGATGTTTTAGCCGGCATGATTGCCAGTCTTCTCGGACAAGGACACACGCCGCTTGAAGCAGCAATCATGGGCGTCTATCTTCACCAATCCGCGGGAAATTTTGCCCGTAGTGAGTTCGGTGAAGACAGCATGATGGCGACCGATGTCATCAGCCATATCTCAGATGCGATCAAAAAAATAAAAAAATAAGCGCCCATTGAAAAAAGCAATGTCGCTTTCAAAACCATTTTCTTTGTATAAAGTGAGAAAAAATACCAAGAAAGTTTTCATTTTCGCTTTATTTACTTGGTATTAAATGCTAAAATATACCTAGTAATTCACTACACTAGTATAGGAGAAACTTTTATGCGAACCTTCGATTATTCATTTCTCAAGAAAGAAAAATTGCCTTCGTCGATTGTCGGACTTTTGATTGCAATTGAAAAAGCGAATGTGAGCGGAGACAGTTTGCGAGGAACATACCCCAACGTCTTCAAAAATCTTGAAGATATTGCCAAAGTTCAATCGGTAAAAGCGTCCAACGCTATTGAAGGAATCGTCTCGACCGACAAGCGAATTGAAGATATCGTAAATCAGAAGACTGAACCAAAAAATCATGATGAACAAGAGATTGCGGGGTACCGAGACGTTTTAAATCGCATTCATGTGCATTATATGGATGATCAGTTTCGTGAATCGACCATCTTGGATTTCCATCGCATGATGTTAGCGCCTTCTGGGCTTCCTTTCCGGGGCCAATATAAAGAAACAGATAATGTCATTATGCAAGTAAATCAATTTGGTCAAAGAAGTATCCGTTTTCAACCTTTATCAGCTCGCGAAACGCCTGAAGCGATGGAACAACTTGTCCTTGCTTATGTGGACGCCAGTCAAGATAGCGAAATTAATCGGCTTCTTCTCACTTCGTGCGTAATCTTGGACTTCCTGTGTGTTCATCCTTTTACTGATGGAAACGGAAGAATGTCGCGACTGCTCTCTTTGTTTTTACTTTACCAAAATCATTATGGTATTGGAAAATATATCTCGTTCGAACAACAGATTAACCTTCGTAAAGGAGAATATTACGAAGCCCTAAAAGCTTCGTCATCTGAATGGCTCAGTGGAAAGAATACCTACATTCCTTTTATCGAAAATTTCCTGACAACACTTTTATACTGTTACGAAGAACTCAATCACCGGTTTTCAATGATGAAGGACAAGAAACTAAACAAAAAACGTCGAGTTGAGGAAACAATATATCAAAATATTTCTCCTATTTCCAAAGAAGAAATCCATGAGTTATGGCCAGATATTGGCATCGACACAATCCAAAAAACATTGGCAGTTCTTTTAAACGAAGACAAAATCAGTAAAATCGGTACGTTTAAGGACGCGCGATATATTCAAAAAAGAAAGAAAGGCTAGTCCTTATTATTTTTACCCGCGAAGCATTTTTCCAAGTATAATTTAGTGACCTCAAAAGAGGAACCATGAAGGCGGAAATAACCGTGCACTATTTATTTTTCGACATTGAATGCGCCAACTGTTTCGATAACTGCGGCAAGATAAGCTCTTTTGGTTATGTCTTGACCGACGACAAATTTAAAGTCTTGCTCAAGAAAGATATCATCATGAACCCGGCCGCTAAATTCGATTGGTACTTACTGAACCACAACATGGTTCGTTATCCTGTCGAAAAGTTTACGAGCGCCGAAAAGTTTCCGGTTTGGTATAAAGATTTGAAAGCGTTGCTAGAAGCTAAAGACACATTCGTGGTGGGCTACGCTGTTGAAAATGACGTTAAGTTTCTATGTGATGAATGCAATCGTTATAAATTACCGACTTTCTCGTTTACTTATTACGACGCCCAGACGCTTTTTAAATCCTACAATGATATTCACGCGCATAAAGAAGCCCTCTCTAAATCGATGACTAAATTGGGTATTTATGAACTTGGTTTTATGGACCAACATAAGAGCGACGATGATGCCGAAATGACCATGCTCGTGGCCAAAAAAATGTGCGATAATCTCGGCATTTCTCTTTCTGAACTGATTGGTTTAGTGCCACATAGCAAAGGCAACGTCGATGCCTATTTAAAGAGTTTCGTGAAAGAACTGAATGATCCGAAAAAGACTCATACCAAGGGCTTAAAATTTAAGATGCTCTATCGTTTGATGGATGTTGGCGTCCCACAAAAGGGCTCCGTTAAACTTTCTGAAATCGCCGGGCAGACGATCACTTTTACCAAAGAGTTTGAGTTCTTCCAATATTACAAAGCAGCTTATTTAATACAAAAGCTCATTAACGCCGGCGGCATCTATAGTCCCGACGCCAGAAAATGCACGCTTTTTGTCCAAGTCGAAAATACCGTGGACAGCCGCGTCGAAGCCGTCGTCAAAGCCATCGACGAAGGCAAAAAGGCCCAGATTGTCAATCTTGCCGGCTTTCTCAAATTGCTTAAAATCACCAAAGAACAGTTTGAAAAAGAATCCGATGGTTATGATCTCACTTATGTCCTCACCGAAGCTGAAAAGAAACAAAATCATATCGTCTAAAGATTCCAATTCATGAAGCAAAGCGTCTGATTTCTTTTGGACGTTTTTTTGGTTTATGCGTGTAAGGGCGTGGACGTGATGTTAAGATATAAATAATGGAAACAATTACCTACATTGCACAGCAATTTGCCCTTCCGGGCCCGATTAAGAGCATCGAACCGTATGGCGACGGACACATTAACGACACCTATTTGGTGAAGTTACGTTCCGGAACCCAAGAATTCATGCTCCAACGGATTAACGACAAAGTCTTTAAAGACGTGCCTGTTTTGATGTCCAATATCGATAAGATCATTCGGCATATCAACGCTTACTTTGAAGCGCATCGTTTACCAGCGGATTCCCGATTCTTAAAACTGGTCTATACCAAGCTCGATCATGCCTATTACCAAAGCAAAAGCGGTTACTTCCGCATGTACGAATATATTCCCAATTCAATCACCTATATGACTGCGCCCAGCCTCCCTCATTTAGAGGCCGCAGGCAAGGCTATCGGCGAATTCCAAAAGATGCTGACTGGGTTTGATGCCACGCAGCTTTCAGAAACCATTCCGTTATTTCACGATACCCCAAGCCGTGTCGAAACATTGATTAAAGCGATTGCCATCGCGCAGCCACAAAGATTTGAAAAAGCCCGTGAAATCATCACTTTAGCGCTCGACCGCCAGTCTTATGCCGCGACCGTTACCGACGCCATTGCTAAAGGTGAAGTGCCCATCCGCGTCACCCATAATGACACGAAAATCACGAACATCCTTTATAAAGTCGATTCTGTTGAAGCGATATGCCTAGTTGATCTTGACACGGTCATGCCTGGCAGTGTGCTTTATGATTTCGGCGACGCCGTCCGTTCCGCCTGCGCCACCGGAGCCGAGGATGAAACGAATCTAGAATCCGTTAAACTCGATATCCGAAAGTTCGAACATTTAACCCAAGGTTTTTTATCCGTTATGAAAGATGAATTAAAACCTAAAGAAATCGACCTTTTAGCGTTTGCTCCCATCCTGCTCACCTATGAACTCGCGGTGCGCTTTTTAACGGACTATCTTTTAGGCGATGTCTATTTTAAAATCGATTACGAAGAACAAAATTTAGTCCGAGCCCAAAACCAATTCCAGCTGATGAAATCGATGGAAAGCAAACTCGCCTCGATGCAAAAGGCGGTTGCAGACTTACTGAAATAAGGAGTTTTATTATGCTTAAACTTATACCCCAAGTCCATTCTCTTAAATTCAAAGAAGGCACCCTGACGTTACCCGCGGAGTGGCGCGTTCATGTACCCCGTCATTTTAAGATCACGCGAGCGGCATTGAAACGCATGAATGAAATCGAAGTGGCGGAGTACGCCCCCGATATCCTCGTAAAAATCGTCTTGATGCAAAATAAAGAAGCCTATCGCCTCGAGATCTCGCCAAGAGGCATTTTTATCGCCTGCAGCACTGACCAGGCAGCTTTTTGGGCAGTGACCACACTCAGTCAAATTATCAAACAAAGTAACTCTAGAGCTCTTCCATGCCTTGAAATCGAAGACGCTCCCGCCCTTGCCATCCGTGGCTATATGCTAGACATCAGCCGGGATAAAATCCCCTTAAAAGCGGACTTACTGCGCTTAATTGATTTACTGAGCGCGCTTAAATACAATCATCTTGAGCTTTATGTTGAAGGCTTCTCATTCTTCTATCCCTCATTCGCCTCTTTATATGGAACAGGGGCGACGCCTTTACGTCCTGAAGAATATTTGGAAATCGAAAAATACTGTGCCGTCCGCGGCATCGACTGCGTACCTTCGCATAATACCTTTGGGCATATGACCGCCTGGCTCGCCCGTTCTGAATTCCACGGCCTTGCCAACTCGCCTGAAGGCATGATGATGTGGGGGATGATGCGTCCCAGTAGCACGCTCAACCCACTGGATCCGAAGAGCCTTGAACTTGTTAAAACCTATACCGCTGATGTGTTAAAAATCAGCGGTTCGGCTTTCTTTAATTTAAACATGGATGAACCTTATGAACTAGGTAGTGGCAAAACTTCCGCCAAAGTCGCCGAAGTCGGCGCCGCAAAGGTCTTTCTCGACTATTTCCAACAGCTCTACGACCATGTGAAGTCCTATCATAAAATTCCGCTTATCTGGGGCGATTTTCTCTTACATCATCCCGAAGCCATCGCCCAACTTCCCAAAGACACGATCTTTATCGATTGGGGCTATGACATGGATTATCCGTTCATGGAGCACGCGGAAAACCTTGCTTCGATGAATGTACGCTTTATGCTCGCCCCGGGTACCTGTTCTTGGAACTCGATTACCGGAAGAACGCAGGATATGTTGGAGACGATTCATCAATCAACCGCGGCCGCAATCCGTTATCACGGCTTAGGAGTTCTTATTACTGACTGGGGCGACAATGGCCATGTCCAACCATTGACCATCAGTTTGCCGGCGATCGTTTATGGCGGCATCGAGATGTGGTCCGCCCCGAGTGGCGCTTACCGCCTCATGGTCGATTATTTAAACGACGTGGTCTTTGAAGATTCCTCTCAGCAAATGGCGGAAATCCTCCTCGACCTCGGACGTTACGCCCGGCATCATCCGGAATACCGTCATAATGCCACCCCGATTGCCGACGCCTTTATGGCGGCTTATGCCGCGATGCAAACGCCAACTCCGGGGGCGACCTATCTCGCGATGCTGTCCGCTCACGCTTGGGCCGAACCGAAGCGTTATCAAATCCTGATCTCGGACATCTCCAGCATCGAAAAACGTTTAAAAACGGTGACGTTATCGGGTCACGAGAATAAGGCCAGACTCATTGAATTACGAGAAGCTATCGCTTTATTAAAATGTTTCATTACCAGCATGACCATCGCCGGACCTCTTTGGAGTCCCCGCAAAAAGAAAACCTTAGTCAAAGACTTAATGAAGCAGTGGCCGAAGCGGATTGCCAATCATCAAAAGATTTGGAAATCGCATAACCGGCCAGAAGGATTAGAAGATAGCTTACGTGGTTTACAGATGATTGCCATGGTGGTTGCTGACGCCGCACGTTCAATTTAGTTTCGTGTTTCCTAGACTCGAGAGGAGGGACGCCTGTGATAAATTTCGTTGAGTACATTAAATATACGAGCGAACCCTTATCCACCGAAAACTTTACGGATGTCGACGCCCTCGTTTTAAGCCAACTGGCCTATATGAAGTATGACAAAATCAAGGACGGAGCCTCCTTTGCCGAGATGAAAGACCAGCTCGATGATTTAGTCAGTGGGACGAGAGTCGAAATCAAAAACCGCATGATGTTAAGTTATTTAATACAAAATCCCCGGTTCTCCTCGATACGTGTCACGCGTTACGTCAATGATTTTAACTGGCTGGCGGTGAAGCAATTATCCGCGGTCACGTTTGTCATCGATAAACGTTTTGTTTATGTTGCTTTCCGTGGGACAGATGGGACGATTGTCGGCTGGGAAGAAGACTTGAATATGGCGTTCATGGATGAAGTGCCGGCGCAGGCCCATGCCGCAGAATATCTTATGGAAGTCGCCAAGAAATACTGGCTGTCGCAACTCATCGTCGGGGGCCACTCCAAAGGCGGAAACCTCGCGGTGTACGCGAGCATGAAACAAAAGCCAAAAACCCTCAAAAGAATCATGAAGGTCTATAACTTTGATGGCCCAGAATTCAAACAAGATATCTGTGACCTACCGGAATACCAAGCCTTACAACCCAAAGTAATCAAAATCGTTCCGGAATCCAGCATCATCGGGATGCTACTCGAACGCACCGACCACTTCCAAATCGTGAAAGCGGAAGGGGCCCTCTTTTTCCAACATGATTTATACAACTGGACAATCGAAGAAAATACCGGTGACTTTGTTCGTCTCAAAGAATTGAGCAAAGCCTCAACAAACATCAAGAGTTCCCTCTATGACTGGCTCAATAAGTTCACAAGTGGCGAACGTCAGATCATCATCGATAATTTATTTGATATATTGAACGCTACCGAATGCACGACGTTCAACGAATTCGTCAAGAACTGGAAGAACAACTCCGCTAAATTAAAAGACCAATATGAAAACACGGACGAGGCGACCAAAGAACTGCTTAAAAAATCACTGGTGACCTTGGCGAAATATCTGGCCATCAGTTACTTGCCGAAAAAGCATAAGAAGGGCGAAATCAGCGAAAATTAACTTCTTTTTGTTCGAATTGTGGGGAGTTGTAATTTATTAACTAGTTGATATGATATAGATGAGGACCAGAATCCATGAAGACAAAAAACATCATCATTATCAGTGTCGCAGCATCGCTGTTTGTCATCAGCACGACCGTTTCGTGTGTGTTATTTTTGCCACGAAGATTATCGGGGCTCATTGATATCAACCATGCGACCAGCATTCGTTACCATGATATGAATGACGGAACTTTCGTTCTTTCGAACGAGCGTTATCAAGATTTTTACGAAGCCACAAAACAGATTCATTACACCATCGAATATATGGATTGTCTGTGCAGAACAGATTATGACCTTCTGATTGAGTATCCTTTCACTAAAGTGACGACGATCAATGGCTATTATTACTATAGTGAAATGAGCGGCGTAAACGTCGGCGAGGCAAAATCCATTACTTTTTCCAAAGGGACGATAGAGGATTTAAGACCCTTCTTCGAAGGCGCTTAATGATGATAGAAAGAAAGTCGGCTTAATAACCGACTTTTTGTTTGGTTTTAATGAGGGCGAGTATGTGGACCACGATGAGCGAGATGACGCTCCCGGTTAATCCCACGAGGACAATCATCGTAGGCGCCATTCCGGTGAGACCAGGGAAGAGATTGAAGACCGACATAATGATTT
>Ga0209430_1002223_pt1 | contig 12766 bp, 10 predicted proteins | sample BarGraIncub1133A_FD_184504 | JGI IMG/M metagenome (GOLD analysis project Ga0209430, IMG submission 184504) | Arctic peat soil microbial communities from Barrow, Alaska - Barrow Graham LP Incubations 11-33A (SPAdes) (version 2) | ecosystem: Environmental > Terrestrial > Soil > Wetlands > Peat... | reverse complement strand
TGCCTAAATAAGCAATATAAAGCAATGTCAACTGGTCAAAAACGAAAGCTTCATTTAGTGTTGGCTGTTGCAAGCAATCCTAAAGTGATATTTCTTGATGAGCCAACCGCAGGACTCGATGTTGAAGGTAGAGCAGCTCTACATAATGAAATACGTAGGTTAAAACAAGGCGGAATGACGGTAATAATGGCAAGTCATGATATGGCAGAGGTGGAAGCCTTGTGTGACAGAATCGCTATAATAATCGAGGGGAAGCTAGCATTTATTGGCACACCTGCCGAGATGACCTTTGTGGGTAACAACAATAGCAAGATTAGTATTAAAATAGCGAATGGACTTTCAAAAAAAGATTTTAAGTGGAGCACATTTTTAAGCGAAGAAAATGGATACAGCATATATTCAACAACTAGCATTAGTGATTCACTACTAGAGCTGCTAGAATATGTAAAAGAGCTTAAAAATGAAGTTCTTGACTTGAAAATAGACAGGCCAACTCTTGAGGAACGCTTTATTGAGATGATGAAAGGTGGTAAAGAGTAATGAGTGCATTCATATATTCAGTCACTTTACAGTGGAAACTTGATTTAAGAAATAAAGGAATTTTGATAGTATATTATATTGTACCACTCATTTTCTTCGCTTTAATGGGCACGGTGTTTACTTCAATAAATCCTATGGCAAAAGATACTCTAATCCAATCCATGTCCATTTTTGCAATAACGATGGCAGCTATTATTGGAGCGCCAACTCCATTAGTTGAGCTATATGGTAGCGAAATTAAAAAAGCGTATAAGGTCGGCAATATACCCTTGTGGATGGCTGCTGTGAGCAATTTCATTTCGGCCTTCGTGAACATTTTTATTGTAAGTCTTATAATATTTGTTGTGGCCCCAATAGCTTTTGGCGCTAAATTGCCTAGCAACTTAGGCTTGTATTTTGCGACGCTAATAATACTTATTATTGCTAGCTTAATGATCGGAACAGCGCTGGGGCTATTTGTTAAGAGCATTTCTAAACTAACGATGATATCGCAAATTATATTTTTGCCGGCACTTCTTTTGTCAGGAATAATGTTTCCTGCAAATATGCTACCAAAGTCTATGGTATATGTAGGTAAGTTGTTCCCATCATCACATGCTATGGGAATAATGACGAATTCTGCGCCAGAAGTATCAGCCTTTTTACCTTTAATAGTAATTATTTTTTTATTATTAGTAATAAACATATACAAATTGTCTAAGATGAAAATAGAATAAGGAAATGATACTCACTAATAAATATTATGTACTCAACTCTCCCAGTTAGAATTTACTAATCTTGGCAAGTGTACATACACTAGCTGTGCGACTGATAATGATTCTAACTGGGAAAATCGAGTTATTCATCTAAACCGTGGCATGTCTTCCAAATCATCAGTGTCTGGAATATTGGGGTCAGCGCTCAAATACTCGCCCCCATTTTTACCTCTTACTACGTTAAACCCTTCTAAAGCACCTTGCTTTGCCATTAATATCGCATGGTTCAGAGGACAGACATTACCATTTTCAAACATTACGTCAGTGACAGTCCCATCATCATTCTTTTTGATCTTGATAATTTTATTTTCACTATTCATTGGTCCACCTCTTCCTATACTCATATTTTTTGCTGATTTAACGAAAGAAGATTTGCAAAACATCTTCATAATATAGTATTTCAATTGTACTTAAACATTAAACTACCAATTGTTTTCACAAATAATAATAGAAAATGTGAGACAATCAATTCAAAATATTGTCTTGTAATTTGAGTTTGAGAAGTCTTACGAGCGAACTCATCATCTGATTGAGCATGAGTTGCTAAAATAATGATAAATTTAGATTTATAAACTTATTGATTGCAAATTTGAAAAATGATAAAATTTATATTATTGCCTGAACCGATTATTTCAGATATCACAAAAATAATAGTAGATACTTTACTTATGAATATTTATTGAAATATGATGGGGCTATGCTCTGAGAAATTAGAGCTGCTACGCCAAATTAAGGATTAATATCATAGTATTATATAATGAGTAAACACAAATCGGGGGATTAATGTTAACATACATTCTGCTTTTTATTGCAACATTTATAGCATACTTTGTAAAAGGGATAACAGGGTTTGGAAATACGCTCGTTATGGCGCCTTTATTCTCTTTCCTAGTACCCAATAGAGTTACAACGCCTGTTGACCTATTATTTAGCATTCCAACAAATATGTATATGGCTTGGAGAGAACGCAAGGAAATATCTTTGAAAGTTGTAATACCACTATCGTTAATGATGCTAATTGGCATTATTCCTGGGACTTTTTTATTGGAAGTAGGTAATGACTGGTTACTAAAATCTTTTTTAGGGATAATTGTAGTCGGAATAGGTTTTGAAATGATGACTAGAAAGACCTCTGATAATGATAAGAAAAAGAATCCTGCCTTTCTTGTGATTATAGGTATTATCTCAGGTTTGATGGCAGGAGTTTTTGGAATTGGTGCGCTTTTGGTGGCATATATAAGCAGAACCACTTACAATAGAAATCAATTTCGTGCAAATATTTGTTGTGTTTTTTTAGTGGAGAATATTTTTAGACTTGTTATATATATAATTAGGGGGATATTAAACAAGGAAATACTGCTACTGGCTCTTTTCTTATCACCAGCAGTAATTCTAGGCTTGCTAATAGGTATAAAGGTTGATTCAAGAATGAAGGAAGAAGTAGTAAAGAAATCAATTATTGTATTATTGATAATTAGCGGAATAGTGCTGTGCTTAAAAAGCATACTATTTCATTGAACGATTGGATTACTTCAACAGGTAGAATTTAAAAAATATATAGATGTGGAAGAAAAAATATGTAACTGGGGGAAAAAACTATGGAAATAAGAACGATGACGATCAATGATTATAAAGAAGTATCTAAATTATGGTCTAATACTGCAGGAATGGGCATGAGAAGTTTAGATGACTCAGAAGCAGGTATAGCAAAATTTTTAAAGAGAAATTCCACAACCAATTTTGTTGCGATTAGAGAAAACCAAGTAGTTGGAGTAATATTAGGTGGTCATGACGGTCGTAGAGGTTATATTTATCATACCGCTGTAGATATTGAATATCGAGGAAATGGGATAGGGAGCAAAATGGTTGAGACAGTAGTTATTGCTTTTGAGAATGAAGGAATTAATAAGGCTGCTTTAGTTGTTTTTAAAACCAATGACACTGGTAATCAGTTCTGGAAGTCTATGGGGTGGGAAGAACGCCTTGATTTAAATTATTACAATTTAAGTATAAATCATGAAAACATATAATTGTAGAACTACCAATAATAGGATATAATGGATGGTTAAGTTAATGACGCTGCCATTAGTAATTCGCGCCTAATCCCATTGTTTACAAATCCTATTTCCTCAAAGCTGCATCAATATTTTTAGTACCATGTATTATATTCACCAGTATTTCATATTTTTTTAGTTCTCCTGGGAGAATATACTGGAGAGTTCCATCTTCTCTTGCTTTATCTCGGCCAAGAACGTGGCAATTGCCTGGTTCTAGTCCTAAAACATATTCTCCTGCACCCATAGATTTCCACTGAGTAAACAGAGGTAACTGTGAAAGCTTATATGTTATTGTAACAAAAAGCTCAAGCTTATTATTTATAATTCCCACTATTACATCTCCATTTTTATCACATTCCATATTGTGAAAGAAAACCTGTTCCTTACATTTATCGATGGGAGATGATATTTGATTGTACTCAGAGATACCTTTTTGTGCGTCAAGGTTTCTAGGTATCACATTTTTGGTGGGAAGAATAATGCGGCTACCCATGTCAAGCAATGGGTAGCCAAAATTAATATGATAAAGCAGCATTAATGGAGATACTTCAAATCCCAAGTTTTCAACAGTATCAACTATTTTAAAGCTGGTACCATCTACATCACAGGAAATGCATCTGCTAAGTATCATATTTTCACCAAACATTCTTGCTTCCTTCATCTTTCCAGATACAGAAATGGTGGCATCATCTTTGGAAAAATTCACTTGAGGACTTACTTCATAAGCAGGTGTGTTTGATATTACACCATGCAAACCTAGCTTTTCCCCGTTATCAATGCATGCAGCGCCCATATAGGTTAAACCACATGTGGTAAGAAATCCAACATTAAAGTTTTTTAAAAAACCTTTTGACTCATCTTCACAAAAATATTTGGAACCTGTAAGACCAGTGCTTGACATAAAGCTCAAATTAATCCCATTGTAGTTCAGATGAGCAATGTCCATTCCCATGTCGGGTAAAATAGTGAAGGATAAACCTTTTACGGTATAAACATCCAGCGCTCTCATCCCGTCAGCTTTAGAGCCAATAATATTGTAATCCTTAATACCAAAAAGCTGTGATGTATCGCCAATATGGCGCATTAGATTTTTCTTATCTATCATATGCATGCTCCTTTATAGGACTAGCATATATTGGTGAAGGTTTTAATTATATACCAATATATGCTAGTCCTTTTTTGTACAAAATGCAATTAATATTGATTGCATAAAAGATATTGTGCAGGTTCGTTTTCTTCTATTAATGTAAATCGTGGAGATTGCTCATAAAAACGATTATCGGTATTATCATCATTTAGAGTGGATACCTCACCCAATAAGATAGACCCATGTCCTTGCTCTGCCCAAAATTTGTGATAAAGCTTCTGCTGGAGACTGATACTCTCGCCGGGCTTTAACCGAATAATCTCACCAGAAGGGACTTCATAGTTCCTACCATCTACAGAAACCATAACTGGACATTTGGAAAACTCACCTTCTTCTGTTGAGTTATACAGCTGTATCATCAAATTTCCACCGCCACGGTTTATAATATCCTCCATTTTACTTGAGTGAAAATGAAAAGGAGTTATTTGATTTTCCTGGGATATAATAATTTTTTCAGCATAGGGTTTTTTATATTTATCATTGGTAATAGAACCATTTCTTATGGTAAAGGCAACAAAGCCATAACTAACAAAATCACTATATCCAAAGTCGGTTACATCCCAACCAAGCATCGTATCTTTAATTTCATCATATTCGGATGTTTTTGCTTTCCATCCATCCGGAGTCCAGAAAGCAAATGGTGGAAGAGAAAAGTTTAATTCTTGTGTAAATATAATAGCTTCACTTATAGCACGATTAATTTCAGAGCGTTTCAAATCCAGAACCCCTTTCGAGTTAAAAAATAATGGACCGCTATAATGCGGCCCATTGCTGCATTATAAAGTAATTTTTAGTGTAATTATTTCGAATGGTTTTGCTTGAATATATACACATTTGTTTTCTACATCAAGTTCCTTAATAGAATCTTCTTTTAGGTTTGTAAGGTCAATTCTTTTAAGATCAAAGTTAAACTTAATCTTACCAGCCACAGCTTTGTCTGTTGAATTGAAGAATCTAAGAGCATAATCTTCGCTGAATTCACATTTTTTAAATGCGGATATAATAAACTCTCTATTATCAAATTCAAGCATTGAGCATTCTGGAGCAAGGCATCCGCTTGATGATACAGGAATTTGGAAAGCTTTCATAGGAACGTTGTATTCATGTGCACTCACATATGTTTCACTTTCCTGCCAGTCATTCTTGTGAGGAATAATGCTGTACTCAAAGTTCCAGGTACCAATACACTGACCTTCTGGAGCTCTCTCATTCCAACCACCAGGAGCTTTACGAGTCTTGATCTGCTGTCTGCTGATTTGCTCTACGCAACGCAAAAGAGTAATAGCTACTATTGACTGACCATTTTCATTATAAACCTCATACTCATTTAATCCACGATTTGCAATAGTTAAACCAAAGGCTCCATCATTTACCTCACAGAAATCCTTTTCAGGATGAGTGTAGAATAATTCCTGCCAGTTTGGATCTAGTGGAGGATTAATAGGCCTCTTATCAACGGAGAATATACCTGATGACCAAGAATACTCAGACTCCACTCCAGTTGGGAATAATACACGGAGCCTATGATATTTAGCCTTGTTATCTACAGTTGTTTTTATATCAACTCTTTTTATTCCAGCATAAATTGTAACCACTGTCTTAAATGAACAAGCTACAGTAGTATCAGTGCGACCAATATTTAAACCAATTACAGTTTCTGGTAGATTCATTATTCCTGTAATTTCAAATGCCTGTTTTAACCTATTTCGCTCAAGCATTCTTGTCCTTATTGAGCTAGGATCCGCACATACGATCCGATCTTCTTCAGGAGGACAATAGGTATATTCATCTCCACAGTCTCCACTATCTGCAAGTACGTTAATACCGGTTAATTCTTTTCCTGTTATACGATCAATTATTGTTATACTTCCATCATCCAAGCAGGGTGAAACTTTGTAGTATTCATTTTCTAAAGAGATGCAATTCATATTGGAATTTGTTATAATGTCATTTTCTTCATACAAAGGTACCACTTTAAAGGTTCTGTAACCCATTGCAGGAATCGCATTTGCAAGGAACGTAATTTTACAACGGTTTACATTATACTGATGCGGAAATCTAAAGTAATCCAAATCAAGCTTGTTACTAATAAATTTGCTACCCAGAATACAGGGGAGCTCTGTTTCACCATCAAATATTTTTACCGCTGTAGGCAAACTGCGTTTCGTTCGCAATTCCTCGCCACTTACCTTCAGGTTTAATCCATCCTGTGAGTCAGCACTGTAGTCAAGAGATGATAACATTGTCTCATCAAAATCCATTATAGCTTCAACAGTATCAGTACGCGTATTTGCAGTTGTATTCATTACGGTTATTGCATATTCGCCATCAATTGAGGAGGTGTCTATTTTATGATAAAATTTATTAACTTTTTCAAATAATTCAGCACCGATTTCATAAACCTGATTATATCTATAAAGCATATCACGATGCACATCATCAATAGAACAACCACAAATACTGTCGTGAGGAAGATTTTTTAATAAATATTTCCAAGAGGTCAGCAGTATGTCTTGTGGGTATTCGTTTCCCTGCATGGCTGAAATAGTAAAAATAGGCTCAAGATAGTTCTCTAGCAGGTGTGAGGCCTTGTGATTTTCCTGCTTCAAGTAAGTTCTTGTGGATAAGGTGGAAGCAAGCAGAATCGATTTATTCACACCACACAATTCGCCGGAGACAGATTTTAAATCATCAGGAAGCAACTTTTTTATGTCATTAATGAAAGTAGGGAGTGTAGTGTGGATCACTGTTCCTCTTGTCATAATTTTGTTGGTTTCTTCTATTAAACTGGACAGGTAAGGTACGGGCTCCAAATGATCACCGCCATTTGAGAGATAAATTATATCAGTGGTTGCAAGTGGGGCAAATCTCTCAACATAAGTATCAATCCTCTTTGCTGTAGCAACAGGATCATTAGGAAATTCAGCACCAGTGGAATAGCCATCCGGCATAAGAATAGTTAGAATTTTTGTTCCATCAGGAGCTTCCCAGTAAAATTCAGTTTTGTCTATTTCAGCTGTAGCGCCACGCCAAAACATAATTGTATCCATGCCAAGCTTACTGAGTATTTGAGGCATCTGAGATGGATGACCAAAAGAATCGGGCAGGTATCCTATTTGCATTTTTTCCACTCCGAAGTCTTTTGCAATTCGAGATCCCATGAGATAGTTTCTTATATGGGATTCTCCAGTTATCAATATTTCGTCAGGCAAAATATACCAAGGGCCTATGACGATTCTTCCGTTTTTAACGTACTTTTCCAACCTTTCACGATTGTAAGGCTTAACTTCTAAATAGTCATAAAGAGGTAATGTTTGTCCATCCATCATAAAAGATACAAAATTTGGGTCGTTATCTAGAATATCAAGCAAGTCATCTATAAAATGAACCAGTTTAATGCGGGTTTGCTGAAAATTCATGTACCATTCTCTGTCCCAGTGAGTCTTTGTAACCATATATATAGTATATTTTTTATCCATTGTTTTACTTCCTTTCTTTATTGAATGTAGGGTAATTAGTACTTGCTTTATCCTATCCTTTTACTGCACCGGCTGTTAGCGCCGCTACAATGTATTTTTGTAAGAATACGAATAAAATTATTGTTGGTAAAATTGCAACTATGCTGGCACTGGCAAGATAATGAGTTGTGATCTGAGACAGTGTTGATTGGAGATTAACAAGCATTGTAGCAATTGGCATCTTGCTAGGAGTATCGATCAATATATAAGGAATAATAAATTGTGACCAACTAAGAATAAATATTAGTAATACTGCTGAAAATATTCCAGGTGCTATTACAGGTAGTATAATTTTAACAACAGTTTGTGGTCTGCTACATCCGTCTATGACAGCAGCTTCATCAAGCTCCTTTGGAATAGTATCAATAAAGCTTTTTAAAAACCATACTTGAAATGGTGCTGATGTTGCAATATAAATGCAAATTAATCCAGTATGTGAATTTAGGAGATTCAACATACTAAAGTACCTATACAGAGGAACGACTACTACAAGAGGGGAAATCATTTGAAACATTAATATAATAAATTGTAACGGTTTGCTAAATCTGAATTTCATCCTCGAAAAACAATATGCTGCGGGTATTGTTATGGCAAGAGTACCAATAATCGTACCAAGCGTTATCTTAATAGAGTTCCAAACTCCGCTTAAAAGATTGACTTGGAAGATTACATACTTATAATTATCAAATGCAAACGAATCTGGTAATATCGAAGGTGGTATCCGATATAGCTCCGGAATGGTCTTAAAAGACAAAGATAATGTCCAGAGTAGTGGGAACAGGAAAAACACTGAAACAAATATATAAAATAAATAGAGAGAAATTTTCGTTAACACAGATTTTCTTTTCACTGACATATACATTTAATTTTCCTCCCTATTTGCTCGAATATATAATGATGCAAATACAATATTTATGACAAGGAGTACAACTGCAATCGCACTACCTTTCCCCAAGTCAAGTTGTTGAAAAATTGTTCGATAGGAACTAAGTACCAAAACTTCTGTGCTTCTTCCAGGACCGCCACCTGTGAGTGACATGATCATATCAAAAGTATTAAATGTGTTTATAATATTAAGTAGAATATTAATCATAATAACTGATTTCATTGAAGGAACAATTATACTCAAAATTTTTCTAAAAGGTCCTGCTCCATCAACATCACTTGCTTCAATAACTTCTATTGAAACTGTTTTTAATCCTGCATACAGCAATATCATACTTTGAGCGGTTCCACGCCAAACATTAGCTAGTGTCATGAAGATCAATGCTAAAAATGGATTTGTTAAGAAAGCAATTGAGTGAAAGCCCATACTCGTTAATAAATAATTAAGAATTCCAGACTGTGATTCAGAATACAACAACTTCCATATGATCCCAATAGCAACCCCAGGTATTGCCCACGATATTAAAGAGATAGTTCTTGTTAGGACAGTACCATACATATTCTTTTTTTCCCCGTGATCTACTGCTAAGGCAATAGCAAAACCGAAAACAAACTGGAATACAACACTTACTGCTACAAAGAACAGGGTAATCCAAAGTACATTTAGAAACGAAGGATCCTGAAATACTCGAATATATGAATTTAATGTATATTTATAATCTGTAGATGTCATACTTGCATTGGTAAAGCTTGTTCTTATTACATCAATACACGGCAATAGAAAGAAGAGGAACAAGAAGGATAACAATGGGAGCAACCAGAGGAAAGGCCTCTGGTTGCTTCTGCTAATTACATTCTTCTTGTGCATGGATTCATTTTTTGTTGAACTACTTATTTGCTTTGTCATAAAACCTCACAATCGAAATATAATCAAGAATATTTTCTTTATTTCTTAGAATATTCCGCATCCACATTTTTAGCCATTTTGTCAAGTGCTTTCTCTGGAGTAGCAGCACCTGATATTACATCAGAAATAGCAACTTGGAATTCTGTAGAAATAAAGTTATATATTTCTACGCCAGGTCTAACAGTTGCAATATTTAGCGATTCTTTGAATTTTTGTGATATAGGATCTGTTTTGTATTTTTCAATCGAATCGTAAAGGCTTGGTCTAACTGGAAGATTACCAGAAGCTACGCAATATCCTTCAACACCAGCATCACCAACAAAAGTATCTATAGCAAACTGTGCTGCAAGCTTTCTCTTTACATCATCCTTGCTAAATACTCCATATGTCCATCCGCCTGATGTTGTTGTTGATTTTGCGCCTGCAATTACAGGTATCGGTGCCAACTCATAGGTTTCTTTAAATTTAGCATCGCCCATTATAGCGCCTATTTGTGTTACTAACCAGCTTCCTCCGATAAATGCAGCAACTTTACCGCCTGCTATATCTGCATTCATATCACCATCTGTCATGAAAGAAGTTACACGATTAGGAGTAATTCCAGTATCAATTGTCTTCTTTAAGAAATTAAAAGTTTCAAGCATATAGCCTCTGTTAGCACCTTCATTGAATACAGGTTTTCCTGCGTCATCAACAATTTTGCCACCCTGTGCCCAAAACCATGGCCAAATGTCACATGAAGTAGTTTCATTTTTCCCAGCTGGGAATAGGAACATATAGTCCCCACTTTTCTTTAACTCTTCACTTTTGCTTATTAATTCATCCCAATCCTTAGGAGCAGATGTGAACAGTGATTTCTGATAATAAAGGTTACGAACATCTGTATTATACCAAAGTGCGAGTGTTTTATCTGCTGGCTTCATAAGCTTTTGAGCAAAAGGGAACCAACTATCTACAGATATATTATTTTCAGCTAAAACGTCATCAACAGGCTGCAAATATTTCCAGTAACTTGGTAAAATGAAGCTGTCAATTGCAGCAAGATCAGGAGCATTGCCTGCTTGTGCTTGGATTAAAAGTTTTGCCATTGCATCCTGTATATTAACTGTTTGAGCAGTTAATTTTAATTTTACTTCTGGGTGTTTTTTAACAAACTCAATAGACTTTGCTTTTAGATAGTCTGCTACTGGTTTATTAGGAGAATCAAAAGCTTCTTGGGGTAGCCACGTAAGTTCAATTGTGGAATCAGCGTAGCCCACACTGTCGCTTGTTACTTCAGGCTCACCCTTATCGACTGAGGTAGATACATCAGATGTAGTAGAGGTGATTGATGAAGAGCTTGCACTGTTATTGGATCCACATCCATATAGTGCAAAAGACATAAGTAATGATAAAACTAGAATAAAGCTCAAGGTTTTTTTCATGGTATTCCATCCTCCAAAAAAATATTTTAATGCAAATGTACATATAATAACATGTATACACCTTAGTATTAGCATGTATATAGGTTTGTATGCAGAAGCACTATCTATAGTAAACACCTTTTACTAATGGATGTCAATAGCATTAGTAAAATAGTCTTACTAATTAGATTAAATGTATTTTGTTTCTTTTTATTATTTATTTAATTATTCTTTAATAAAATTGTATTGTTATTGGAGGTATCTTAAGCTTTTATACAATATATTGTGTAGACAAGCAAAAGAGCAAAATAAAGTAGGTGGAACTAATTAAAATAGATATTAGATTGACATAAATTGAAATTTATGAAAAGATGAAAAATAGTACTTGTTAAAAACAATTTTTAATAAGTTTTTATAAGGAGAAAAATCAAATGAAAGTCGAAAATAGAGGTTTTAAAAAACCTAGGAATACCCAGTACCTTAGGGATTCTAATAGAGCAGAAATATTGAGATATCTGGCAACAAAGGGGACGGCAAGTAGAATTGGGCTATCAAATCAACTGAGACTCACAAAAATGGCAATTAGTACAATTGTAGCCGAATTGCTTGAAGAAAATCTACTTGAGGAGTGCGGACCTATAAATGGAAGTCTAAATCAAACGGCTAGTGGATATTCTGGAAGAAAGGCAATAGCACTCGCAATTCCCAATTATCGTATAAATGCTATCGGAATATTTATATTGCGCTATCAAATTAAAGGTATAGCAATAGATATCAAAGGAAATATAATATATTCAACAAAAATTGATTTACCGATTGATACTAATAATGAGAACTTTATAGAATTAAATATTACCTTGATTCAAGAGATTTTAAATGCCACTAGTTCAACTAAATTTACTGGAATTGGAATAGCATCTATTGGGCCTCTAGATATATATAAGCAGAAAATTTTGAATCCACCGAACTTTAGAGATATTCACGAAGTTTGTATTGGTGATATAATACGAGAGCATTTTGGGCTTCCTGTTTTTTTAGATAATGACATGAACGCTGGTGCACTCGCTGAACATTTATATGGAATTGCAAAAAACATGAGAGATATTGTTTATTTGGGTCTTGGAAGTGGCGTAGGAGCTGGAATTATAGTTAATGGTCGCATGCTTCATGGCAGCGGGGGATATGCGGGTGAAATTGGACATATGTCAATACAAAGTGATGGGCTGAAGTGCTCATGTGGAAGAAATGGATGTTTGGAATTATACACAAACACTATTAGTTTATTGCAAAATGCGGGTGTTTCAACTATTAAAGAATTGCTTGAAGAGGAATCACGTGAACCAAGAAATGAAAGAGTTCAGCAATGTATTAAAGATTATTTTGAATCTATTTTAAATGCTCTAGTTACAATAGTGAATTTGTTTGATCCGGAAATTGTGATCATTGGGGATCAAGGTGCATATATAGTCCCTCTATTTATAGAAAAGCTTGAAGGAGATATGAATAAACTCATGTTTCAGTATGAAAATCAAAAGATTCATATAGCAGCATCTT
>Ga0209430_1002220_pt1 | contig 12790 bp, 10 predicted proteins | sample BarGraIncub1133A_FD_184504 | JGI IMG/M metagenome (GOLD analysis project Ga0209430, IMG submission 184504) | Arctic peat soil microbial communities from Barrow, Alaska - Barrow Graham LP Incubations 11-33A (SPAdes) (version 2) | ecosystem: Environmental > Terrestrial > Soil > Wetlands > Peat... | reverse complement strand
TACAATAACGGAGGTCAAATAATTTCGTTTTTTTTATATCCTTCCACATTGGCATTAGCTTTACCAATATATAAGAAATTTGATTTATTTAAAGAAAACGCTATTTCAATACTTATAGGAATTTTGAGTGGCGCTATTTCTGGTATTGTATGCGTAGTATTTCTTTCAAAATTGTTTGGATTTTCCAATGTACTTATCGAATCTTTAATACCTAAGTCTATAACAACACCTATAGGAATAGCATTGTCAAAGCAGTTAGGTGGAGTTCCCGCTATTACTGTTGTGGCTATAATAATGTCGGGGGTTATAGGTTCAATTGTTGGACCGCTTTTATATGAGATTTTCAAAATTAAAGATAAAGTGGCCATAGGAATTGCTATGGGAACCGCTTCTCACGCATTGGGCACAGCAAGGTCTATGGAAATGGGAGAAACAGAGGCAGCAATGAGTGGCCTAACCATGGCTATTTCAGGAATTGTCGCGGTTCTTTTATATCCCGCTTTATGGAGAATATTTCTTAAATTCTTAAGATGACTTCTTGAAATATACTTATGTTTAGATCAAACTTTATCATAAAAACAATAAATCGGATTTACGGGATTGAGTCATCTGTAAGAATCATTCTGATCAATCTTTATTACAAAGATACAAAGAAGATGCAGGAGTAATCACCTGTGTACCTTCATTTTTTTATTTTCACCTGAGAAGTATCCACATTAGACCTATAAAGTTGGGGTTTACTGTGGATATTTTTTATTTAATCATTACTTATTCACAGTGCCTAATATATTTATGAAGTTTCACAACAACACAATAAAGGTACTTTAACTGTTTTAAGCCTAGATATCAATGCTAAAAATGTAACTTTATAGGGAAATAAAAACATTCCTAAATAAAGAATACTATGGTAATATCATGTAGGTACTTACTATTATATGTAATAAAATGTAAAATGAATGAACTTATTTTATTAACAAAAAATGCTTCCGTGAAAAAACTTAAACGGAAATTTTAACATAAATAATTCAGGATATTATTAATTCAAAAAAAATAAAATGAAGGGTGATATTATATGAATAATAGCTTTTACAAACAGGTAACAATGCAACATGAAATGAGACTTAAAGAAGGTGGAGATAAAGCAGACAGGGCTGAGGAGTTAATCGCCGATAATAAAGAGCTTGCATTTCAAAGTGAAGAGAAAGCAGACAGGGCTGAGGAGTTAATCGCCGATAATAAAGAGCTTGCATTTCAAAGTGAAGAGAAAGCAGACAGGGCAGCGGAGTTAGTCATCGCTAATAAAGAGCTTGCATTTCAAATAGGAGAGAAAGCAGACAGGGCAGTGGAGCTAATTAGTGCTATTAAAGAACTTGCTTTTCAAAGCGGAGAGAAAGCAGACAGGGCAGCAGAGTTAATTATCGCTAATAAAAAGATTGCATTTCTAAGCAGAGAAAAAGCAGCCAGGGAAGCAGAGTTAATTATTGCAAATAAAGAGCTTGCCTTTCAACGAGAGAAGGCTAAACAGGCAGAGGAACTAATTATTGCTAATAAAAAGTTAGCCATTGCTAATAAGGAACAGGGAGAATTCATTGTTAATATATCTCATGAACTTAAAACACCACTAAATGTTATTTTTTCAATAGCTCAGCTATTTGAGATTTATTGCAAGAGTGGTTCATTAGGTAAAAATGAGGATCTCTTTATTAAATATATTGATTCAATGAAACTAAATTCATATAGATTATCCAAACTTATTAATAATATTGTTGATTTATCAGAAATAGATGCGGGATTCTTTAAATTGAACTTAGCAAATAACGATATAGTGGCCGTTATAGAAGAAATAGTAATGACTGTAACTACTTTGAATGAATTTAAAGGTTTAAATATTATTTTCGATACAGATATAGATGAAAAACATATCGCTTTTGATACAGAAAAGATAGAGAGAATAGTATTGAATCTTATATCAAATGCCATAAAATTTTCGAATGACGGTAGCGAAATAGTTGTAGAAGTTAAGGATAATAATGAATTTGTTGAAATATCAGTCAAAGATAAAGGGATTGGCATTGAGGATGAGCACTTAGATATGATATTTGATAGATTTAAACAGGTGGATAAATCGCTATCAAGAAATACAGAAGGTGCGGGTGTTGGGTTAAGTTTGGCTAAAACAATTGTAGAATTACATGGTGGTAGTATATTTGCTGAAAGTGAATATGGGAAAGGAAGTAAGTTTACAGTTAGGCTTCCTTCAGGAAAGGTACTTCAGGAAAATATGATATATAGTAACAAAATAAGAAATGTAAATAAGAATGTACGAGTGGAACTTTCAGATATTTATCTGTAATTCTTTTATAAATAGCAATATGTAATATTCTATTGGGTTATGTTTCGAAGTGCGTCACCCTAAAAATCCATTAATATAGTCAGGTAAAATGAGAATACAATAAAAAGATTAATAAGTTAGTTCTTGTGCTAAGCTCGTAATCTATGTAACCTCAAATAAACCCATATCGTTAGATCTGGGTTTTAGATTATTATACACTGATTATTACTTAATACATGACATTGTTCACACTTATAGTACTAGTTTTTCTGGATCATTTCTGAAACACTGAACTAACCAAAAGTATATTACCACAATTCTTACAAATAATTGGAATTACACCATACTTACTATATTGTGTTCCTTCAACGAAATCTCCATTATCAAATTCATTTAATTCAACTATGTCCTTTTGTATATCTAAATCATTTGATCCACACATTGGGCATATAATAGGTTTAGTCCATTTTTCATTTAAATGAGCTTTTATTTTTTCCATAATATTATTTCTCCTTTTTATCTTTTTATTATATTATGTTACAATTACAGAAAATGTTATAACTTATTAAAGGGAGAAAACAAAAATAGGGATATTTTATTTAGTACTCTTAGAATATGATTGGAAATATAATTCACTAAGAATATATGTTTCTATTCATGATACACCTGCAATTTCATTATATGAAAACGTGGATATGGGTAAAATTATTTAATCATAAGGGGTGATCAATTATAAGAAAAAACGTATACCTTTGTATATTATTGTAATAATTATTTTGGGAGGCAAAAGGATGTTAGATAGTACAGGATTTGATTTATGGGCTAATGGTTATGATAAGAGTGTAAATCTTAGTGAGAAAAATAATGAGTATCCATTTGCAGGCTATAAAGATGTGTTAAATTATGTTTATAACCAAGTCAGAGAAAAAAATAGTGAAAATGTTTTAGATATTGGGTTTGGAACTGGAATTTTAACGACTCAATTATATAATATTGGATATAGTATTACAGGCATTGATTTCTCAAATAATATGATAAGTATTGCAAAACAAAAAATGCCACAAGCAACATTTATAAATTGTGATTTTTCCAAGGGGTTACCACATGAAATTAAAAATCATCATTATGACTTTATAATAAGTACATATGCGATTCATCACTTGACGGACAAAGAAAAAATTAGTTTTATAAACTCACTTTTCCCTTTGCTAAATAAAACGGGGAAGATAATTTTGGGAGATGTGTCTTTTAAAACAAGAGGTCAATTAGAGAAATGTAAAGGTAAATACAATGAGTATTGGGATAATGATGAATTCTATTCTGTAGTAGAAGAAATTAAAAACAGTTTGAAAGATAAATATTTCTGTGAGTATGTACAAATATCTCATTGTGCGGGAGTTCTAACTATGACAAATTACTAGCAATAGATTTGGGGGAATAGAATGTTTAATTACATAGTTAATAAAAAAATAGAATTGAAATTACCAAATAAATTTGATGCAAAGGAGTTGTATCAATTAATTGATGGTAGCCGAGAGCATTTAGGTAGATGGTTACCCTGGGTTAAGTCAACCGATAATGCTGAAATGATGAGTACTTTTATAATGGCACTACAAGAACAATATGTTTCTAATCATGGTTTTAAAGCTATAATAATGTATAATGGAAGTTTAGCGGGAATAATCGGTCACAATAGTGTTGAGTGGGATAGAAGATGTGCAACTATAGGTTATTGGCTCGGTGAACCCTTTCAAGGTAAGGGAATAATGACCATGGCATTACAGGCATTTATTGAATATGCATTTAATACTATGAAATTAAATAAAATTGAAATTACAGTTGCGGAAGAAAATTTTAAGAGTAAAGCCCTTCCTAAAAAATTTGGGTTCAAAGAGGAAGGATTAATTAGGGATGCGGAATGGTTAAATGATAAATATGTCAATCACATAATATATGGAATATTAAAAGATGAATGGAATCGACAATAAAAAGAGAATAAAAATAATAAATAATGAAATTAATTAACATTATTCGTATGCGTTTATTGACTTTGCAATAGAAATATGTGATTGGTTTAATTTATTTAAAAATAAAGGGGATAGGAATAATTTTGAGAAAGATATTAAAGGATAATAATGAGGCAATAAAATCTCAAAAAAGGTAAGTGTTTTTTAACACTTACCTTTTTACATAAAATATTATTATTTATTAACGTTTGTTTTTGGAGTAGTAGTTGTAGGGGTATTTACCTTAGTACCTGTACCAGATTTAGTACCGGTTCCAGTACCAGTTCCAGTACCAGTTCCAGTACCAGTTCCAGTTCCAGTACCAGTTCCAGTACCAGTTCCAGTACCGGTTCCAGTACCGGTACCAGTACCGGTTCCAGTACCGGTACCAGTACCGGTTCCAGTACCGGTTCCAGTACCAGTTCCAGTGCCGGTTTTAGTACCGGTTCCAGTACCGGTTTTAGTACCGGTTCCAGTACCAGTACTGGTTCCTGTTCCAGATTTTGTAGGTGTCCGTGTTGTTGGCGTTGTTTTTGTAGGAGTGTCTAAACTAGCTTTTCCCTTGTTAAATACATTTATCATAGATTGTAGTCTTGCTTGTAATCTAGAATAAGTGCTTGCGTTTTTTACATCTTGCAAAGCGGAAGTAGCATTCTGAACTAACTGCGCATATTGATTATATTGTGATTTATTTGATAAAGAAAAACCTTCAAGAGCACCGATAGCATTTGAAGCTAAGTTTTCATTAGTGGTTTCTTGCTGTGAAGTTAGAGCATCTTTAGCTGATGTGTCCAATTGAGGGTTAACAACACTTTTTATTTTGCTACCATTTGGGTTTAATTTAATATATAGTGTATCCATCAATATTCCGTTCCTAGTAACTACTGTATTAGGTCGAACAAAGTCCTTTTGCTCTAAACCTTGGTGTAGGTACTCCATATACTCTTTCCATATCTGACCTGGTTCATTAGCACCAAACATATTCTGAGGAGTAGGGGTATCATCGCCTACCCAAACAGATGTTGTATAGTACGGTGTATAGCCTATAAACCAGCAGTCTTTTGATTGATCGGTAGTTCCTGTTTTACCTGCAGCATAAGGGTAGTCATTAAGAGATAAACCAATTCCTGTTGAATAGCTTTCTGTTAGGACACTTTTTAAAGTATCCGTTGTAAGGTAAGAAGCACCGCTATCATATACTTTAGTTTGTGTATGTTTATTTTCAAATAATACAGTATTAATTACTGTATTAGTTATTTTACGTACGTTAGTAGGTTCTATAAATTCACCATTTCTTGCAAGGGTTGAATAACCCGAAGCCATTTCTACTGGTGTAACACCATTTGAAAAACCACCTATACCAACTATAGATCGAGTAGCATCACCAGGAGTTATATACTTAAACTCCATATTTTTTAGATATTGTAAAGATTTCGCTGGACCATTCTCTTTTACTAATCGAACTGCAATAGTGTTTATAGATACATCAAGCGCATACTTTAAAGAGACAGACCCAAGGAATTTAAAATTATCATTATTTACGTTACCAATTGGCGCATCTATATATTCGCTAGATGGAATGTATCCTCTTTCAAATGCAGGGGTATATGCTATCAAGGGTTTTATAGAAGAGCCAGGCTGTCTCACAGCTAAAAAGGCTCTGTTAAATGTGTTACCAGCTTGGCTTCTACCTCCAACAATAGCTACTACCTCTCCTGTATCATTATCTATAGTAACACTGGCACCTTGCTTTTTATATAATTTTAGTTTTGTATTGTAATTTGTTTGAGTATATGGAGCTAACTTGCTATCAACTACACTTTGTAACTTTTGTTGCTTCGCAGTGTCAATAGATGTGTCTATTCTATATCCTCCACTAAGGAGTTGTTTTTCTTTAGCTGCATATTCATCATCATACTTAGCGAAATAAGCTTTTCGCTCTTTATCAGTAGTAAAATTATATATTGAAACAAAACCATCTTGTTCCATTAGTTTTAATGTTGCATTGTGGACAGCATATTGAATACTGTAATCCATAGGAGCGTCTGCTACATGAGTTTTTACATTTAATTTAATAACCTCGGCTTTCGCTATAGCATAATCGTTTTGTGAAATTTTGCCTAGACTAAGCATTTTTTCTAAAACTAAGTTCCTCCTATTTATTGCATTATTCATGTGTTTAATAGGGTTATAATAGGATGGGTTATTAGGAATCGCAGCAAGCATAGCTATCTGAGATACATCTAAGTCCTTGTTAGTCTTTTGAAAGTAATATTGTGAAGCACTTTCAATGCTATAACAACCATTGCCATAGTTTACGTTGTTTACATAGAACTCTAATATTTGTGCTTTTGAATATTTTTTTTCTAAATCCAATGCTACAACTGATTCCTCTAATTTTCTCCATATAGTTACGTCGAATGAAAGGAATACATTTCTTGCAAGTTGTTGAGTTAATGTAGATCCACCTTGGAGGATAGTACCCTTTGACTTTATGTATACCCAAATAGATCGTCGAATGCCTTTATAATCTATTCCATTATGTTCATAGAACCTCTCATCTTCTATTGAAGTAACGGCTTGGCCCACATATGGATTTAAGTCTGCTTCTTTCGTGTAATAGTACGTATTTGTTTTAAATACTTTTAATAGTTTACCCTTATTATCATAAACTTCTGTTGGCTTTCTGGTATTAAAATCGGTTTCCTTTATGGATTGTGCTATTGTATTACCGCTATTAATAGTCGCTTGTACTTTAGAACCATATTTAATATAAATATACCCTAAAGTTACAGTACCTGTTAAGAAAATTATTGCAGAAAATATCAATAAACCTTTAACAATTTTTTTCCATAACTTCTTTTTAACCTTTGTTGTTTTTATGACTTCTACGACTTCATTATCATCCATTAATATCTCCTCCTTTTTATAGTACAAAAAAAGAAATTGTCCAGTGTTGGTCTGGACGACCATATTTCATATATACACAAAGGGGCAGCAGTTTTATGTGTATTAAATAATACTTGGTCGACACAAATATTATTCTATCTTTATGTCTAAATTGAATTCTATTATCAATCCATTGTCAATAGAATCAAGATATTAGAAATTTTATTAGTCTCTTATATGTGATGAAAAGGGTTAGTGCTTATTTGCTAATAATATAATTATCTTACATTTTTGTCAATAACACTACAGTATAAGGCTTATGCCATATAGTTGATAATTATTCTAAAATATTGGAGTTAAGTATGAATTATTTTTCGTTCATATTTATTTTGTACATACTTTATCACTATAGTACATTGTAACATAAATGTTAAGTATTATAGAAGATATTAAAAAAAAATGGTAAGTTAATTTTAATGATTAGATACCCTGACTTTTTTTGAATTGAAATTTATATGAATAACTGTATAATTGAATAGAATAAATAAGTAATTACTTAATAGTAAGTGGGTGATATATAAATGTTTAAAAGGTACGTATGTAATGGTGATTGTGAAACATATTTTAACAATCTTTTTAATTCCCTAAAACAAGGGTTCTTATTAAGTGAGGTTATTCGTGACATTACTAAACGAAAAAGATCCGAAGAAAAAATTAAATACATTGCAAACTATGACGCTCTAACAAATATTCCAAACAGAGGGTTTTTAATGCATCAATTTGACAAAACATTGGAGCAAGCCAAAAAAAATAAGTATAAGTTTGCAGTTATGCTTTTTGATGTAGACAAATTTAAATTAATAAATGACAAACATGGTCATAATGCTGGGGATGAAGTTTTAAATAAAATAGCAAAAAGGCTAGAAGAAGCTCTGAGGAAGGCTGACATAATTGGAAGACTTGGAGGAGATGAGTTTCTTGTGATTCAACCATTTATAAAAGACAAGGAAGATGCCTCAATGCTTGCGCGAAGGATGCTTGAATGCGTGGCTAAACCTGTTGAATGGAATGACTTCGATTTGGAGGTATCTATAAGTATTGGAATTGCTATTTATCCAGAGGATGGAGAAAGCAAGAAAGGTATTATTCATAATGCGGATAACGCAATGTATTCCACTAAGCAAAAAGGTGGAAACTCTTATAATTTTTATATTGAATGACTTTAACAAGGGGTATGTAGAGGAGAAATATATATGGAAATGATTAAGTCGATATTTTATTTTGTTCTAGCCGGAATATTTGAGATAGGTGGGGGATACCTTGTATGGATATGGTTACGCGAGGGGAAAAGCATGATATATGCAGTTACTGGAGCGGTAGCATTAATCTTATATGGTGTAATTCCTACACTTCAACCTTCAAATGCTAATTTTGGTAGAGTATATGCAACTTATGGTGGTATATTTATTATACTTTCAATATTATGGGGTTGGAAGATTGATAACATAATTCCAGATAAATTTGATTTAATTGGTGGAACTATAGCAGTAATAGGTGCGGCTATTATTATCTATGCTCCAAGAGGGTAGAGATTTATACAATAGTAAATTTCCTCCTTTACATATCGGTAAGATAGTGATATTATGAATATAATTTAATAAATCAGTTAATTCTCATCAAGAGAGGTAGAGGGACCGGCCCGATGAAACCTCGGCAACCATCAGATTTTTCTATCTGAATAGGTGCTAATTCCTGCGTTAAGTTCATTGTAACTTAACGGAAGATGAGAGAGGTGTCTTTGAATATTTATACCTCTTTCATCATTATATTTTGATGAAAGAGGTTTTTTGTTGTGAGTTATATATAATTAAAATTTAATAGGTCTTATCAAGAGAGGTGGAGGGAATGGCCCAATGAAGCCCGACAACCAGCATTATTATATGATGCATGGTGTTAAATCCTGTAGCATTGCTGCAAGATAAGAATAAGTTTGGAAATAGTGCCAAAGTTTTTCTTAGGTACTATTTTTTTGGGAAATAAATTATGTTTGTATGGATGTGCCTTACGGCAATATTAGAGACTATAGATGAATTATAAGCATTGAAAAGGAGAAGGGATGTCATGATTAAAGTTCAAGGTGTAAGTAAAAGTTTTTCAGAGGTGAAAGTATTAAGTGATATTTCTTTTACAGTAGAGAAGGGTGATATTTATGGAGTTATTGGTCACAGTGGAGCAGGCAAATCTACTTTGCTAAGGTGTTTTAATGGCCTTGAAACCTACGATGCGGGAAGCATTAACATAATGGGCAAAGGGGTAGCAGAACTAAATTTAAAAGAGCTTCGGGAATTTAGGAAAGATGTGGGTATTATATTTCAAAGTTTTAATCTTATTAATACTAAAAATGTTTTTCAAAATATAGCTTTCCCACTAGAAATATGGGGAAAGGATAAAAAATTTATTAAGGAAAGAGTAGACAGTTTAATAGATCTAGTAGGACTTAATGATAAAGTCAGCACTAACGTACGCCAGCTTAGTGGAGGTCAAAAGCAAAGAGTTGGAATCGCAAGGGCATTAGCACTCAATCCTAAAATATTACTCTGCGATGAAGCGACTTCTGCATTAGACCCTAAAACCACAAAATCTATATTGGAGCTTTTAAGAGATATAAATAGAAAGTTTAATATAACAATCGTTGTAGTTACTCATCAGATGGAAGTAGTAAAAGAAATTTGTAATAAATTTATTCTTTTAGAAGGTGGCAGAATTAAAAGTCATGGATTAACTGACCAATTATTTATTAAGCCAACAAAGGAAATGAAAATACTTATTGGTGAGGAAGAATTACTGCCTAGTACGGGCTATAATATTAAGATATTTTTTACAAAGGAAATTACTCAGAGCTGCCTGATAACGTCCTTAGCCAGGGAACTTGATATTGATTTTTCAATAGTATGGGGAAGGCTTGAAAAATTTCGCGATAATGTAATGGGCAGCCTTATAATAAATACAAGTGGAGAAAATAAGGAAAAAATAATAAACTATTTAGATGAAAGATCTATAGGGTGGGAAATCGATAATGATTCTCTGCAAATTGATGAATATAAAGAAGATAATAAGTAATAATAAGGGGGAGCATAAATGCTATTTAATGAAGTTTTATTACCTGCACTAATAGATACATTATATATGGTGACAGTATCTACAATTTTCACAGTAATTTTAGGATTTATTGCAGCAGTTGGATTGATTATAACTGGACCTATTGGTTTACGGCCAAATGCTCTAATTTATAAAAGTTTAAATTTAGTAGTTAATGTACTTCGATCATTTCCATTTATTATATTAATGATATCTATACTTCCTTTAACTAAGCTAATTGTTGGAACAACTATAGGTACTAATGCAGCTATAGTTCCACTAACGCTTGGAGCAGCCCCTTTTGCAGCAAGAATAATAGAATCTGCACTTCTCGAGGTAGATTATGGAATTATTGAAGCTGCTAAATCTTTTGGTGCAAAAACTCATCAAATTATATTTAACGTTATGTTAAAAGAGGCAATGCCATCTATAGTTCTTGGAATTACTTTAACTGTAATAAACATTATAGGGTACTCAGCTATGGCAGGAACAATTGGTGGCGGTGGTCTTGGGGATGTAGCTGTGAAATATGGCTATTACAGATTTCAGTCAGATATCATGATATATACTGTAATAATATTAATTGTAGTTGTACAAATAATTCAGGCCTTAGGAAATTTACTATACAGTAAAATGATAAAATAAATATTCATCTGTTGCTTTTAAGATTGTCGCTCTGAAGGTGATGATTAAATATTCCAAGAAGATGATTTTATTATAAAAATAGACATCAAGAATTAAGAGGGGGACTTTAAAATGAAAAAATTATTAAGTGTGTTATTATCAATAGTTGTGATTTTCGCTTTAGGCGGATGTGGATCAAAGAAAGCAGTAGTTGTAACTGATAAAAAAGTTATTACAGTAGGAGCATCACCAATTCCTCATAAAGATATATTAAAGGTGGTAAAGCCAATTCTCGCTAAAGAGGGATATACTCTTAAAATAGTAGAATTTACTGACTACGTAACACCAAACACAGCACTTGCTGAAAAACAATTAGATGCTAATTATTTTCAACATATACCTTATTTGAAGGAATTTAGTAAAGAAAAGGGTCTAGACCTTGATTATACTGTAAAGGTTCATATTGAACCAATGGCCCTATACTCTAATAAATATAAAAAACTCAGTGATATAAAAAATGGAGCAAGTATTGCTATTCCAAATGATCCTACAAATGGAGCAAGAGCACTTAGAGTACTTGAGAAAGCAGGGTTATTAAAATTAAAGAGTGGAGACCTAATATCAAAACTTGATATTACATCAAATCCAAAGAATTTAAAAATAACTGAATTAGACGCTCCACAACTTCCAAGAATTTTAAAAGATTTGGATGCAGCAGTCATAAATTCAAATTATGCAATGGAAGCTAAATTAAAGCTAACGGATGCACTAGTAGTTGAATCAAAAGAATCTCCTTATGCAAATGTACTTGCAGTTAGAAAAGAAGACAAAAATAAGCCTTATATACAAGCACTTTCAAAGGCATTAAATTCACCAGAAGTTAAAAAATTTATTTTAGATAAATATAAAGGTGCTATAATTCCAGCTTTCTAAATGTAACTTATGAAGCAAATAGATATGTTATTATAGGAAGTAATATTTAAAAAACATTAAAACCACCTTGCTTTGGCTTAATAGTTGAAAGTGAGGTGGTTTTTTAATCAATAATAATAAAACACATAATTTCATTTAAGCATTATAGAATTAGAACTAAAGAAAAAAATTGACCATTTAATAAATTGTCAAAGGAGAAGGAGGTATTATCATGGAGATAAAGAATTTTTGTGAAAAGTATTCAATTGACAGGAGAGGTACAAATTCATTAAAGTGGGATATGCTAGATAAGCGTTATGGAGATAAGGATTTAATCCCTATGTGGGTTGCAGATATGGAATTTAAAACTCCAGAAGTAGTAGTTGAAGCAATGAAGCAAAGAATCGAACATGGAGTATTTGGATATGCCTATGTGCCTGACTCTTATTATACTTCTTTTATTAATTGGGAAAAGAATCAACATAACTATGAAGTAAATAAAAAATGGATGCGTTTTTCAACTGGCGTTGTTGTTGCATTGTATAGCTTTGTTAATGCATATACAAACATTGAGGACTCAGTAATTATTTTTACTCCAGTGTATTATCCTTTCCATGATGCGGTAATTGATACAGGAAGAAAATTAATTACATCAGAATTAATCAATACGAGCGGTGTATATACTATAGATTTTGAAAATTTTGAGAAAGACATTATAGAAAACCATGTTAAATTATTTATCCAGTGTTCACCTCATAATCCGGTTGGTAGGGTTTGGACGCAGGAAGAACTGGATAAAGTTTTGTCTATATGTAAAAAGCACAATGTGCTTGTTGCCTCCGATGAGATTCATCAAGATATTATAATTGGACAAAATATTCAAATACCA
>Ga0209430_1002219_pt1 | contig 12791 bp, 8 predicted proteins | sample BarGraIncub1133A_FD_184504 | JGI IMG/M metagenome (GOLD analysis project Ga0209430, IMG submission 184504) | Arctic peat soil microbial communities from Barrow, Alaska - Barrow Graham LP Incubations 11-33A (SPAdes) (version 2) | ecosystem: Environmental > Terrestrial > Soil > Wetlands > Peat... | reverse complement strand
TAATTCCTCCATCTGATTTTCATCACTGATTTTAAACGATTTTATGCCATATGCCTTAGCAATTTCCATGAAATCTGGAACAGAATATCCTTCTATGGTTCCATAATAATTTGATTGAAAATACATTTCTTGAAAATGTCTAATCATACCTAAAGCCTTATTATTCATAATGATAATTTTCATAGGTATTTTTTCCCGAGCTATAGTTTGTAACTCTTGAATATTCATTTGAATACCGCCATCACCTGCTATAGCAACTATTTTACAATTTGGTCTGGCAGCCCAGGCTCCGATAGCTGCTGGAAGACTAAAACCCATTGCACCCATTCCTCCTGCGTTTAATAATCTCTGATTCTTTTTAAGTTTCAATGATTGTGCTGCCCAAATTTGATTTTGACCGATATCTAAACATACTATAGAATTTTCATCAAGCATTTCGCTTATTTTATTCATGAATTCATTGGGGTCTAGTTCATTTATATTTTTTTGAGTTGGATAGGAAGGGTACATTTTTTTGTAACTGCTTATTTTATCTATCCAAGAATCAAAATCAAATTTTATATGAGAATTCCTTAAAGCTTTATTTAAACTATGAATAAATGGTTCTAAATTGCATTCAATACTTAAAACTTCTTTTACCTTAATATTAAGCTCATTTTTATCTATATCAACATGAACTATTTTAGCTTCTCTTGCAAAACTATCGGTTATAGTACTTGTCTGTCTTGAGGTAAGTCTCGAACCTAGAACTATTAGTAAATCACAATTAGCTACTGCTAAATTTGCATATCTATTACCATAAGCACCCATATAGCCCACATAGCATTTGTGTTCATGATTGGTGCTGTCTATTCCCATTAACGTACAGACTACAGGAATACCCGTATGCTTTATAAGCTTTTCTAGTTGAGTCTCTGCTTTTGCAAGCCTAATACCTCCCCCAGCTAATATGACAGGTCTTTTACTTTCTTTTATTAAACTTATTAAGTTACTCATATCTTCTATACTTACTTGAAGCTTAGGTTCTATTTGATATTCATCTGATTCATAAAAACCTACTAACTCATCAGGATTAATTTCTGCCCTTTGTATATTCATAGGCAAATCTAATAAAACAGGCCCTGGCCTACCTGACTTTGCTAAATAAAGGGCCTTTTCAAGATAATATTTTATTTTTTCTCCAGATGTAATCATAACTGAATATTTGGTTATTGGCTTTACTATGCTTACTATATCAGTTTCTTGAAAGCCTTCTTGCCTTATTTCTTTTGTGCGTTTATATTCATAGGTATTAACTTGACCTGTTATATACAAACAAGGAATAGAATCAAAGAAAGCACTTCCTATACCTGTTATTAGATTTGTGGCTCCTGGTCCACTGGTAGCCGTGCATACTCCTAAGTTGCCACTGACTCTTGCATAACCCTCCGCTGCGAAGGCTGAAGCCTGCTCATGATAATTTGATATAAATTTAATACCCTCTGCTTTATATATTGAATCCACAAAATGGGTAATTGCTCCTCCTTGAAAACCAAATACTGTAGTAACACCATTTTCCTTTAAAAACTGTACAATATAATCTGATAACTTCATATTATTTATCACCTACCTATAAGATTGCAAATTATTTCTAAACCAATTAATCGTATTATTTAGTCCATTCACTATTTTAACTTTAGGTTCCCAGTTTAGTTTTTCTTTTGCTTTCTTATTATCACTAACCCATATAATGGGCTCATATTGTCTATCTAAATTATTTTTCCAATGGATTTTTATATCTTTTCCAATTAAGTTCACTATTGTACTGGTAATCTCTTCAGTTGTATATTGTGTTCCACTTCCTATATTAAATATTTCTCCATAGGAGGTTAGAAGCTTACTTACTATTAAATAAGCGTCTAGTACATCATCTATAAATATAAAGTCTCTTTTGGAATCTTTTTGCGATAGCTCAATCTCTTTTCCCATAAGGCAAGAAGTTATAATTGTAGGTATTAACCTTGTTTTAGCATCATAATATCCATAAGGAGAAAATAGTCTAAGGGTTACTAGAGGTATCTTATTAATACCTGCATAGGTGCTACATAAAATAGTTCCAGCAGCCTTACTTGCTCCATACATGTTATTAGGTGCAACTTTCATATCTTCTCTCATAGGTTCAAGTTTTTCTCCATATTCAGAGGAGCTACTGGTATTAACAAACATTTCTATATCCTTTTTAGAGAATTCTCTAAATAAGTTCCAAGTCCCAATAACATTAGTATTTATTACAGCTTCTAATTTCCTTTGATAATGATACCCTCCATAAGTTGCTAAATGATACACTTGATCTATACTTATAGTACTAGCTAAGTTAGCTATTTTTTCATTATCAAGTAAATCTAAATTATGAATTTCTATATCCTTTAATATATCTTGTAGTCTCCATAAATCAGTGGTATCCCTTGCTATTATATGGAGCTTATAGTTTTCTTCAAGTAGCCTTCTAACTAGGCAGGAGCCTACAAAGCCACTAGCTCCTGTAACCAATATTTTCTTGTCCATAGTAAATTACCTCTTAAATTATTTATTGCAGTCCATTTAAGTTTTTCACTACATTTATCTTATAAATGAAGTTACTCTTCTACCGTCCATAGATGATCGCCTTTATCCCATAGCTTATTTATAGCTTCTACATCCTTGAAAGTATCTATAGCAGCCCAAAAGCCATTATGCTCATAGACAGCAAGCTGTTTATCTTTTGCAAGCTTTCTTATAGGTTCTTGTTCAAAGAAACAATCTTCATTTGGTAAATATTCGAACACTTTTTTATTAAATACCATAAACCCACCGTTTATCCAGTCTTTCAATACAGGCTTTTCTTTAAATGCATTAATTATTCCATCTTCAACCTCCATAACCCCAAAGGACGAAATAGGATTTATCCCTGTAAGGGTTCCAATCCTATTTTTTTCTCTATGAAATGCTAGAAGCTTTAATATATTTACGTTACTTAAGCCATCTCCGTAGGTAAACATAAATTCCTCATCATCTATATATTTCTCTACTTGTTTTAACCTACCACCCGTCATAGTTTCAATGCCGGTGTCAACAATTGTAATGTTCCAATTATCCTCTTCCTTTGTATGATATTCTATTTTTTTATCTCCATCGGAATGTAAAGTGAAATCATTATTTCTCCAATACATATCCACAAAATACTGCTTTATCATTTCGCCTTTGTACCCAACGCATAAAATAAAATCATTAAATCCATAGCTTGAATATATTTTCATTATGTGCCATATGATCGGTTTACCACCAATATCGACTAAAGGTTTAGGACGGTATTCTGTTTCTTCGCGCATACGGGTCCCTTTACCACCACAAAGTATTACTACTTTCATTAAGTTTCACCACCAAAATTTAAGAAAAATTTGTTTTTGTTTACTCTACATTTTATGTGAACTGTAAATAAAAAGTGCATAAATATGCTATAAGAACTGCCTGTTGCCGATATTTTAAACTATTTTATTTATTGTAATGACTTTAAAGTTATTACTCAATTAAACATATATTATCTTAATACTCTAGTAAGTGCCACAGATGGGCTTACAATATTGGTAGAGTAATTGGAACATCAATCCTATAAAGGTGAACTTCTGTTGTAAGTGTAACAAGCCATGTCATTTTGGCGATCCACCCAAAACACGTATTACAGCAGTAGCTTAATTTTGTCATTTTTCATTTATTAATTAAACTGTAGAAGTCCCATTCAATATTTGACTTAGGTTCTCTATTACAATAATCAGCATACATACTTTCTCTCATCATGAGATCACGAAAAATAATTATTTTTGTAATAAAGCAAGTAAGATCAGAAAGGGAAACTATACAGTAATTCTTGAATAGAATCCTAGTATAGAAAATTAAAGATTGAATGGTATATTAAAGGAGCTATGAAGCTAGAGCATAGGTAAAATCAAGTATTTTTAATATATAGAGCTATTTTATAATATAATAAGACTCGCATTAAACAATAAATGATAAATCTACAAAAGTTTTGGAAAATAAGAGAAATAGATTAAATAGGCGTCTATCTTATCAGGTCGAGGTCTGTATTCAATGTCATAACAGCTGAGGCCAAATCATCATTTAGTTACTGATTGATAATGAGATGATTTGATGTAAACAAAGAAAAGCTTGTAGATCAAAAGACACTACAAGCTCTAAATTTAATGGTGGAGACAATTAATTTTGAGCGTCTCACATATTGAATTAACCAATTATTTTGTAATAGAGTTTCTTCTTCTTCTTTCGGTGGCTAGGACTCTTTATCCGAAGCTAATCACATTAAGTGATCTAGTTTGAGCTGAAGCGGTAGCAATGTTCGTAGCAGTCACTGTAATACGAATCTCGTAAATGTGTACTCCCGCAGCAGGAGCAATAACCCATGTTAAATTGGGAATCTCACTCAATAGATGTGTAACTGCTGCTTGACTGTCGTACTGTTTTTCAGCAACTACAGTAGCAATAGCGGTTCCATCTAGAAACAGACTATAAGTGACTGTATATTGATAATTGCTAGTTGGTGATGTTGTTAGTTCCACTTCCGCCATTGAATCTAATTTTAATATTTGACCAGCGGTAGTAATTACTGGTAGAGAAAGAACAGATACCTGCGTGGTAAGGGGTAGAGGGACAGTTATAGATTCTTGTGCGAAAGCTAATGCACTTCCAGCACCAGTCGCACCAGTAGCTCCAGTATCACCAGTAGTTCCAGTAGCTCCAGTAGCGCCAGTTGCTCCAGTATCACCAGTTGCCCCAGTATCACCGGTTGTGCCAGCAGCACCAGTAGCGCCAGTATCTCCAGTATCGCCAGTAGCACCAGTAGCACCGGTATCGCCAGTCGCTCCGGTAACACCAGTAACTCCGGTAACTCCTGTAGCACCTGTAATTCCAGTTGCTCCAGTATCGCCAGTTGACCCAGTAGAACCAGTAGGTCCAGTAACGCCAGTAACTCCGGTAACACCAGTATCACCAGTAGCACCAGTTGCTCCAGTAACGCCAGTATCGCCAGTTGCCCCAGTCGTTCCAGTTGTTCCGGTTGCACCAGTTGCACCAGCAGCTCCAGTAGCTCCTGTAGAACCTGTAACTCCAGTAACACCTGTAATTCCAGTCGCACCAGTAACACCAGCAGCTCCGGTTACACCAGTAGCACCCGTTGTTCCAGTATTGCCAGTAGCTCCGGTTACACCAGTTGCCCCTGTATCTCCAGTAACACCAGTAACTCCAGTATCGCCAGTATCACCAGTTGACCCAGTAGCACCAGTTACACCAGTTGCACCAGCAGCACCAGTAACTCCGGTAACACCAGTAACTCCGGTAACACCAGTAGCACCAGTTGTACCAGTATCGCCAGTAGCACCAGTTGCACCAGTTATACTTGTTATTTCTTCTGGTACCTCACCTATCACTAAATCTGCTTTAATCTGCACTAAACGAGAGTAGAAAACAGCACTAGAAGTTATATTGATTAATCTTAATGCTATTGGAGCAGAATCAACTTGTATAAGAGCAAAACCAACAACCTCATCCTGTTTAATAGGTGAATTTCCTACCAAATTATCTCCTTGAGATGTTTGAATTGAAAAAGTCATATTGCTTGCTCCTATAGATGACTGAGTTGCTACAAACCAGTTGATAAAATATCTTCCTGCTTGGTTTATTATTATTTCACCAGTTACTGAGTTATAAACTATTGCCCCATAACTGTTAACTAAAGTATCAAATATTACATTAGAATTTGTATTTACTGTTCCGGCTAATTGCCTTTGAATTTGAAGGCCTATTGTATTCAAATTTACATCCCTCCACACTAGCAATAACTTTGAACGTTACTGCTAACTTATAATATGCCATTTTTAATCTGAACTGTATAATTAAATCCCCACAGAAGCATAAACGTTGAATCTTCCATGGGGTTAAAAATTAGAACGTTACATTAACAATTATTAAATCTGCTTTAATTGGAGTTGAACCAAAACCTATTGTTCCATCGGTCGAATTTACAAGTTGTAAAGTTACTGGAAGTCCTGGACTTGCGATAACTGAAATTAAAGCATTTCCACTCATTTGTCCAGTTTGGATAGGAGTTGAAGCTTTAATGTTATCACCTGCAGATGTAACAATAGCAAATGTTATTATTGTGTCTACTCCACCACCTATACCATCTGCCGCTATCCACCAATTAATATAAAATACCCCTGATTGTGTGATAGTTACCTCACCGTTTATAGAATTATATGAAATAAATGGTGAAAGGGAATTTATTGTTGAATCAAATAATACCGGTGATGCGGATGCAACAGATATTATTTCTGAGTTTTGCAACTGAATTTCCATTCCTCGTAGTTGAGTTGTAAAACCATTTTCACCCGTGACTCCAGTCGCACCAGTTGCACCAGTATCGCCAGTTGACCCGGTTGCACCGGTATCTCCAGTAACTCCAGTATCTCCTGTTGCACCTGTTGCTCCTGTAATTCCAGTAGTACCAGTGGCTCCTGTAATTCCAGTAGCACCGGTATCTCCAGTAACTCCAGTATCTCCTGTTGCACCTGTATCTCCAGTAGCACCAGTATCACCTGTAGCACCAGTAACTCCGGTAACTCCAGTAGCACCAGTTGCTTCAGTAGCTCCAGTAGCACCAGTTGGACAGTTTGGATATTTACAACGGTTGCAGCCAGCACAACTTTCACAGTTATTATTAATTATTATTTTGCAAGCTTCTTTGCTTTTATCATGTTCTTGATGATGTTTTCTGTGATGTTCTCCTTCATGTTTTTTATCGTCACATTCAGAATGATGATGTTTTTTGTGTATATGAATTTTCCTTAAATGCTTATCTATTTTATCTTGGAAATACTTATCATTTATCATAAAGCTCCAGCCCTCCCTTAACACATCCTATAGGATGTTAGTACATAATATGTTCATTCACACTAACAAGTTACAAACTTCGACTAACAAGATTTATAAAGTATAGGTAAATGATTGGGAAATTATAAAAATTATAAAAACAATAAAAGTTTATGCTGGGTTAACCAATCATTATATTGGACACAACTTATCATATTATGATATCATTAAGGGTGTTATTAAGGGTGTTATTATTTGGAACTGTTTTCAGATTATAGGCATGCAAGTTTGAAAATAACCAGAAGACGATGTAGTATAATTATATAAATTGATAAGAGGTATATAATAGAAATTAGTCTTATAAGTGAAAAAACTGGGAAAAGTAATAAGATACTGTAAATAATATTAAGGATTTTGATACATTTGGATTGAAATAGAAATGATGTATGATTATGGTGTTACACTTATGGACAGAATATAAATAATAATAGGAGTAATCTTTTCGTAGACTTATAGATAGGACTTTATGCCTGAAAGATGGAGAAAAAAAAAGACAATAGTTAAAAAAAACTGATGTTGATTGCAGAAAAACTAAACAGCAATTGTATATAAAAATAAGATTTTGTAGAATTCAATCTAAGTGATAATATATAATAGAAGAGATATTGTATAGTAACAATTTGATAAAATTATTATTGGAGGTATAGATGTGGAGCTTTATGGTGAAGTAGTAAATCATAAATATTTTGGAAGAGGACAAATAGTAGAGTTTAAAAATAATTATATAACAGTATTATTTGATGAGAGTAAAGCAGAAAAACAATTTGCTTATCCAATTGCGTTTGTTACGTTTTTAGAGCTGGAGAATAAGACTTTTATGAAGGAAATTGAAGAAGATATAAACATTATTGCTGAAAAAGAGGCTGAAGATAAAAGAATTAATGAAGAACTTGAAAAATTAGAGATAGCTTTAAAATCCAAAGAAGCTGCTGGAAAACATATCAAAAAGAGTACTTTAAAAAATACAGATAAGAATAATATTGCTTTTAAGTGCAATTATTGTGATGGCGGAAATAGTAAAGAGAATGTTGGATATCAGGGCGTCTGTAGCGATGCCACAATGAAATTTAATATCAATATAGCAAAGCATATCTGGTGTAGCCAGCCAGAAAGTATGTGTTATAGATATTTGCATGGTGATATAACAAGAGAAGAAATTAATGAGTTTTATGAGTCAACAAAATCTGAGTTTAGTAAGTGCGTTTGCTATGAAAGCCAAATGCTTGAAATATGGAGTGCTGGGGCTGGAGTTACTCAAAATGGGGATAAAAAAGGAAATCCAATGTCATTAAGAAATGTAAGAGGAAATAGTTTAGCAGTACTTACAACTAAACTTCCTTATGCTCAGGATAAAGATAGATTTATTTTCGCTGCCTTTTTGATTGATGAAAACTATGAAGGCGATAACAAAGAAGAAGGCTTTGTAGGAGCGAACCCTAAATATAGACTTAGATTATCACTCGCTGAAGCTAAAGAATTGAAGTTTTGGGATTATTATTTCAATCCTAATAAGCCAGAAAAGATTATCTTAGGTAGTGGACTACACAGGTATTTGACAGATGTACAATCAGCTCAAGTGCTTAAGAAAATTTGTGAAATAAAGAAAGGTACTTTAGAAGAAGAATCTTCAAAAGAATTTTTAGAGCATTATTGCAAACTTAAAAAATTGGATAGTGAAAGCATACCTAAAAACAACGGTGGATTACAAAGAATTTTGAGGTAAAACTTACATCCCCAGACTGCGCCCCCTTACATAAAGAACTAATAAAGCTAAAATTTTACAAGGTATGCCCACCAAAACGGTATACCTTAGCCATGGTGTAATAGTGGTATTATTAAAAAAATCTAAAATTTGAAAAAAAAGATTGTAAAAAGCTGCTAGAAGGTGTAACATCTTTTATTCCCTTACGTTGCTATTTTTCTAAAGATATGATATGATATGAGTATAGTGTTGCTTTTTCACCTGCTTGACTCCGATATCGGTATGTCAATTTCGGAATTATAGAGCGGGAAACTCAATAGATTATGAGTTGCCTGTTTTTTTTATATCTGTATTATTAAAGGAGGGTATAATGAATAACGTAAATTTACAAAAGTTAGTAGACAAAGCTGGCCAAATGGCTTTGAGTAATATTTGGGGAGAAAATGCCTACAAAATTAACATGGCTATTTTGAAGGCAGATCATAATAATTGTGCTGCATGCACAAGGCTGGCAAAATATTATAAACTTAATGATAATATTGCTGAAGCTAAAAATATGTATTTAAAGGCGTTTGATATTGATCCGAAAAACCGGATAGCTATTAACAATTTGTATGATATTGAAAAAGATGAAAAAGAAACTGTTGCAGTGGGTAATATAAATACAACTGGAGAATTATTAAAAGAAGGAAAGAATTCTCTTAAAAAAGGAAAGTACAATCTAGCTGCAAAACTATATTCAAAAGCTTATAGTATAGATCCATTATTAATTTATGCTTTCGGACTAGCTGGGGCTTATAAGAAAATGGATGAATATGACAGCATAGAGAAGCTATATACACAGCTTATTGAAGACAATCATAAAAAAGCGGATGTTGAAACTATAAATAATGAATTTAAGTTGTTGCGGATAAATGAAAAAAAAGTAATTAATAATTCTATGAAATAAGAACACATGAATTAGTTGAGGATGGGGAATATGTCAGTTAATATTCCCTGGGTAAATGGATTTAAGTACTAAACATGATAAACCACCAACTAAGATTCTGTACACATTGATGTGTTGTAACAAAGGGTGCAAACAATTGAATACCTTATGTTCCCGATTTTATAAGTTTATTATGGACACCAGTATATACCCCCGCTGCAATAGCGTGAACCAACTTTTCACACTAATTCTCATCTTGAACTCAAGGCATCCTATAGCAACTGATACCTTCTTCAATAGCAGTTTTGGCCACGTAGGTATAATTTAACATTTATAAGGCCATCGTGTTATTAATATTAATAATTCTTTTTGTCAATCCCACATTTTTCTTGATTTCAATGGCTAGCAGTCTCTTTATATTGCTTTAGCATTTATAAACGCGCAAGGAGGTAGAGAGAACATGGCTTTATGTTTGTTGGGTAAAAATGTCTGCCGCATAATTGAAATTAATATTTTAGTCAATCAGTAAACCCGTGAACATTAATAGAATAAAAGGTGAATTCAGCTACAAATACAAAATTAAAGTAAATAAAGAAAAAAAGAGTAGTGGCTTGCCACTTTTAAAGGAGAAAATAATTTGAAATTTGAAGATATGAACATTATAGCGCCTATACTAAAGGCTGTGGGCATAAAGGGATATACTATACCAACTCCCATACAGGAACAGGCTATACCTGTAATACTTGAAGGAAAGGATTTGGTTGGATGTGCGCAAACAGGTACTGGAAAAACAGCAGCTTTTGCTATTCCAATATTACAAATGCTTTATAAAGAACATAAAATTGAAAAAGGATCTAATACGATTAAAGCTTTGATAATGACTCCAACAAGGGAGCTGGCAATTCAAATAGATGAGAGCCTTACCTCTTACGGAAAATATACAGGAATTAGGCATACCGTGATTTATGGCGGAGTTTCACAAGTCCCTCAAGTAAATTCGCTAAATTCTGGAGTAGATATACTCGTGGCAACACCAGGTAGGTTACTTGATCTTATGAACCAGAGATACGTTAAGCTGGGTAATATTCAAATACTTGTCCTAGATGAGGCAGATCGTATGCTTGATATGGGATTTTCACATGATATGAAAAAAATCATAGCTTATTTGCCAGCTAAAAGACAAACATTATTATTTTCTGCAACTATGCCTCATGAAATAAAAAGGATGGTAGATTCCATTTTGAGAAACCCTGTAAATGTTGAAGTTACACCTGTTTCATCTACGGTGGATACTGTTGAACAATCAGTTTATTTTGTAGAAAAGAAAGATAAAAGATCTTTACTTATAAAGTTACTTAAAAATAAATCTATCGGTTCTGCATTAGTTTTCACAAGAACAAAGCATGGAGCAGATAAGGTTGCCAAAGAATTAGAAAAAGTAAGTATATCTGCACAGGCTATCCATGGTAACAAATCTCAGGGTGCTAGGCAACTTGCTTTAAACAACTTTAAGTTAAAACGGACAAGAGTGCTTGTAGCAACTGATATAGCTGCTAGAGGAATAGATGTACAGGAACTGTCCCATGTAATTAATTTTGACATGCCAAATATGCCTGAAACTTATGTCCATAGAATAGGTAGAACTGGAAGAGCAGGATTGGGTGGAAATGCAGTATCCTTTTGTGACAGTGAGGAAAAGGAATATCTAAGAGACATACAAAAGCTTATATCTAAAAAAATACATGTGGTTGAAGATCTAACCTATGCAATTAACGAAGTAAGAAAATAAGATTGGAGGAATTTAAAATGGGAGATAAAAGTCCAAAGAATCGTGAAAAGAAAAAGAAGAAGGCAGAAAAGATAGTAGCTCCAAAAACAGTAATAACCACTTCTGTAAACAATCCTAAATAGGTTTACTTACAAAAGTATATTATTTAAAAATTATTCAATAAATGTTGCCTAGAGGCGATAAAAAAATATATAGGAGGGAAAATTATGAAAGTACTATCTTTTGAGATAGGCAAAGGGATTAGACGAGAGCCCTTGATTTGTAATTTTCCCCAAACCTATGTTTCCAATTATAAGTCATACAATAATACAGTTCACGCCAATTTATTAGATACGCAAAAACTTCCTATGTAAAACAAAGTAAACATAGGGTTAATCATATAATATCGCTTTGATTGTTATGAAAAGGAGATGTATATAATGTTATTAAGTAAAATGTATGGTAAAGTTTGTTTCTTGAGTTCTTACACACCCCGTGAATGTGGGATAGCTACGTTTACCGAGGATCTGATAGCTGCAATTGACACTTTTAAAGCAGTTGAAACTAGTGTTATCGCTGTAAATAATACTGAAAACTATGAGTATGACGGTAAAGTCATTGCTGAGATTGAGCAAAATGAATATGAGGATTATCTTAAAGTGGCAAGACAGTTGAATGAATCCGATATAGATTTATTGGTGATCGAGCATGAATACGGAATTTTCGGAGGAAAATATGGTGATTATGTTCTCGATTTAGTTAATAACTTAGAAATTCCAGTGGTTACAACTTTTCATACAATATTACAAGAGCCTAACCTTAAACAACGGTACATAATCAATACTCTTGGAGAAAAAAGTTCAAAAGTCGTTACTATGGCTAAAAACACTAAAAATATACTTCAATCAGTATATGGAATTGACCCCAGTAAAATAGAAGTAATTCATCATGGAGTCCCTAAGAGATTGATTCAATCTCGAGATTCTTTAAAGAAAAAGTATAAATACGAAGATAAGCAGATAATAAGTACTTTTGGACTTATAGGACCAGGAAAAGGAATAGAGCTTGGAATTGAAGCTATATCCAAAGTCGTTAAAGATAATAAAGATGTGCTATATATAATTTTAGGTCAAACTCATCCTGAACTGAAGGAAAAAGGCATAGCTTATAGAAAAAAGCTTGAAGATCTTGTTGAAAAGCTAGATCTTAAAAGAAATGTTAAGTTTATAAATAGATACCTTTCTAAGGATGAAATAATACAATATCTCCAGTTGTCAGATATTTATATGACTCCTTATCTGGGAAAGGATCAGGCAGTGAGTGGTACATTAGCGTATGCTGTAGGCTATGGCAAGGTTATAGTTTCCACACCTTACTTATATGCCAAAGAAATGTTAGCTGAGGGAAGAGGAATGCTTTCCGAATTCAATGATTCT
>Ga0209430_1002217_pt1 | contig 12801 bp, 11 predicted proteins | sample BarGraIncub1133A_FD_184504 | JGI IMG/M metagenome (GOLD analysis project Ga0209430, IMG submission 184504) | Arctic peat soil microbial communities from Barrow, Alaska - Barrow Graham LP Incubations 11-33A (SPAdes) (version 2) | ecosystem: Environmental > Terrestrial > Soil > Wetlands > Peat... | reverse complement strand
AGGAAATCCCAGTGATTTTTTTGAGCGCACTTGCGGAAACTAAGGATAAAGTGAAAGCGTTTAAACATGGTGGGGTAGACTATATAGAAAAACCATTTCAATTGGAAGAAGTGAGAGCTCGCATAGCAACGCACCTAACCCTTCGTTTTTTACAGAAAGAGCTGGAGGTTCATAATCATAGTTTGCAGCAAATGGTAGAAGAAAAAGTAAAAGAAATTTCAGAATCACAGATGGCAACGATTTTTGCATTGGCCAAACTAGCAGAATCCAGGGATGAGGATACGGGAGATCATTTGAAACGCGTACAGATTTTTTGTGCGCTTTTAGCTAAAAAGCTAGGTGAGCACCCCCAATATATGGGGAAGATGGACCCAGAGTTTATTAATAGTCTTGAGTTGGCAAGTCCTCTGCATGATATCGGCAAGGTTGGAATAAGAGATGCGATTCTTTTAAAGCCAGGGAAATTACTTCCTGAGGAGTTTGAAGAAATGAAGGAACATACAACCATTGGTGCAAATACATTGAAAGAAGTATATCAAAATTATCCCAATAATCATTTCATTAGAACGGGCATTGAAATTGCGCAGTCTCACCATGAAAAATGGGACGGAAGTGGGTATCCTGAGGCGTTAAGTGAAGATGATATTCCGTTGTCAGCACGAATAATGGCACTGGTTGATGTGTATGATGCCCTACGCTCAAAGCGCTGCTACAAGGAGGCCTTCACGCATGAGACGAGCTGCGGCATCATTCTACAAGGACGAGGCACCCAATTTGATCCCGCCGTTGTTGACGCATTTATTGCTCTGGAGCACGAGTTCAACAGTATTCGCACAGCCATGGATGATGCAGTTTATGTTTCGTCTCAACAGACGAACAGCTAAAACGGTGGGAACAGATGTTGATAAGATTATGCCGCCTGTTTCCCACTTCGGCGGCAGTAGCAGAGCGGTCAAAAAACAGGGTATTATCGAGAAGCTGAAGAGATTCTTTGAGAAATACTTTGGAGTGATATAAAGGTAGCCTGATCTTTTGTAGTATATCGTTTCATTAAGTTACATAAATATAAACACCAACTAAACACCAAAGGCTTCGTTACAGTACCGAAAAGTCCCGTAGTATCGGGATTTTTGCTGTATCTAAGTCTTTTTTTGCAAAGATATTCCGAATAGTCTGGATTTTGCTCCTTGGCGAGATATAGTTATGCATCATGGAGCAAAATCATGTATCGCTATTCCTTTCACTTTATTAGATTTTGATTTAACAGGTGCTTTGTGTGTTTATTCTGAACAAGTAGATGCATTTGATGATCGCGAAATTAGCTTGTTAAAAGATTTAGCATCAAGTCTTGTTTATGGATTAAATGCATTACGCAATTTAGAGGTGTGCATTCAAACAAATGATTTACTTCATAAAAATGTATCAGAAAAGCATAATTTGTTTTTGCAGACTGTAACGGCATTTGCGGCAATCGTTGAAGTAAGAGATCCATACACGTGGGGTCATCAAAAACTGTGACAAATATGGCGGTGGCGATAGCAAACGAAATGGGGCTGTGTAATGAAGACATAGAGATAACATTTGTAGCTGCTGCAATGCTGATATTGTTTTGCAACATCATGAACGAATGGATGGATCTGGATACCCCAATGGCTTGAAGAAGGAAGATATCCGCTTGATTTCCCGTATTATAGCAGTTGCTGATACTGTTGATGCAATGGCGTCACATCGCCCTTATCGACCTGCACTGGGTATAGAGAAAGCCTTGGAGGAGATTGAACAATTGAAGGTTACTAAATATGATTCAGATGTAGTTGATGCTTGCTTGCGATTATTTCAAGAAAAGAATTTTCAAATTTTCAGCGAATTATGAAAATTCTTGTGTGAAAACAGAAAAGATAACGTGACAAGATAGCTTGCTGGTCAAAAGAAAAATCCTCTTTGCGTTCATCAATCTTGTTCTCTATGTCGCAACGCTAATTGTGTTTATGGAAGATCTCTTGGGCAGACAGGATTTCAATATTAGTCACAATGTGTGTTTGACAAGTAAAAATCTCCCTGCCGGGTAACGGTTGTACTGTCGAAAGTGGTAAGTCAACGGTTATTCGGACGATTTGCTAAGCAGCACTTGCACTATAAATTGAGTCAGAGATGCATTTAAAAAGCGAATAAACTCAAAGACCTGGACTCCTTCAAATGGTCTGCAATTGATTGAAAAAAGCATCGTTTTCATGTATTACTTCAAAGTACTATTGACGATGCCCGTGCCTGATAGATAGTATACAAAGACAATGGATTTGTTTCTGACAAAATGTATTGTGTGAGGAATTCGTTTTCTAAAATGAAAGTTGAGGGACTGCCGAATGCGACTGACTATTTGCCGGATGGGGAAAATGCCATATGATCAGGCTTTAAAACTCCAGTATGAACTGGTTGCCGCCCGTTTGGAGAATCGAATCGACAATACTTTGCTTTTACTTGAACATCCGCCTGTTTTAACCATGGGGACGAGAGCGGATCCGGCAAATATCTATCTTCCCCGGGAACAGTTGGCAGCTGCAGGTGTCGACATTTATGAAGTGAATCGCGGCGGTGACGTAACCTACCATGGTCCCGGACAGATTGTTGGATACCTGATTGTCCAGCTGAAGGAACTTGACCTGAGCATCCGCCAGTTTATTCAGACGATAGAGGAATCCCTGATTGATATATTGCAGCAATTTGGAATCATTGCGGATTTTCGCCGGGATAAGTACACCGGAGTCTGGGTTGGAGACCGTAAAATCGTCGCTTTCGGCATAGCGGTGCAACATGGCGTAACAATGCATGGGTTTGCATTTAATGTGAATACAGACCTGAGTCATTATGACTGGATCAACCCTTGCGGTCTTTCGATGGGTGTTACCTCTGTCGCAAATGAAATAGGCCACAAAGTTGATATCGACATGGTTTATGATCTCGTAGAGCAAAGGATTGCAGAAAGATTTGGCTGGGAGCTGCGCTCGATTGATCTGGCTGATTTGCAGGCTCAGGTTGCAGGAGATCATCCAAAAAAATAACCAGCGAACAAATGATTCAGGGAATAAAAGGAGTTCGAGAAAAAATGAAAAATCCCGGATTTTCACCTAAACCCGAATGGCTGCGAGTCTCTGCTAACAGCGGCGAAGCTAACTCGGCTGTCATGCAAATGATTCAGTCTCTGCATCTGCATACAGTTTGTGAAGAAGCGGCCTGCCCTAATTGCGGCGAATGTTTTGGTCAGCGGACGGCAGCATTCATGATTCTGGGACGTAACTGCACCCGTAACTGCACCTTCTGCTGTGTCAGTAAAGGTGTACCTACAATTCCCGATCCTCTGGAACCAAAGCACGTAGCAGAGGCTATTGCCCAGCTTGCACTGCAATATGCGGTCATTACATCAGTCACCCGTGATGACTTGCCTGATGGCGGGGCAGACCATTTTGCCCGCGTTATAACAGCTATCAGGGAAACGCCAGGTGAAAACAGTCCGCTGATCGAAGTATTGATACCGGATTTTCAGGGCAACGAAAAAGTGCTGCAGACAGTAGTCGACGCAAACCCTGATGTGATCAACCACAATATTGAGACAGTCCTGCGACTGTATCCGACAGTCCGGCCGCAGGCAGACTACAAGCGTTCCCTCAATCTTCTGCTCCAAGTTAAAAGAATGGCCCCGTCGCGGTTGACGAAATCCGGCATCATGGTCGGATTAGGAGAAACCAGCGAAGAGGTTTTAGCAGTATTTAAAGATCTTCACCTCCATGGCTGCGACATTCTGACAATAGGGCAGTACCTTGCTCCTTCACCCAGGCATCACAAGGTGGTTGAGTACGTCACGCCCGCACTGTTTGACTGGTACAGAGATCAGGCCTATCTGGCAGGATTCAATTATGTTGCGTCAGGACCGCTGGTACGAAGTTCCTACCATGCGGAAAAAGCCTGGGAAAGTATAAAGGAAACACGGGACTAGGCGGGAAAACAGCACATCAGCTGCTATTCCTTCTGGATTCGGCTGTCGATATCATAAGTCCAATTTGACGGAATCGTTGGTGACATGGGAGCATTATCGCCAACAGCAGAAAGTGATATGATGTATGCAGCCGATAGATTGATTGCATTTACTGATGATGCGTTGATAGCTCAGAAAGCGGCAAATATTTTTGAGTGCGCGGGGACATAGGAACTACACGTGTTGGAATATGGATGTCTCAAGCTGAATATAATAAAATGGTTGAAACCGGAACCGTACAAGAAAAATTTTCAGGGACAACACATGTCGCAACTCCTGCCGATATGAGTGCTTTTGGGAAACAAGCAAAACCCGGAAGTGTCTACGTTTAATTTGATGTCCCAAGTACTTCGATAAAACCCACAAGCAGCGGATGGTCCAAAGTTATCGGGCCAAATTCTCTTGAAGGACGTTTAGCGCTCAAAAAGGGCTTGGCATTAGCTGGATTGAGTCATTTGCTCAGTGTAAATCGGGCGCACCACAAGAAAAGCACTAGAGACTGTAAGGTCTCCGGTGCTTTTTTAATGGCTCTGATATAATGAAATTTCCCGATTTCAATTGATTACAGGTTGAAAGATAATAAACTTGCGATAGGTCGAAGGCGTCACACCCTCGAATTTTCGGAATGTCTTGATGAAATACCCCGGCTCGTTGAAACCCAGTTCATCACTGATCTGGGTGATCGGCAAATTAGTTTTCTCCAGCAGCTGCTTTGACCACTCGACTTTTTGCCGGGAGTAGAAGTTGGCGTAGTGTTCGCCGGTTTCTTTCATGAACAGCCGGCTGAAATGGCCAGGACTGATGTGGCACATTTCAGCCGCCGCTTTTTGCGACAGCATTTCACCTTTGTGCTCAAAGATGTGATTGATGGCGGGCTGCAGTATTTTGTTGGCGCAGGCCTGCTTATTCTCACTGGACGTTTTGATATAGGCACTGACGACGGCTTCGCCCAAATTTCTGCGAATATTTTCGACTGTGTCAATTTGATGACCTTCGGGAATACCACCGATACGTTCGTTTGACAAGACCTGCTCATACATTTCCAGAACAAGGTTTTTATTCATGGCTTCTTCAACAATGTAATTGGACAAAATAGAAAGCATATCCACGGCGCTCTGCAACTGATCAAATGACATGGATGGGATTTCATCGAATTGCTTTCGAAAATCGGGTGAATTGTATTGCTTTTGAATGGGGGAGTTGAGGATTTTTTCTAATCTATCCTCTTCGCTTTTGTCGCTGAGCTTGATCTGGCCGGCCATAATGGCGCCGATATATTTATCGTCGACGATGATCGGAATTGCGATATCGACGATGTTACAATGGCAAAGATACGTATAAGGCATGCCGATACGAACAGCCTCCAAGCCGCCGCGCGAGTCGCACTTCTGGCAAAAGGCCGCCATGTCGAGGTGTTCGCGCACATAACTGCAAAACTGCCGTCTGGAACTGTGCTGCGTGATCGGGACTCCCTTGTAGTCAACAGTGATGATCGCCAGACCGGTCACGAGCGCCAGGGCGTCCTGCAAGTTCTGCCACTTTGGAATGTCCAGTATTTTATTCAATTTCAAGGATCCTGAACGCATGAGGTACACCTTTCGGTTTTTGTGACTATTGCACAAAAAACATTCTGAAATAGCAACCATATCGACATAATGACGATGGTTTATTACCATTTGACCATGAGAGATCAAAAAATTACAATAGAAAATTATAATAAAACATCATTTCCGTATCGTGTATTTCTGACCGCACAACACCATAATTGTGGATAAGACGTGTTTCTTATGAATATGGAGGAAATCGATGATGAGAAAAGCTTTAATATGCCCCACTAAATATGTTCAAGGGGAAAATGAATTGATTAACCTGGGCTATTTTGTATCAACGTTCGGCAAATCAGCGCTGCTGATTGCCCATCCCGATGATGTCGTTCGAGTTCAGGAGCAGCTTGATGAAACCACCCGGAAATTTGGTATAACCTTCGTCACGAGCAGTTTTGTCGGTGAGTGTTCCCGCCAGGAGGTCGCACGGCTGAAGAAGGTTGCCCTGGATAACAAGTGTGACTGCACCATCGGACTGGGCGGCGGTAAGGCGATCGACACGTCCAAGTGTGTTGCCGAAGGCGAAGCGCTGATCATTGTTCCCACAATCGCCGCGACTGATGCGCCGACGAGCCATTCGGCCGTTTTGTACACACCGGAGGGCGCTTTTGACGACTACGCTTATTTCAAGCAAAGCCCCAGCGTTGTTTTGGTTGATACGACTATTATCGCCAACGCACCGGTCCGCTTCCTCGTCTCCGGCATGGGTGATGCTCTCTCGACCTATTTTGAAGCAAGAGCGACTAATAAGTCGTATGCCAATGTCAATGCCGGCCTGCCCTGTGGATTCCGGGAAGGAAAATGCGGACCGGCCATAGCAACCAAAGCCGCGCTCGCCCTTGCTGAACTCTGTTTTCAAACACTGCTCGAAGATGGGCTGAAGGCAAAATATGCCTGTGAAGAGAAGCAGGTCACACCGGCGCTTGAAAACATCATCGAAGCCAATATCCTCTTGTCAGGCCTTGGTTTTGAAAGCGGCGGGCTGGCCGCAGCCCATGCAATCCATGACGGACTTACAATTCTGCCGGGCACACACAAATATTTCCACGGCGAGAAGGTTGCTTTCGGCACCCTGGCACAGCTGGTTCTGGAAAATGCTCCAACCGAAGAACTGGACGAAGTGCTCGACTTCTGCCTGTCGGTTGGCCTGCCGGTTTGCCTGAAAGATATTGGTGTTGACTCGCTGAGTGATAAAGAGCTGAAAGAGGTTGCCGAAAAAGCATGCATTCCTGCCGAATCAATCCATGCGATGCCTTTCCCGTTAACAGCGGCAGATGTTGCCGCCGCAATCAAAACTGCCGATAGAATTGGCAGGGAATTTAAAAGCAGCAGGGGTTTTTGAGCTATGAAAAAAATAATCAACCGGCCGGAAGATGTTGTTCGGGAGATGTGCCAGGGTATCGTACTCGCTCATCCCGAACTTCTGCTCGACGCCAAATACAAGGTCATCCGCAAAAAGATAATCAATTGCAACAAAGTCAGCCTGATCAGCGGCGGCGGCAGCGGCCACGAACCGGCTCATGCCGGGTTTATCGGCCAAGGCATGCTTGACGCTGCTGTCTGCGGGGATGTATTTGCATCACCGTCCCAAATTCAGGTCTACCAGGCTATTCGCAGTGCGGCTTCAGACAAGGGCGTTTTGCTGATCATCAAAAACTATAGCGGCGATATTATGAATTTTAAAAACGCAGCCTTTCTGGCTCAGGAAGATGGCATCAACGTTGATTATATCAAGGTTGATGACGACATCGCTGTGCAGGACAGCCTCTATACCGTTGGCCGCCGCGGCGTGGCCGGAACTGTTTTTGTCCACAAGATCGCCGGTGCAGCGGCTGAGCAGGGTAAAGACCTGCCGGAGGTCAAGCGAATTGCGCAAAAGGTCGTCGATCATGTTAAAAGCATTGGATTTGCCCTGACATCCTGCACCGTACCGGCCAAAGGCAGTCCAACCTTCCATCTGGATGAAAATGAAATGGAATATGGTGTTGGCATCCACGGCGAACCGGGCATTCAGCGCATCGATGTTCTTAATGCCGCGGAACTGGCGGCCAGGATGGTGCTGTCTTTGATCAGCGAACTGAATCTGAAAGAATCTGCGGGATCCAGGCGGGTTGCTCTTCTGGTCAACGGTTTCGGCGCCACGCCTCTGATGGAATTGTATCTGTTGAATGCTGCTGTCAGAAAGGAACTGGCGGCCAAGGGCATAACCGTCGTCCGCACTTTTGTCGGCAATTATATGACCAGCATCGATATGGCCGGCGCGTCCGTTTCACTGCTGCTCTTGGACGACGAAACCGAAGCGCTGCTCAATGAACCCTCAAAAGCACCGGCATTTATGGTCGACGGACCTGTTGCGGCCGTTGACTACTACGATCCATCTGCTGCCGGACCAGACAAGAAGGAGGATTCATTTAAAATCGAAACCTTGGCCGCAAATGCTGTGGTTGGAAGTGAAATCAGCCTCGGTAATATGATTTACATGATCGACATCATGTCTGATTCGATTATTCGCAATGAAGTGCCTTTCTGTGATCTGGATTCCCATGCCGGTGACGGCGACTTTGGCATGAGCATTGCCAAAGGCTTCAAACAGCTGAAAAGAGAATGGCAGTCGATCGTAACCCGGCAGGATCTGGACATCGGCACTTTCTTGAATGAGTGCTCGCTTATCATCATGGAGTATTGCGGCGGCGCTTCCGGTCCGATCTGGGGCTCAGCCTTCCGTGCGGCGGGCCGCAGCACAAACGGCAAGCAAAACCTTACCATCCAAGACTTTGCCGACATGCTGCAGGCTACTGTCAAAGGTATTCAAAAAACCGGCGAACGCTCTTTCGGACGCGGTGCCGGTATCGGCGACAAAACTTTGATGGATGCACTGATTCCTTGTGCTGACCAATGGTCAGAGCTTGCAAAAGACGAAACCGATGTCCTGAAGGTTTTGCGCCTTGGCGCTGCGGCCGCAGTCGACGGCGCGAAAACGACCGAAGCGATCGTCGCCAGAATGGGCCGTGCCGGTACAGTCGGAGAGCGCAGCATCGGCTATCCGGACGCCGGCGCCTATGCCCTCGGTATTATTTTCACGGATATTTGCGATTCTTTAATTTCCAGATAAAATAAGAGACAGGAGGATTTTCCATTTCTTGAAGGCAGCAAAATAACGAAGGGGGATTATTTATGAAGAAGACGAAAATTGTACTTTGCATTTCACTGATTCTGATCATTTTCGGCAGTTTCTTTGCATCAATGTTTAACACCTCAATGTTCTCAGTTAATGTTTCGAAAATTGAATTCCAAACCGAACGCGGCACCTTGGCGGGCTTGCTTTACATGCCGGCTGGTGCAGGCGCCGATGACCCGAGACCGGTTATCGTGACAACGCACGGCTATCTGAACTCCAAAGAAATGCAGGATGCGCCATCAATCGAAATGTCCAGAAGAGGATACATCGTCCTGGCTCTGGATATGTACGACCACGGCGACTCCAGATGGGCCGGCAATATCAAGGTCGGCGATCAATTCTCGACCTTTTGGATATATTCACAGTTTGATGCCGCAACCTATATGGCCAAACAGGACTATACCAAAAAAGATGACAAAGGCAATGCTTACCTGGCAGTAAGCGGACATTCCATGGGCGGTTTTTCCTCGTTGATTGCCGCATATATGGATGAAATGACTTCGCTTAAGACCGGAACGCGTTCCATTTATGCAGTCCTCTCTGCAGGCGCTGACTTTTCTTATGCCGCGGCAATTGCAACTGAGACCGATTATATTGCTGCCTTCGGCAACCGTACTGTCGGTATGATTGCAGCTCATTATGATGAATTCTTCTTTAATAAATCCGATGCAGAAAAAACCGCAGCTGAATTACTGATCAAAGGAACTGCGACCTATAAAGACTTTGCCGCCACGCTGTCCGGCAAACAATTCCTGGGCGTTATGGATCAGGCCGGTGGAGCAGATGCCGGCGTCTTTTATAAAGTTGAATCCGGTGCCCTGATGATTGACGGCAATCCGGTGCGCGATTCACAATCCGGACAGCACATCATCTATACACCCAACCAGACACATCCCTGGAACCATTTCTCCAAAGCAACTACAGCCAACATGATTGACTTCTACCACACAGCATTTGCTGGTGTCACAGCTGCGAGTCAGACAAATGTCAATATGGATTCCGGCAACCAAATCTGGATGCTGAAGGAATTCTGCAACTTCCTGGCTTTGGTCGGCTTCTTCCTGCTGATTGTGCCGCTTATCAGCCTGCTGCTAAAACTGCCTTTCCTAAAACTTGCAGTAACTGAAAAAACAGCGGCCGTAGCACCTCCGAAAACATTGCGGCAAAAAATCATTTTCTGGATTTCCATCATAGCTTGCGGATTATACCCGGCAATACTGTTTGCAACCTTTATGGATAAAACAAAATCAGGTCTGGACATCGTGTTCATCCTGGCAATCCTCGCAGCGGTTGCCGGAGCTGCCATTTCGGTGCTTGGCTTTGTCAAGAAACAAAGAACCTTTGCCTATGGCGGCATCGCAGCCGTAGTAGCCAGTGTTGCGGCCGCCCTGGTATTCAAATTTGCGACCTCTGTCCTCCCGCTCAGCAGGACCTTTAACGAGCCGATAACCAATCAGGTTGCATTCTGGGCCATTTGCTGCGCATTGATTACTCTGGTTATTACCATCCTCTACTATGTATTGTCCAAGCAAAAGGCCGGCACAGCGCTAAAAAATTACGGTGTCAGCCTGAACATCAAGTCAATCGCGGCAAGCCTTTGCGTCGCTCTGCTGTCCGTGGCGGCTGTCTATGCACTGCTGTTTGCAGTGCAGGGAATCTTTGGAACGGATTTCAGAATTTGGACCCTGGCTGTACGGACCTTCAGCTTTGAAAATCTGCTGACCGCGCTACGCTACCTGCCATTCTTCTTTATCTATTATTTCATCAATACGATTGCCATAAATGCCAATACCCGGGAGAGAAAAGGCGGTTATGCCCTCGCGATCTTCCTGAACATCGGCGGCCTGGTCCTGTGGCTTGCACTGCAGTACATTATGGATTTTGCCAGAGGCGTTGCCATGTTACCTGCGCAAAGCCTTAACGGAATCGTATTGATCGCGATCGTTCCCTGTCTGGCAATTGCCGCGGTATTTGCCAAAAAGATCTTCGAAAAAACCAACAACGTTTGGCTTGCGTCATTTGTAAATGCTATGTTGTTTACGATGATTATGGTTGCTAACACAGTAATGTTCTGGAATCTGGTTTAAGGAAACTGTTAAAACATAAAAGTCAGGTTTACGGACTAAACTAAAAAAGAGACTGTCTCGCGAGTAGTTTGATGCTGCTCGCGAGGCAGTTTTTTGTGGTCAGGCCATTCTTATAACATATTTGTGGTTCATTTGTGGTTTGTTGAACCGGAAACAAGTCACAAAAACCGATAAGAGAACAAATCAACATCTGTAAACGACTGAAAACACTTCATTTCAACACATTTCGACAAGATAGCAACAAGCAATGAAGCTGACTACGGATCAGAGAATTGTGGATTCGATTTCTGTCGGGCGCATCACCAAAGAAGTCAGAGACAGTGAGGTTTCTAGGTTCTTTTTTACTCCCGTTTTTGCGTTTTTCATGATATATTACCCCCGAATCTGTAACCAGCTTCTTACACTGCATTGACCAGGCAAAAGAGGCTGTCGACTCAGGGTGTTTTTGAGAAAACAAAAAATGACGCAGTTATCAAAGTTACTACTGAGATGACATTACCAGATCACAGATTAAGTTAGAGTTTCAGTTGAAAGGGCTTTGAAGAATGAAATGTTACATACTACTATGTTATAATTTGATTTGAATAAACGTTGTGATTATATAAAATATACAGGAATGTTAAGGGGCATAACATGACGAATCAGAATACCAACAAACGGCGAATGCGGGTTTTGCTTATTTTTAATCCTATCTCCGGGGCAAATGACAAATCACCTGTGCAGCTCATGGATGTGATAAAAGAAATGCAGGCATGGAATTTCGTTCCTGAACCTTTTTTGATTGAACCGGACTGTGACCTGTCCGGAGTTGTGCGGGATGCGGTTACGTCGGGAGTTCGTATGATCGTCGTCTGCGGAGGAGATGGAACGGTATCTTCTGTTGCAAGGTGCGTTTCGGGTACGACTGCCACCCTTGGCATTATTCCGATGGGTACGCGCAACAATATTGCTCTCAGCATGGGTATTCCTGCCGATATCCCTTCTGCTATTGCCCTTCTTCGAACGGGACACCGTCAGAAAATCGATATGGGTATCAGTACATGTAAAAATGTCAGTACTCCTTTTATTGAACTTTGCTCGGTAGGATTGTTTTCAACGCTTTTTTCATCAGGCGATGACATTCAACACGGCAACTTAGGACGAATCGGTGATTTCCTGGCAACCCTGACAACGACGCCTCCCTCAGAGATACATCTTTTGCTCGACGGCAAAAAAGAGATCCAGAAATTGGGGCATGTCGTAATTGTATCCAATATGCCCTACGTGGGTGTCAATTTTCAGGTTGGTTCCCCTGACTCGTATCATGACGGTTATCTGGATGTATTGTTTTTTGCTGACCTGTCAAAACTTGATTTGCTCGGCTATGTCTTAAAAGGTCCGGGAACGAGTCCGCAGGAGGATCCGCGCATTCAGCATTTACGTGTGCGAAGAGTTGTAATTGAGACCCATCCGGACATGCCCATCATGGCCGACGGAATTGATACAGGTACAGGAACCGTGCGGATCGAAGTGCAGAAGCACGCTTTGTCCGTTATGGTCAAGTCTGAAGAGACCAAAGCGGGAACCAAAACAGGTGAAATCCTTGAAAAGTGAGAATATACAGCCTTCTGAGGAAGTCAAGCTGCCGGAACTCCAAATTCATGGAGTATGGAGAAAAGTCAGAGACTGGATCAGCCATATTCACCATGTAGTCTGGATAATTGGAATGACAGCCTTATTGGCTTTAGTTGTAATATTCACACCGGTTTATGTGTGGCGAGTATTCTGGACAGGCATAAAAACGCATATATTTTTGGTAGGACTCATATTATTTTTCAGTCTGATTGCTGTCTCTCTTATATGGTCATTGGGTCAGCAGATTGATGTCTGGGTATTTATGTTTTTCAATATGCGCGGACGCCG
>Ga0209430_1002216_pt1 | contig 12802 bp, 13 predicted proteins | sample BarGraIncub1133A_FD_184504 | JGI IMG/M metagenome (GOLD analysis project Ga0209430, IMG submission 184504) | Arctic peat soil microbial communities from Barrow, Alaska - Barrow Graham LP Incubations 11-33A (SPAdes) (version 2) | ecosystem: Environmental > Terrestrial > Soil > Wetlands > Peat... | reverse complement strand
ACCCACAAGATTGTTTAATAATAGACAACAGTGCTACAAACTAGGATAAACATTCGCAGGTGTTATGACCTGAATAACGTAGTGATTTAATACTCAGTCTAGTCAACTGGGCTATTAGTATTTCTACCTCAAGCCCCTATCCCTTTAGGGTAGGGGTTATTGATTATATCCTCCATTTAGCTTATAGCTATAAGACTGTAGGCTTCAGATCTCATAGACAAATCATCCTTTAGGATTCCTTTATAAGCAACAGTTTTTGTTTTACTCCCAGTCTTCTTTATTCCCCTCATATTCATACATAGGTGTTCTGCTTCTATAATTACTAGCACACCCGAAGATGCTAAGCTTGTATATATTGCCTCTGCAATCTGATCTGTTAGCCTTTCTTGAAGCTGAGGTCTTTTTGCATAAACCTCCACAGCCCTGGCAAGTTTACTAAGGCCCACTACCTTTCCATTAGGTATGTAAGCAATATGAACTTTCCCGAAAAATGGGAGCAGATGATGCTCACACATGGAATAGAAGCTTATATCCTTTTCAACCACCATGGATGAGTTTTCTATTTTAAAGGTTTTTGAAAGGACAGTTTCAGCAGTTTCATTAACTCCTGAAAATATCTCCTGATACATTCTAGCTATCCTATCAGGAGTATCTTTAAGACCTTCTCTATTAGGATCTTCACCAATAGCCTCCAATATGAGCCTATAGGCTGCTTTGATTTTTTCATTATCTATCATAAAAAAAACTCCTCTCCCAAATATGCCACTAAAGGAGAAAAGTCCTTTTGTGGCAGCGGAATGCAGCAAATGTATCGCAAATCCAAGGATTTTTCGTCTAGCGGCAAATTCCCGTCCAGCTAGCACTTGACGCACAATTACTTACTCTGCCTTATTTTTTATTTCAATACACAATTATACCTTTTTAGTTTTGAAAAAGCTATAGTTTTCATTGATTCTTGCATTAAATCAGGTTATGCTGTATAATATGATAAGTTAAATATATTAAATTTTGTTGATATGGAGAGTAGACTATAAATGAACTTTAAGCGAAGGGGATTTGGTGTGAGCCCTTAAGTTGTTTTTAGCCCAAGAGAACCATTGAAAAGCAGCCTGAAAAAAGTAGGGTTTGCCGTTAACTGCGTTAAGGTTTTAAGTGGACTTTATGTCAAATTGAGTGGTACCGCGGTAATCATCGTCTCTTTATATAGAGTCGTTTTTTAGTTTTAGAAGACTAGCCTATAGGCTAGTCTTCATTTAATGAAAAAGCAATAACATTGCTTTTTCATTATAGAATATTTTTAAAGAAGAGGTGTATTTATGGATTATAAAAGGTTTATTGCTGAAAAAATTAGGGAAAAAGTTGATATTGATATTGAAACAATTGAAAAATATATTGAAATTCCACCAAGACAAGAAATGGGAGACTTCGCCTTCCCCTGCTTTCAGTTATCAAAGGTAATGAGAAAATCCCCTAATATGATAGCTGAGGACTTAAAAAATAGTATGAATAAAGCGGGTTTAGAAAAGGTAGAAAATGCAGGACCTTATCTCAACTTTTATATTAGTAAAATCGATTTTATTAAGGCAACTCTAGAAAAGATATTTAAGGAAAAGGATCAATATGGAGCTACAAATCTTGGAGAAGGTAAAAATATAGTAGTAGAGTTTTCTTCACCAAATATTGCAAAACCTTTTCATATAGGCCATTTGTCAACTACAGTCATTGGTAATTCCTTATATAAGATATTGTCTTTTGAGGGGTATAACTGTGTTAGGGTAAACCATCTCGGTGACTGGGGAACCCAGTTTGGTAAGCTTATAGCAGGCTACGAAAGATGGGTTGATTTAGAAAAGCTAGAAGAAGCACCAATAGATGAGCTACTTAGGATATATGTTAAATTTCATGAGGAAGCAGAAAAAGATACTTCCTTAAATGATGAGGCAAGACTTCATTTCAAAAATCTTGAGGATGGTTGCGAAATGGAAGTAGCGCTTTGGACTAAATTTAAAGAACTGAGCTTAAAGGAATTTAGAAAAATATATGAGCTACTTGGGGTAGAGTTTGATTCCTATGCAGGAGAGAGCTTTTATGGGGATAAAATGGATGCAGTTATTAAAGACCTTGAAGATAAGGGACTACTCGTGGAAAGCAATGGGGCTAAGGTTGTTATGCTCGAGGAATATAATATGCCTCCTTGTATAATTATAAAATCTGATGGAGCTACAATATATGCTACCAGGGATTTAGCTGCAGCTATGTATAGAAAAAAGACCTATGACTTTTATAAAAATATATATGTAGTAGGCACATCTCAGGAACTTCACTTTAAGCAAGTTTTTACTACTCTAAAGCTATTAGGTTATGACTGGGCGCAGGATTGCAAGCATGTGGGTTTTGGACTAGTTAAATTTCCAGATAGGAAGCTTTCCACTAGAAAAGGTGATGTAGTTTTATTAAATGATCTTCTTAAAGAAGCCATGGACAAAACTCTAGAGATAATAAATGAAAAGAATCCAGATTTAGAAGATAAAGAGACAGTTGCAAGAAAGGTAGGTATCGGTGCAATGATATTTACTTATCTTAAAAACTATAGGGAAAGAGATATTATATTTGATTGGAAGGAAATGCTTAGCTTTGATGGAGAAACAGGCCCATATGTTCAATATACCTATGCTAGAGGCAAAAGCATATTAAGAAGGATAAATGTATTAGAAGATGAGGTTAATTATACTCTTCTTAGCTCCACAGAAGAATTTGAATTAGCAAAGGAGCTTCAGGGGTTTGATACAGCTATTATTGCAGCAGTAGATAAGCTTGAACCATCTTTTGTAACTAGACATATAATAAGCGTGGCAAAGAGCTTTAACAAGTTTTACAATTTACACAGTATACTTAATGCAGGGGATGATAAGCTACTACAAGCTAGAGCAAAACTAGTGGAAGCTACCTGTCAGGTTATAAGCAATGGATTAAAGCTACTCGGAATTGAAGTTGTAGAAAAGATGTAGTTTGGGGAGGACACGAATGTACACTAAGGAACATGTTGAAAGAATAAATATCACTGGGGAGATATATGAAAAGTACAATTTAGGGGAGCTTGTTTTCTTTGATATTGAAACTACAGGCTTTGATAAAAATAAGGACTTTATTATTTTAATATCTATAGGTAGCTTTGAGGAAGCAGGACTACTTCATGTAGACCAATTCTTCGCAGAGGGCAGAGATGAGGAAGAGGAAATATTAAATTGCTTAAAGGAGGCGTTATATCCCTTTAAGAGCTGGTGCTCTTATAATGGTATAGCCTTTGATTAGCCTTTTATCTCAGCTAGAATGGATTATTGGGATATTGATTTTGCTCCACCTAAGACGCATGTAGACCTTTATAGATTGATAAAACCCTTTCATAAGGAAATAGGCCTTGAAAGATGTAATTTAAAGTCTGTTGAGAAATATTTGGGTATAGTCAGGGCAGATCAGATAGATGGAGGTAAAAGTGTTCAGCTTTATGAGGAGTATTTAACAAGCAGAAATGTGGCTACTAGAGAAATAATACTTTTACATAATTTTGAGGATGTATTAAATCTACCTAAGATTTTTAATATACTGCTATATATTGAAAAAAATAAAATTAAAAGACCAGATATGCTTTCTGAAAAGCAACGGGCCTTTATATTGTCCTTATTAAAGAAAAATAAGTTAGAGTTCAATTTTAAAGCTGATACCATATCAAAAAATGGAGCCTCTAAGCTTATTGATACATTGTTAAAAGGGAATATAAATTCTGATGAATTAAACAACCTAGAAGCTAGTTTTAAAAACTAGCTTCTATTTTCCACCCCTGCTAGGACTTTTCCTTCCTTTACAATTAGCACTGCAATTACTGCAACCGCAGGTGCCAGAACCCTTTTTCTTTATACTTTTAATAAAAATTCTTAAAGCTATAACGATAATTACAACTGCTACAGCTATTTCAATAATATCCTTCATTTTTATCACCTCATAAATAATGTTCCAATATCATAGATAAGAAAAGAAACTATCCATGCTAAGACTAATTGGTAGGCAACTGAGAAAATAGCCATTTTATTTCCATATTCTTTTTTCATAGTTGCAATAAGCGAAATACATGGAGTATATAAAAGCACAAAAACCAAAAAACTGTAAGCGGCAAGAGGATTAAAGAAGTTAGGAAGTACAGATGCTAAGTTGCTACCATAAATAACTCCCATGGTTCCCACTATTACTTCCTTAGCCATAAGTCCAGATATAAGGGAAACAGAATTTTGCCAATTACCAAAGCCTAATGGAATAAAAAATGGTGTTATTAGCTTCCCAAGGGATGCCAAAAGGCTAGAATTAATATCCGTCATGCCAGAGAAATTGAAATTAGATAAGAACCATACAATTACTGAAACTGAAAATATTATGGTCCCAGCTTTTTTCAAGAACCCCTTTCCCTTATCCCAGGTATGTAAAAGTAAGTTTTTAAAGCCTGGCAATTTATAAGGTGGAAGCTCTATTAAAAAGGGTTCCTCTTGTTTTTTGAAAAGAGTTCCTTTAAATATTATTCCAATTATAAAGGCTAGTACAATTCCTAAAGCATATAAAGAAAGAATTATATAACTTTCATAACCAGGGAAGAAAGCTGAGGCAAATAGAGCATAAACAGGTAGTCTTGCATTACAAGACATGAGGGGGATGAGTAAGGCGGTAAGCTTTCTATCCTTTTCACTTTCCAACGTTCTTGCAGACATAACAGCAGGTACTGAACAACCGAACCCTACCATCATTGGTATAAAAGCCTTTCCAGATAAACCCATCTTCCTCATAAACTTATCCATGATTAAAGCAGCTCTTGCCATATATCCACTATCTTCTAGAAAGGATACACCTAAGAATAAGGATAGAATTATTGGTAAAAACACAATAACTGATCCCACACCGCCAAGCATTCCTTTTACAATAAGTGAACTAAACCAGGGAGAACTGCTTTTCAAAAGGTTTTCTGCACCCTTAAATATAAATATATTCATTCCATAAGTAAAAAGGGTCGATAGGGGCTTTCCTACCCAGCTAAAGGTGAAATTAAAAATCAAAAATATAATAAATAAAAATATAGGATAGGATAAATATTTATTTAGCACTAAGTTATCTATTTTCTCTGTTATAAAATTTATTCTTACATCACTTTTCTTAAGGACTTTACCTAGAATACCTTCAATTTTTAAATAAACTTCAGCTTCGTTAAGGGAATGATAATCATTATCAATGGCACCCTTTAAAAAATTACCCTTTTGGAGTATTTCAATTAGTTTATCTATTCCATTTTTCTTTGAAGCTACTACTTCTATTATCGAAACGTTTAATAGCTTTGATAATTTATCAATATCAAAAATAAGCCCATTATTTTTAGCTACATCAGCCATATTTAAAACTAATACTATAGGAATATTAAATTGCATAAGTTGGAAGGTTAAATATAAATTTCTAGCTAAATTAGATGCATCTACTATGTTGACAATAACATCTACTTCACCACTTTCAAGAAATTTTTTTGATACCTTTTCTTCATTAGAGTAGGTATCCATAGCGTATATACCTGGTAAATCCACTAGTTTTATATTACCTTTAATGAAGCCTTCTTTCTTCTCAACAGTTACACCCGCCCAGTTACCAACATATTGGTTCGAACCTGTGAGACTATTGAATATAGTAGTCTTTCCCACGTTTGGGTTTCCGAGTAATGCGGCTATAATCATACACATGACCTCCTAAAAAGCGGCTTATTTTACGAAGATACCTTTTGCGTCTTTTTTTCTAATTGCTAAACTGAAACCTCGAAGATTAACCACTATAGGGTCTCCAAGAGGAGCAGTGTTTTTTAATAGTATTTCAGTTCCTTGTGTACAACCTAAGGATAATAATCTCTTAATAAGTTTTTCTTCTCCGGATAAGAAATCTATAGTTGCACTTTCACCAACTTTTAAATCGCATATACTCATAATATCACCTCGTAATGAAAATCATTCTCAATTACATGATAACATCTATGGTATGTTATGTCAATAAATTAATTTCTTTTTTAAACAATAATAATTGTATTGCTTCAAAAATTTATGCTATAATTAATTATAGAGGTGAAATAAGGCTATGGTTGAAGAATTCCAAAATGATAAGGTTTCCATTCCAGAAAAGAGGTTTACTGACAGGATAGATTTTAATTTAGAGATATTTTATCCTTGTATAAATAATGTAAGTGTTTACAGGGATTTTAATGTAGAGGGCCCGTTACTAAAGGCAGTGAATCTTTCAAAGACCGGGGTTTGCTTTATAGGTAAGATACCAATGAAAGTGGGGGATTTCTTGTCCTTTATGCTTAAAATTGAGGATAATCCAACCTTTTGGTGCTTAAGTGAAGTAAAGTGGGTCAGAAATGAAAATGATAAATATTTAGTAGGTTGCCAATTTTATCTATTAGATAGGGAAAGACTTAAGGCTATAGTTGATTACACCGATAAATTGGGTATATTTGAATAGACTATGTTTTTATAAAGTATTACTTTGAATTATAATGTTAATTAAAAGTAGACGAGATATCGTCTATTTTTATTGCAGTTATTGTACCCAGAGTGGACTGAGTGCAATAAGTTGAAAAGGAGGTAGCGATGGCTATTGGAGCTTTCTTTGATATTGATGGAACCTTATATAGAGAAGGATTAATTACAGAGATTTTTAAAAAACTTGTCAAATATGAAATAATAAATCCTGAAAAATGGTACAATGATGTTAAACCTGAATATCTTAAGTATGACAAGAGACAAGGCAATTATGATAATTATCTTCTAAAGATGACGATTATTTATAATGAAGCAATAAAAGGTTTGCATAAATCTCAGGTCGAGTTTATAGCAAAAGCTGTTGTAGGACAAAAAGGTGAAAAAGTATATACATACACCAGAGATAAAATAAAATGGCATAAAGAACAAGGGCATATTTTAATAACTATATCAGGTAGTCCTGAAGAACTTGTTTGTGAGATGGCACAAAAATATGGCTTTAATGATTTTCGTGGTGCTAAGTTTTTATTAGATGAAAATAATATTTATACTGGTGATGTAAAGCCTATGTGGGATAGTGGCAGTAAAGAAAGGGCAGTATTAGAACTATCTCATAAGTATGATATAGATTTGGAAAAGTCCTATGCCTATGGGGATACAACTGGAGATTATTCTATGCTTAAACTGGTTAAACATCCGGTCTGTGTAAATCCAACAAAGGACTTATTAAAGGCAGTTATATCTGATATTGATATAGTTAATGATTTAAAAATAGTAGTTGAAAGAAAAGATGTAATTTATTATATGGATTCTGAAAGCATCCATATATAAGAAAAGAGTGATATGGTGGTAATTCGTGAAAATAATATAGCGGTAGTAGGAGCTATTGGTGAGTATACTTTGAAACTTCCAGGAATGGAGGGCATAATTGAAAAAGCTATTTTCTTCGATTTAGAACATTATATTTATAAAAAGCCTATCTGTATAGGAGTTTTTGGTGGCTGTATATACGACTCGGAGAAAAAACAACTTATGGTTACTCAATATATGATAGAAAATAAATATGATGCGATAGATATACTGACCTTAGCAAGAGATTATTTTATTGATATGCATAAGAATAGTGGCAAAAGATATCTAGTTACATTTTCAGGTAACAATGATTTTACTGTAATTAAATATTTATTTAAAAAATATAATATAGATTTTGTTATAGAAGAGTACTTTACAGAGATAGATATGCAAAAGCTATTTGAAAAAAAATCTAAGTTATGTGTAGGTTTAAAAGCCCTAGAAAAGGAATTTGGTATCGTAAGGGAAAGTGAGCTAATAAGTGGAACTAACCTAGCAAAAACCTTTAGCAAGGTAGTTAAGGATACTGAATATATTAATAGAATGCCAGAAGGTAAGAAGGAAAAAATTCTTTTATATAATGAACAAGATGTTGTAAGCTTATACCATTTGTGCTATGAATGGGATAGAGTTACTCCAAAGGAGGGTTACAGATTTAGGATGTTTACAGACTTAAGAAGAAAAGAAAAAGAACTGAGCAAGGAAAGAGTACTTCAAATACTAAAAGAAAGTGAATATGGAACTCTTGCAACAAACAATAAAAAGGGCTTCCCATATGCTACTCCTCTAAATTATGTATACTATAAAGATAAAATATATTTTCATTCTGCTATAGAGGGTCATAAAATAGATAATATAAAAAATGAGCCTAAGGTTTCTTTTTCTGTGGTTGGAAATTATAAGGTGATTCCAGAAAGGTTTACCACAAGTTATGAAAGCGTAATTTTATTTGGACTTGCAGAAAGATGCAAAGACGATGAAAAGTTTGAAGCCCTTAGGGAACTTCTGTTAAAGCATTCTCCGGAATATATAGACAAGGCAGTAGAAACTATTAAAAATTCTATTGATAAAACTGAAGTAATAAAAATAAGTATAGAGCATATAACGGGAAAATTTAATAAATAAAAAAGAAGCAAGAAATTGCTTCTTTTTTATTTATTTACTTAGTTTTTCAATTCCAAATTTAATCCTTTTTATAGACTCTTCTTTTCCTAGAATTTCAGCTATTTCAAAGGCTCCACCTGGGGTAAAGGCTTTCCCCGAAAGGGCAGTCCTTAAAGGCCATAATATTATACCATTTTTTACTCCAAGCTTTAATATTAGCTCCATAACGCAGTTATGGATAGAGTCAAAGCTCCATACTTTTAGATTCTCTAATACTGGTAAAGCCACTATTAAACTTTGCAGCGAATTTTCAGTATTTGTCTTCATTTTTTTATGAATATAAAGTTCTGATGAGTATTCGGGTAGAATATCAAAGAAGTCTATTTGTGCTGGTATATCATTTAATAACTCTGTCCTATTATGTAGAAGTAGACTAATTTTATTAAAATCTAAATTACTGTTACTTAAAGATAATTGATAATAAGGAAGTGCCATCTCATGAAATTCTTCAATAGATTTTAATCTTATGTATTCTCCGTTCATCCATTTAAGCTTAAGTGGATCGAAGATCGCATCAGATTTATTTATATTTTTATAATCAAATATTTCAATAAGCTCCTGTAGAGAAAATATTTCTCTAGTTGTTCCTGGACTCCAGCCAAGCAGAGAAATATAATTTAATATAGCATCTTTTAAATAGCCCTTTGCAAGAAGATCTTCAAAGGAGGCATCACCATCTCTTTTAGCAAGCTTATGTTGAGCATCCTTCATTATCCTTGGACAATGAACGTAAACTGGACTTTCCCATTTAAAGGCTTCATAAAGCCTTGTATACTTTGGTGCAGAGGCTAAATATTCATTGCCTCTTACCACATGAGTTATCTTCATTAAATGGTCATCTACTACATTAGCAAAATTATAGGTTGGAAGACCATCAGATTTTATTAAGATCATATCATCAAGCTCTGTATTTTCAACAGTTATTATGCCATAGATTACATCTTCAAAGGTAGTCGTCCCAACAGTAGGGTTATTTTGTCTAATTACATAAGGAATACCCAGGGATATTTTTTCTTCTACCTCTTCCTTAGTAAGGTCTATGCAGTGTTTGTCATACTTGTAAGGCCTTTTTAAAGCCTCAGAATTTTCCCTTAACATATCTAATCGTTCCTTTGAACAAAAGCAGTAGTAAGCTTCCTTTGTTGCAACTAACTCCTTAGCATATTTAAGATATAAATCCTTTCTTTCACTTTGAACATAAGGTCCATAGTCTCCGCCTATATCAGGTCCTTCATCATGGACAAGACCTGTAAGTCTTAAGGTGGAATATATAGTTTCAACAGCGCCTTCCACATACCTTTCCTGGTCAGTATCTTCTATTCTGAGTAAAAAGGTTCCATTTTCATGTTTGGCTATAAGAAAAGCATACAAAGCGGTTCTTAAATTGCCAACATGCATATAACCAGTAGGGCTTGGGGCATATCTGGTTCTTACTTTAATAGCTTCCATTAGTTTCACTCCTATGTATTTAATATTAAAAATCTTACCTTGTAAATGATATAACAAAGCAATTTTTATGTCAACTTTATAAATAAAAGGTATTACTTCCTTCATTTAATAAAGGATTTTATAAAAGTATATAGAATATTACATTGTACTTAAATTTTAGGGGGATATAAATAATGAAAAAAATTAACAATAAAAATATAATAAGTCTGATATTAATACTAGTAGGTATAGTTGGAATCATACCTACCATAATACTTTTACTAAAGACATTTTCTAGCTCAAAGGATATAGGAGAAACGGTGATGACTTTAGTAATTTATTTTTTACCTTTTTTACTTTTTTTCATCTGCATATCTTCCGGTATTAAAACTCTTATTAAAAAGTAATTCTATTTCCAAGCATCCCAGCTACCATCAGAGGGCATTCTCCAATCTCCTCTAGGCGACAAGCTTATGGTTCCAACCTTAGGACCATCTGGAATAGCAGATCTTTTAAACTGCTGACTGAAAAATCTCTTTATAAAACTGTTAAACCATTTTTCTATTGTTGTACTATCATATTCTCCATTAAAAGCTTCTTGAGCAAGGAAAAGTATTTTTTCCTTGGAAGAACCCTGTCTGACGAAATAATAAAGAAAGAAATCATGAAGCTCATAAGGACCAATTATGTCCTCTGTTTTTTGGGATATTTCCCCCTTTGCATTCTTAGGTAATAACTCTGGGCTTACTGGGGTGTCTAAAATATCCATTAATATATCTGCGGTCATTTCATCCATTTCCTTTTGGGCTACATATTTTACTAAATAGCGTACAAGAGTTTTAGGTATGGAACAATTTACTCCATACATAGACATATGGTCTCCATTATAAGTACTCCAGCCCTGGGCTATTTCTGAAAGATCACCGGTTCCTATAACCAAGCCACCTTCTTTATTCGCAATATCCATAAGGATTTGAGTTCTTTCTCTTGCTTGAACATTTTCATAGGTAACATCCAGCTTACTCGCATCCTGGCCAATATCATTAAAATGTTGAAGGCATGCGTCTTGTATATTTATTTCTCTAAAGTCAGTGGCAAGATTTTTGCAAAGAGCAATGGCATTTTGATAGGTACGATCTGAGGTTCCAAAACCTGGAAGGGTTATTGTTATTATATTAGTCCAGGGAATATTTAATAGTTTAAAGGTTTTAACAGTAACTAAAAGAGCTAAGGTTGAATCCAAACCTCCGGAGATACCTATTATTGCTTTACTTAAAGTAGTCTTTTCAATCCTTTTAGCTAAAGCTGCCACTTGAATATCAAATATTTCCTGGCAGACACTTTCTCTATTTAATTCATCAGAGGGTACAAAAGGATGTTTAGTTACCATTCTATCAAACTTCCCATAACTTAAGCTTTCAAAGTTAAAGCTTACATTTCTATAGGAAAGGTTATCATATCTTTGACCATCTCGAAAGCTTATATTTGTTAACCTGTCATGATTTAGCTTATCAACATCTATTATGGAGGTTATTATAGAATTATCCCTTTGAAAACGAGAGTTTTCTTTAAGGAGGCTTCCGTTTTCACAAATCAACATATGACCACTAAACACTAGGTCTGTGGTAGATTCGAGTACTCCACAGGAGGCATAAACATAGGAGGATATGCATCGACCACTTTGATTTTCAATAAGTGCTCTACGATAGGCTGCTTTGCTTACTATTTCATTAGAAGCAGATAGATTACCAATAATTTGTGCCCCTCCTAAACTAAGATAACTAGAGGGTGGTATAGTTACCCAAAGATCCTCGCATATTTCAAAGCCAAAATTAATATCCTTATAGGAGAATATGATGTCACATCCAAAGGGAATATCCTTTTGGTAAGGAAGACTTATAACTTTATTAATTAGACCTAAACCTTCAGTAAACCATCTTTTTTCGTAATATTCTGTATAGTTAGGTATATAGCTTTTTGGTATTATGCCAAGAATTTTACCTTTAAATATTATAAAAGCACAGTTATAAAGGCAATTCTTAAATTTGAAGGGTGCTCCTACTGCAATAAGCAAATCAAAATTCGTAGAATATTTAACAAGGTCATGAATTCCATTTGAAGAAACTTGTAACAATTGGTCTTGCAAGAAAATATCTCCACAGGTATAAGAAGTTACAGATAGTTCAGGAAACACTAATAGCTTACAGGATTCCTTTGAAGCTTTATTTATACATTCCATTATATTAACTATATTATATGTAATATTTCCAACATCGGTTTTCGGACATGCAGCACCAACTCTGATAAAATTCATATGTCTCACTCCAATCTATTGTTATAAGTTTCATTATATTATTATAAAGTCTCCTTGTAAAATAGAAAATGAATTTTTATTTTTATTTTTATTCAATTAATCGAAAATTACTCTTGATATTAGGTTAATATTTTGTTAATATATTTGTAAGCTATTTTTAATAATTAAATAAGAAAGAGTGTGTCTAGGGTTTCGTTATTTTAATAAGTCTGGTCCGAGCGATACAAGGTACCAACGGGTATTACACCGCTGATATAAAAGATCAAGGCGGCAGGTTTTTCTTAATGGGGAGAAATTCCGTTTTTTAAGCTTTTTTTTATTTTAGATAGCTAAAAAATATTTAATTGATTGTGTAAAGTGAGCTATGAAAAAACTGAATAAAAAAGTTAAGCCAAAACACTCTAGAATTATTACAAAAATAACCTAAGTTTATTCCAATGATGACATTCATTTATTACCAGCAAACTAAATTTGGATATGCCAAAAA
>Ga0209430_1002214_pt1 | contig 12810 bp, 10 predicted proteins | sample BarGraIncub1133A_FD_184504 | JGI IMG/M metagenome (GOLD analysis project Ga0209430, IMG submission 184504) | Arctic peat soil microbial communities from Barrow, Alaska - Barrow Graham LP Incubations 11-33A (SPAdes) (version 2) | ecosystem: Environmental > Terrestrial > Soil > Wetlands > Peat... | reverse complement strand
GTCTCGCATCATTTTAAATTCTTCTGATTCCATAATCTGTTGTCTAAAGTTTATCTATAACAATTTATACCTTAGACAGAGTTCATTTTACAGTCTCGGCGGAACGGATTTTCGTCATTGTGCAGGAAATCTTCGTTAAGCCGTTGGTTTACTTCTCTGATGGAATAAATTACTTCGTAGCACTGCATAAATCGTTCGTAATGAAGCGAATAAATATATTTTAAAAATATTTGAACATATTCGACTAAAGTTCATCTTTTATCCATATATTTACTACCATAAAGCTTACTTTATAGCAGTTAACGGATTTAAATCACCTAAAAGTTAATCATCATGAAACATCCCGAAGAAGTACTGCGCCTTTTCAACAAATCTGATGACGAGATGCTACAGCAGGCAGATGTAAAACTGGCCTCATTCATTAAGAACCAGCCCGCATTTGTAGCCCGGTTCCCCCAATTGGCAGAACCTTTTTCCGCAGAATGGGCCGCAGACATTAAAGCAGCCCGGAACATTCTACCAGACTATGCTTCGGTTGCTGAGCAGACCAACGAAAGCGATAAGCTTGAAGTATTGATGAACGAGGGACGTAACCTTTTCCAGATGCTGATGCTCTACACACAGCTTGCGTTTCCCAACCACGCGCTTGCACTTAGGTCCATGGGGCAGTCGCAGTACGAATCGTCCAGCAGAAATCATCTGAAGTTCCCCGTCCTGCTCCGAAAGGCATACACGGAGGCTTCGAAGCCCGAATACAAATCGGCTTTGATGGACAAAGGGATGACAGAGCTGGAAATCGACATGCTGAATACTCTTGCAGACAAAATTGTGAAACAGGATTTAGCAGTTCAGAATGCAAAAAAAGACCGTTCGCTCGATGCAAACGAACGCATCATTACATTGAATATGGTGTGGGAAAAGATGGGGTTGGTTTGCCAGTGTGCCAAACTGGTCTTTCAGAAGGATGCCACTCGTTATGCATTGTTTCTCCTTTCGGATAATGAAAACAAAAAACCTGGCGAAAACCCGCCTCCTCCGGGCGAGGCCAAATAAAAAAACCGGAAAGTTTTCCGGTGCTGTAGAGACAAGGCATGCCTTGTCTCTACCTTTTTATATCATGTCACTACCTATATATACCTTGTATCTGCAATTATTAGGCCTTGCTTCTGCAATCACATGTCTTGTATCAACAATTACATGTCTTCTCACGACAATCTACGCCTAATCAAAGCATAGAACCTTGTCTCTTTGATGATGCAAAATGCGTTTTCTGATTAAGCATTCATTACCAACGCTTCAACCTGGTTATTTAATTCGGTTTTTAATCTCCTGCCTTTTTGTGTATATCCTGCAAAAGGGAAACTAACCACCGAAACCGTATTGACAGAAGTATCATACTCAACGTAACTTCCAACTCCCCAGTCGAAGAGCGAATCTTGTGTTCTGAATTTAATCACATTGAGTTCAGTATCGACATAAGTCAGGATCCAGTTTTGATTAATCTTGCTTTGCAATTCTGAAAACGAAAAATCATTTTTTGTAGGCGTAATAAATTTTTCCTGCCTGTCGGCGTAATAAGGAACTTTGAGATCCCTGGATTCAATGTACCTCACTCTTTGTCCGACAGAAAAATAGAGTCCGCCACCTACGGCACCTGCAAATAAGGCGGCCATAATCAGCCCAAGATAGGCTACATTAAAAAAAACATGATCATTGATTGGCGTTCTGCTGAACATTAAGCGAAGGGCAATATACCCGATCCAATAGATGAAAAACAAAATAACGAGGTACTTTTGAATAAATTTCATTGCTTTTGAGTTTTAGAGTGATGAGTAGATGAAGGATCAAAATGCTGAACTGCTGATTATTCCATGTTAATTTTCTTTAGAAGTTTAAGCAGGTATATTTTATTTTCAAGATTTACTTTTATCTTATAATTCCGGTAAGTATTTATCAGAAATACAATTGTAAACAGGACCATTAACCCTCCGTTATTCAGCTTCAAATTCCAGTTTAAAAAACCATTGTTTATTAAAATAGTTAATACCGAAAAAACAATTAAAATAACTGAGAAAGGAATTGCTATTGCAATACTATATTTGAAGGTTCTGGTTACGCTTTTTAGTATTTGTTCAAGCAAGTCTGTATCATTCGCTAAGACACCCTTTATCCAGATTTTACCCCAATAATTCTTAAACGATTGATTGGTGAGTTCAATCTGATCTTTAATGCTTATTTTTATTTCGGCTGAATTCATATTAATTCCGGTTGCCCTAAGCTATAAAAATGTTATATTCTATCGCAACATAACCTGAGACAAACGGAAATTATTCCTGTGAATTCCCGTTACTTTTGATGTTTTTCAAAATATCGGATTACAATTCAGGTATGTCAGGTATTAGAGCGAAATGGGGCACAAGATAAATACTTAAAAATTAAAAAACAATATGTTTGAAGATTTTTTTTATAAAAAATTGTATGATGAATGGAATTCATTGAAAAAGCATAGAATCGGATCCTTTTTTTTATCCGATATCATCAGATATATCCAGCATCCTATCCCTGTATTATTAACGGATGATCAGTTTAACCGATTTTTTCACATTCTTATCAATAATCGTAAGAACATAAACACCAGCCGCATATCCCGAAACATTCAATTGGTTCTGAACCTGGTTTTCAGCCTTAAAATTAGCCAACAATTTACCATTCACTGAATAGAGGAAGAATTGCGCATCGGCACCCACTTCGCCGTTCACATAGACCGTTTTGCCGGTCGTATAGACGTTAAAGGAAGGTGTTTCCAACTTCGGAACACTGCTGATAATATCTGAAGTATGCAGGAAGAAACGGCCTGTTCCTTTCGTATCCGCACTCACATTCGCCGTATATTGGGCATCTTTCAGATCAAGTCTCGTAAACCGATGGGTTACCCTGTCCTCGAGCAATGCCTGGCAACCTGCCGGAAGATTAACCGACTCGGCTGTAAAAGTAATTTCACCGCCCAATTTACAATCAATCCCAATGGGTATATCATACTGATCGTAATCCTGATCAGGCAGACATTGCAACGTGATATCGATTCCTTCGTCTTCAACCAATCTTGAATAGAGTGAAAAGTCAGGATTTGCCTTCATCATACCCGCATCATATCCCGGATCAAGCCCTTTCGTCGTATATGGAATGAACTTGATCTCCGTTGAACTTGAAATGGTCTTTTGGGAAGCAATAATTTTAAGCGAAGGCCATTCGATGTCAGCATTTTTGAACGTTAATTCTGCAGATGGCTTTTGCATCGTTTTGGTGAAACTTACATTCCCTCCGCCAACGACCGATTTGACAAAAAATCCCTGGGCGGTCTGCACACTCGAAATGGATGTGGCATTGTTGATCACAATGTATTCAGGCGTTGTTTTACTGGTGGTAATATTGTTGGTATCCCAGACATAAACAGCGACATAGTCCGGCTCAAGCACACTTGAATTAGCCGCATTTAAAAAGCCATCGTTGTTAATATTTCTAATCATTAATGCTGAAGTGAACGGATTCCCAATACAATTCCATCCGTTATCAGTTGCTGCAGTCGTCCTGGTTAAAGTCACATTCACCGTATTCGGATTAGGAATCCCGGTTGCATCTACGAAATGAGTCCCTTGTGCATCGGTATAAGTACGGATACTAAATCCTTTCACGCCCCCGATACTTCCTGGTATTGTACTTGAAGATGCATAAACCATGTACGGATTCCACAAATCAGTCGCCGTATTATAATTGCGCATACCCGCTCCGATTATCGTGTTTGGCGTTACAGTGGTATTATATAAATCAGGAATCTCGGGATTGTATTTCAAAAATTCATGAACCGACTGATCCTTAATTGGGGAAGAATAAAGGTGCCAATTCGGACTATTGGACATAAATCGTTCAACCTTAACCGTTCCGGTTCCGGTAAACAAGTCACTGTGAATAAACGAACCTGTTGAAGTTGAATTAGATTTCAATACCAAACATGACCAATAATCGACTTGGGTGGTATAAACGGCAGGCAAAGGAGCCCTATAATCGAGGTTTGAATAATTATCGACCGTCAAAAGCGCACCCGGAGGAACCGTAAGTACCCCTTTGGTAATTGTAAGATCATGGGGAACCGTAATGGAAGAAGTTCCTGCCAATGTAACACCGGATGCATTATCAATGCTCAGGTTATAAATCTTATCGGAAAGAAAACGGTTGCTTTCAATGGTCTGCGCCGAAGTTCCGGCATATACAACAGTAGGTGTCGTAGCATTTGCGTCGAGTCGTCCCGAATTTGCTGTAATAGTATGCAATAGTCGCATGGTTCCAAACAGTGTTACATTGCTGGCATTTGCCAATGTCAGGTCATAGACCTCACTGTTATAAAATGTTCCGGCTGGTATTACCTGTGCAGAAACACCTGCCAACTCAATGTTTGAATTGGTTGACGAAGCATCTACTTGTGCATTGTTCGTAAAGTAGAAATCACCCTTAACAGTAAGTTTGTGTCCGTTGGTTACCATCCGGTAAGTTGCCTGGCCATTTATAATGTCGGTTACCGATCGATCCTTGTCCAGTTGGCAATGTCTGAGCGGAGCATCATCGAAAACGATGTCGGCATCCACTGGAGGGACTAAATTTCCTGTCCAGTTACCAGAATTGCTCCAGTCATTACTTATGGTTCCTTTCCATTTGCTAATATTCGACTCCCATGCTCCCATGCCAGGGGTTATCCCTCTTGGACCAGAACCATAATCGATGACAATTCCAGTTCCGGCAACACCGGTTAAATCTGTCTTTGTTCTAAAATCGGTTGTGACTATTGGTGTAACCACGTAAAAGACTGGGTTGGTGTTTAAACTGTTAACATCCTGTCCTGTTACAATTGGGAGTGCAGTTTTATTCCCACCGTAATAACCCATTATACTTCCGTTACCTGAAGTGAAATAGTCGTTGTAATTAATTGTGAGAGCCCCACCAGTTGCAACGAAATAAATCGCAAAATGGGAACTGGTACCTGCACTTCTGTATCGGGAATTGTAAAAGATATTATTGCGGTAATTGCGGGTACCAAATAGGAGTGAACGAAGTTTCGGGAGATTGTATTAGTTCCTGCAGCAGGACCCCAATAAAAGATCCCATACATTTCCATCTTTGACGCGGAGGTGTTCGTCAGATAGTAAACTGAATTACCGGTAATGTTTTGTATGGTTCCATCTGCAGCACTAAGTTGAGAGATACCAATCAGAGAAGTATTTGCATAGTTAGCGCCGTTGGCTGCTCCACCTGATTTTAAATGATGAACCTCATTATTGCTGATCTCATTTGATCCTGCCACAGTAAGAATTCCCCGGACACTTGAAGCCAGACCTGTTTCAGTTGTACCGTTTGTGATATTGGCAATTGTATTTCCGGAAATTGTTGTATTCCCGGTTCCTGCTGAATAAATAGCTTATAGTAGTTGTGAGTTTCCGGTGGCAGGTGAACTAGTATTTAAACTATTAGGCGAAGTTTTACTCCCAATAATATTATCTGAAATGGTTGTTGCTCCGGCAGTAGCTGTTTTGTAAATACCGTACAGATTTGTTGCGTTGGCAGTTGCGTTGGCAGTTATAATTGATCCGATTGTATTGTTTTGACAATCCACATTATAAGCACTTGCAATATAGATTCCATATACATTACAGTTACCAACAGTACCTGTGACAATAATAGAACCATTTCCTGTGTCAGAACCAATCGTATTCCCTGTAACAGTTCCTATATTGAGCGTTCCGGCCACTGCATTGATAGCTCTGAAAGGCGAGACATTTGAACTACGGATGTTAATGTTGCTAATGATATTTCCATGAACCGAAGTTGCAGTTGTAGTACCTGCTTTAACTTGTATAGCGTCAAACGTAAGCGACCGGAGAGTTCCTGTCATTCCAACAGATAACGGAGATCCCCCGCACAAGGAGGTCTGACCTCCAAAATAATTATCAGAAACTGTAAAGTTATTCCCTGAAGCATTATCAATCATGATCATTTGATAAGTGGCGTTTGCGGAAAGTGCCAAAGAAGTTGTTTCATAAAAACTATTCTTTGAAACAGTAATATCAGTTGTATAGGCACCAAGCATAATCGCTGATGAGACACCATCCAAATGCCAGAAATCGAATATATTATTATTTAGAATTATATTTCCGTTGTTCTCATGCGAAGACGATCCAACTGATAGGATTGCATTGATTGGTCTGCCTGTCGTACTTGAAGTGATATCGTTATTTTCAATTGTGTTTCCGTCGTTTCCATTACCAGCAGTAGATGTTGAAAAAAAGATAACTCCGCTTAATGCACTGGTTTCAGAACCTTTGATAATACAATATCTTACTGTATTGCTTTCTGCAGAATTGATAAATCGGATTGTTGAAGTTCCACCAGTATTTGAAGCATTGGTATTGGTAATGACCAGGGATTTTGTAGAGCCTAATCCATTTACACTTCCGTCGAGAATAACGTTATCGGCACCATTTAAGTCTATTAGCGGAGTCGTAAGATATCCTGTTACAGTAATTCCATCAACAGTTGGATAGATCATTACTGAACTGTAATTAGAAGTGCCACCGGCTCCGGTATATCCACTCTGGTATAGGACAGCCGATGCTGTTTCTACTGTGTTTCCAATTATTCTAACTTCAAGTGCTCCCTTGTAGGTTCCTTTATTGATAGCATCAAATGCACCTTTCAATGTTGAGTAGGCGGCTTGTAGTGTCACATTCCAAATTTCAACCGAATTTACTGTTCCGATGCACGTGACATTTCTTGTTGTATTTTTATATGCTACAACGATATTCTCTCCCGTATATGTACCTGCAGTTAATCCACCTACCAAACGAACGTAAATGTTAGTGTTGGGAACTGTTCCTCCATTTCGTATTAAAGTAATAGCCGTTGATTGAAAACCGGAACCAGCGGTTGTTGATATTTCGAAGTTAGTAGGTGGTGTAACCGTAATATTTCCGGAGAGACCCGTACCGCTGACCGTAAACGATTGTTCAACTGATGGACCGGAACCAAAAGAATACGTAAAGCCTGTTAAGGTTGCAACTGATGTGACTATCGATTATCCAAATACATTATTATTAACCCCAACAAATAAAATCAACAATGCACTAATAATATTTAACTTTTTCAATTTTAGAAGCTTAAAGATAGAAAATGCCTTATTCATAATATATCTCAAATAGTATATTGTTAGCTTTATATTTATTGTTGAATTCAGATTTGATGATATGGTAGAAAAGTCTTTACAAAACGGATCTTGGGAATGGGTTTGTAATTTAGTCATTGTTTGCTTTATTGTTTAAAGCGCGCAAGTTAGATAAAAAATATTAAAAAAGATACCTGTAAAAATTTAGTATTCATTTCTAAATTGAAATATCTTTTCGTCTAACCAATTGTTCTTTATAATTCTTTTTGCAACCCCTTCAAAAGTCATTTTTACAGGTAGGATATAACCGTCTTTGTCGAAATACATCCGGTCTATACAGGTCTCACGGTGATTACCATTTGTTGTATTTAGCGGACGGCGATGATAAACGATATAAAACTCATCCGTTCCTGGTATTTGAATTACAGAATGGTGTCCGGCTCCTGTAGCTATTTTTGGATCTTGTTTCAGAATCTTATCAATACGCTTAAAGGGGCCTGTCGGAGAATCACCAATGGCATATGCGACACTGTAATCTGGTCCTGTCCAACCCCCTTCCGACCACATCAGGTAATACTTGTTGTTGCGTTTAAATACAAACGGACCTTCAACATAATTTTGAGGTGTAATCTCTTTGTAAGTTTCTCCGTCAGCAAATGGAACAACAGAAAGCAGATCCTTGCTTAAACGGACAACATTACAATGTTTCCAACCGCCATAGTACAGGTAGAAATCACCATCTGTATCACGAAAAATAAACTGGTCGATTGGCTGGGCACCATTGTAGAACTTTCCAATCAAAGGTTTTCCCAATGCGTCAACAAACGGGCCTTTCGGTTGATCACTCACTGCTACGCCTATTCCTCCCAATTCGCGATCGCTTTGAATATCGTTGGCTGAAAAGAAAAGGTAATACTTATTGTTGGCTTTGATAATAGAAGGTGCCCAAAGGGAATAGGATGCCCATTTTACATCTTTGATATCGAGTACATGCGGATGTTTATCCCAATGAATTAAATCCTTCGAGGAAAATGCATTAAAAAAAGTTTGTTTAAGATACTGCGGATTGATTGTATTCTTTTGTGCCTTTAATTGCTCATCACTAAATTTTTCCGATCGGTCCGGCTTTCCATAATCATCTGAAAAGGTTGGGTAAATCCAATATTGATTTCCAAAAACAATCCCCTCCGGATCGGCATACCATCCGGGAAAGAGTGGATTTCCGGAACTTTTTTCCGACAATTTCTTATCACTTTTCTGTGCATAAGACAGAGAGAAAGACATCACAAATACTAAAAGAACAGCAACAATTTTCATAAATTAAACCAATAATAAAATGATTACAAATACGACTCCTGAACCTGCAAAATAGAGCCCCCGGCGAAAGTCTTTGTTCGCTGGTTTAAACATCCAGAAAGAAGATATGGCCATAAAAATAAGAAGTATCCCTAAAATTAAATTAAACCAATGGGTGGGGGTTTTACTAATTGCTTTGTGAAGGCCGATAAATTTATTAAATGGAAAGATGATATCCTTTGAAGTATAAACAGCAACACCTGTAGCTGTATTGTAGGTTCCCGACTGAAACGAGATGATGTCCCCTACCGTTTTAGTTACTTTGAAATCACGCAAACGAAGAGCTTCACCAACCTTGGATGGTTCCATATTTGGAGTCAACTTTTTCTCAACTTTAATTTCTGATTTTAAAAATTCAGTATCCCTAAATATCAGGACGATTCCGCTAAGTGCATAAATAATAATCAATCCGGCAATAAAAAAGCCAATATCGCGATGTAAAACACGCATATAATAGTTGATTGATTTCTTTCCTTTCAGTTTCAACGTCGCATTCATACTGATAAATTATTGGTTAAGATCATTTCATCTGATTAAGTCAACCATTTTATTTAAAATTGCAGATTGACAATCAATAAGTTTCCCTTTTAGTCAATTATTTTGTTTAGCCAAATGTAATTTTCATCAGTGATATACGCAAATGTTCTGCCCTATTTAGATTGATTAAATCAATAAATTGCATTTATGAAAAATCAAAATGTACGAAGAATGATGCTGTGATTTTCTTGATTCTCCTTATTCAGTGATTCCCCTGGTTAAAACATGCAATAACTGTTTAACTCCATGACATCATTGATTGAACAAAAATGATTTCCACCTGTTTTTAGTATCACGTAATGCAGTTTTCAATTACTTTAGTTGTTAGTTTTAAACTTAACATTCTAAATATCAAAATACGATAGGAATGGCCATTAAAATAAAACCATTCCTTATCTTTGAAGGATATATCTATCAGCTTTTGAAACATCACCGGATGTTTAAATTAAATCTTAATAGTATGAATGCCAATTCGCTCTTTTTCACCAAAACACCCATCTTAAATGAGGGTAAACCGGAAGAAAAAAGGAATGAAATTCTCGATTATTTTCATAAAACTTTTGACCTTGACGAGCAGCTTTTCGAAGCTTTTTCTGACCAGTCAGCAATGTATAGAAAAGCGGATCCTTTGCGTCATCCGATGATTTTTTATTACGGGCATACGGCAACTTTTTATATCAACAAATTAATCATCAGTAAAATAATCACTGAAAGAATTAACCCTTTGTTCGAATCGATGTTTGCAATAGGGGTTGATGAAATGTCGTGGGATGATTTGAACACGAGTCATTACAGCTGGCCCTCTTTTGTTGAAGCAAAGGAATACCGGAATAAAGTGAGGAAAACAATCGATAACCTGATCAAAACGCTGCCTTTAAACCTGCCTATTGGCTGGGACAATCCGTTTTGGATTATATTGATGTGCATTGAACATGAAAGGATTCATATTGAGACCTCTTCTGTGTTGATGCGTCAGGTACCCTTACAATATTTGCAACCGATAGCATCGTGGAACATCTGTTCAGAAACCGCACCTGCCCCTGAAAATTCATTAATTCCTGTTGAAGGAAAGCAAATCAAAATTGGGAAATCTCCAAATGATCCACTCTATGGATGGGATAATGAATACGGCAAACACGAGGCAGATATACAACCGTTTAAAGCCTCGAAATACCTTTGTTCGAATGGCGAATTTTTGCAATTTGTCGAAGCAGGCGGTTATCAGTCTCAGAATTTTTGGACAGAAGAAGGTTGGAACTGGAAAACTTATAAAGATGCCGAACATCCGCTTTTTTGGAGAAAAGAGGGTGCAGACTGGAAATTGAGACTGGTTTTTAATGAAATAGCAATGCCGTGGGATTGGCCGGTTGAAATCAATTTTCTCGAAGCAAAAGCTTTTTGCAACTGGAAATCAGAGGTAACCGGATTGCCAATACGTCTTCCTTCAGAAGATGAGTGGTTTGTTCTTTACAAGAATGCAAATATCCCCGACCAACCGTATTGGAAGAGTGCACCCGGGAACATTAATATGGAACATTTTCAAAGTCCCTGTCCCGTTAATAAATTTGGGTTCGATGAGTTTTATGACCTGATTGGGAATGTATGGCAATGGACGGAGACGCCCATCAATGGATTTGAAGGTTTTAAGATTCATCCGATTTACGACGATTTCTCGACTCCCACCTTCGACACAAAACATAACCTGATCAAAGGGGGATCATGGATCTCAACAGGAAATGAAGCGATTGGCAATGCGCGATATGCATTCCGTCGTCATTTTTACCAACATGCAGGTTTCCGTTATGTGGAATCTGCGATTGATGTGGAAATTCCAAAGGATGTTTATGAAACCGATCCGGAAGTAATCCGCACTTGCGAAGCTCAATATGGACCTGACTTCCTGGGCGTCAAAAATTACTATCAGCAGATTGCAGAACTCGCGATAAAATATGCAGGTCATTCAAAAAAGAGTGCACTCGATCTGGGTAGCCGCACGGGGCGCACAACCTGGGAACTGGCCAAAGGTTTCGATAAAGTGACAGGTCTTGATTTCACCGCCCGGACGATCAGGGTTGCTGTACAATTGCAGGAAAGCGGCAGTTTCAACTATATCTTTCCCGAAGAAGGTGAACTCTTCTCCTATCATCAATTAAATATGAAAAAGCTTGGATTCGACAAACTCGCAAATAAAGTCACCTTTATGCAGACGGATGCGTCGAATATGAAATCTATATTTGAGGGATACGACCTTGTACTGATCAACGATATTCTCGATCAGATGTACAATCCACGACATTTCCTTGCCGGTGTTCATAAACGGATCAATAAAGGAGGGCGACTTTTAGTTGCTACAGGATACGACTGGAGTGAGGAGTGCACAAAGCGTGAAAACTGGATCGGAGGGTACCGCGATTCGGGTGAACAGATCTGGGGAGAAGATGATCTTGCCTCACTTCTTAGCGATACATTTTCGTTTATTGACGGTCCGATCATCGTGCCTTTAGTCCGGAGAGTCAATAAAAGGAAATATTCTTACAACAACATCGAGGTTACAATATGGGAGAAGAAATAAGCGCTCAATTTCATTCCCTTGAGCAAGTTCATGCTGCTTGCAACTGGTAGCAAGATGCCAGTTGCAAGCAGCTAATTGCCAGCTGACGATCTTACTGTTTTAGTAGCCTGAAAGCATGGGTCCATTTGTTTTCACGAAATCCTGGAATGCACCACAACATGCAAAGTGGTTCGATGGCACGCGCCGCTTCTACAACTCCCATATCTGCAGTTTCAAATCCGAATAGTTTACAGATTTCTGCAACTTCATCTTTCGCGTTTTGGCTGTTGCCGCAAATAAACATCGTCGGTTTTTCGTTCCCAAATTCAGGATTTATCATCAGGCTTCCACCAATACTGTTGAATGCCTTCACAAAATTTGCCCCGGGAAATGCATTCTGCAAACTTTCCATCAGTGAATGATTCAATCCGGTAAAGAAATTGAGTACTCCGTTTTCAGGAGGCGTATCCGCGATTGGATTTGTGGTATCGATGATCGTTTTATCTGAAAGATAGGCTTTTCCGGCCAGTTGCAGCGCATCTATTGCAGCTGTGCCTTTCGTTGCCAGAACAATAATTTCACCAAATTCAGCAGCCTCGGCAAACGATCCGATCGATCCACCCTTGCCTGCATTTGATTTCCAATCCGCTAATTTGGTCAGATCGCGACTTCCGATCTTTACTTCATAGCCATATTTTAAAAAACCTGTTCCCAGTGTTTGTCCCACGGTTCCAGAACCAATTATTCCTATTTTCTTTTTCATATCCAGATAAATTTTAAATAATTCTTTTAACGAAAGAAGAACTAAAATGTTCTGGAAGGAAGAATAATTATATACCCAGATTATGAAATGCTCTAAATTGAAAGTTTAAGAAACTATATGGTTATGCGAGTTATAAACAGTTCGAACTTGACCGGAAGTCAGTGCTAAAACGTGTCATAATCGATCCATTTCTAAACAGATTTAACCTGCACGAATCGTTCAGCGAATAGAAAGAATTTCGATTTGATGAAAAACCGGGAGTATTCGATAGTGTAATTTGAAGTCTGTCTGATTAAAATTAAGCCTAATACAAATCTACAAAATTTATCTTTTCTCAATCCTTAAATGCTTTTTAAGATAGATTTTGGGTTTTGTCAAGGGCGGCGGAGGAACGGA
>Ga0209430_1002213_pt1 | contig 12812 bp, 7 predicted proteins | sample BarGraIncub1133A_FD_184504 | JGI IMG/M metagenome (GOLD analysis project Ga0209430, IMG submission 184504) | Arctic peat soil microbial communities from Barrow, Alaska - Barrow Graham LP Incubations 11-33A (SPAdes) (version 2) | ecosystem: Environmental > Terrestrial > Soil > Wetlands > Peat... | reverse complement strand
ACTCTATTGCCTGATGCAAAATGCGGCCTATCGCGGACAGACCACCACCAAAGGCTATTATCAGTCTGCTTTCCCGGATTATTATCTGGGTTATGACATGCCACAACCACCCCTTCCGCCGTTCATCAAGACTGATTTGGTCTGGAAGTCTGGAACGACCTGGAGCAGTTCGGCCAATTCTTTCACCGGTTATGATGAAAGTACCAGTCTGCCGTTCGTGGATGGGAAAAGCGTCATGTTCGATATTTCGGGAGCCAATACCGATACCGTTCGTTTGAATGGTGTATTGCAACCTTCTGTGGTCTATGCACAAACGCCCTTGAACAAAGATTTCATCCTGGGTGGAACTGGTGTTTTGGCCGGTAGTATGGAACTGTGGAAATCGCAGAACGGTCGTTTGGTCCTGAATGGTTCCCATACGTATACCGGTAAAACAATTGTTTCTGAAGGCACCTTGGAACTAAATGGTAGTTTGATGAGTGTCCCTGAAATTCGCGCCAAAGGGACGCTGGCCGGAAATGCCCTCCTAACCAATGGTTTAACAGTTCAGCCGGGACTTAATTATGAAGGTGGAAGGCTTGCTCCCGGCACAGTTGCCAAACCCTTTGGCAAGATTACGGTGAACGGCAGTCTCCGTTTGCCTGGTGCTGCCTATCTGGAAATGAACCTTCAAACCAAAGGTGCCTTGGCAACCGACACAGTGATTCGGATGGACACCCTTCAAATCAATGGGGATCTGACTGTTGTTGGGATCAATTACCTGAATATCAAAGCTTCGGAAGAAAAGCCCTTTGCAGGAGAGTATCCCCTGCTTCGATGGACTGGAACATTGACCGGTGACTCCTCCAATTTTAGCGTCATGGGGTTGAAGGGCTTGTCAACAGCATTGTCTATTCGCAACAATACATTGATTCTGATTGTCAAAGGTCAACGGGCTCCTCAAGCAGGGGTTCTATGGTCTGGCTCCACTTCAGCCACCTGGGATTTCAACACCGAGAATTTCAAAATCGGGGAAGATGCCACACCTTTCGTGAACGGTGACCAAATCACTTTTAACGACGAGTCATCGACCAAGACCATCACCATCAATGATTATTTATCGCCAGCATCCATTCTGGTTGACAATAGTTTGGGCGATTATACGCTTAAAGGATTGGCAGGTATCAGTGGTACCGGAAGTTTAACTAAAACAGGTACATCTGCTCTTATCCTGACAACGGCCAAGAGCGATTACACGGGTGCCACCATCATCAACGAAGGGACTTTAGAAGTTTCCGCATTGGCTGATGGAGGCCTTGCAAGCTCCATCGGGGCTGCTGCTGTAACGGCGTCCAATCTGACAATCAACAACGCCACGCTGCGTATCAATAACGTCAATACGGCTACCAACCGTGGCATGTTGCTGAGTGGTGAAGCGACCATCAATGTTCCCCTCGCCAATAGTTTTGCAGTCATGAAGGGTGCGATTGCCGGAACTGGTAAATTGGTCAAAACCGGTGTCGGGCAACTCAGCATTACGTACAGCGGGCCAACAACGTATACGGGTGGAACGGTGGTAAAAGCTGGTACACTGGCCATGGGTACCTGGAACACCACTTTTGGGGTAATGGGATCTGCACTCGAATTGCAGGGCACATCTTCCTTGACCATTTTCAACAACAACACCACCCAGCAGGTACCCGTATTCAATTATGCGGTTACAGTGCCCATCGGTGCCAATGTCAAATTTTGGGCCGGACAGCGTTGCAAGATCAATGGAACACTGAGCGGAGATGGTGCATTAACCTTCAACGTACCTTATGTGCGCTGTGACATGATTGGTAACTGGTCGGCATTTGCTGGTTCGTTGACAATTACGGGTTCACAATTCCGTATGTGCAATGCCAATGGCCTGGGAAATGCATCTGTAATATTGGGAGACAATTTGACCTACGGATATTTTGCGGAAGGGTCTGCCTCTGCATTGAACCTAACTTCCAATATTGGTTCATTGGCCGGTTCTGCAACATCCTCACTTTATTCAGGAACGTACAACGTCGGAACCAACAATAAACCTGCAACATTCAACGGTATCATTGCTGCCGGAACCACTGTCAATAAATATGGTACTGGTATTTGGACGTTGACGAATGCGAATCTGAACACGTCTACGACTACCGTATTTGCCGGTACGCTGACGGTTGCCAATACGACTGGAAGCGCCACCGGTAGCGGAACCGTGCTTATCAAGAACGGAGCCTTTCTGAATGGTACCGGTCTGATTGGCGGGTCTGTGGTACTGGAATCTGGTGCCACGCTAAACGGTAATTCGACCATCGGTGGAGCGGTAACGGTTCGTACCGGTGCCACACTGCAACCTGGAACACCGCCTTCAGCCTTAGTAAAGACGATAACCATCAAAAATTCCTTGACTTTGCAGACGATGAGCAACACCATCATGAAGGTTTTGGGTGGGACTTCAGCCACTTGTGACAAGATCGTCATGACCGGCCAATTCAATCCTGGCGGTATATTGACTGTCGGCCGTCCTTCTCAGTTGACAATCGCAGATGGTTTCACGTACCCGCTGTTTACGGCAGCCTCCATAGGTACGACCCGCTTTGATTCGATTTCATTACCTGATCTGGGAGCCACGATGTATTGGGATACAACGATGCTCTATACGAATGGGTCCATCATAGCCAGGAGCTCGACTGCTGTCCGTGAAACAGGCATTAAAAGTTTCACGGTTTCATCAACTTTGGTGGATAAGGAATGTCTGGTACAGACAGGCGATTTCACCGAGATAGCAAACCTGCAGATTTTGGATTCCAAGGGTATCAAATTACAGGAAATGAAAGTGCCTGCCAATACCTCCGTTCATTTGAATATGGCAAACTATGCTCCAGGCATATATTTCCTACGATTGAAGAAAGTACAAGGTACGGAAGTGATGCAAATCATAAAAAAAGCCCTTTAACAAGACGGTTTTTGATACAGTACCACAATTTTACCTATTTTTGCGTCGTACAGCCAACTGAGGCGGTGCGACGCTTTTCATAAAAACCTGAATCAATTCCATGAAAACAAGATACTACTTTCTTACCCTTTTCTGCATCAGTTTGTTGCAATCATCCTTTGCCTTCCAGCGTACTCGTTATAATTTCAATCCAGACTGGAAACTCTTTATCGGAGATGATTCATTGGCTAAAAATCCTCAGTTTGACGATGCTAAATGGAAATCGGTCAGTTTGCCATATGCATTCAACGGATCTGAAGCTTTTCGGGTTTCCATCGAAAAACTGACGGATACCGTGGTTTGGTATCGCAAAACGTTTTGTTTACCAACCGAATTGAAAGGTGGCAAGGTTTTTATCGAATTTGAAGGAGCAAGACAAGCGGCAGAAGTTTGGATCAACGGTAAAAGGCTGGGTTTGTACGAAAATGGCATCAATGCCTTTGGGTTTGATTTGACCGGTCTGGTTCAGTTCGGACCAAAAAAAGTCAATGTCATCGCCGTACGCGTGGACAACGATTGGAAATACAAGGAGCGTTCTACCGGTTCTGCCTTTCAATGGAACGACAGCAATTTCAATGCGAATTACGGCGGACTGCCTAAAAACGTCTGGCTCCATGTTACGGGGACGCTCTATCAGACCTTGCCTTTATACAACAGCTTGGGAACCAAAGGACTCTATATTTATGGCGATAATTTTGATATCCGTGGCAAGCGCTGCGTCATGCATGTGGAATCTGAAGTCCGTAATGAAAGTAAAATTTCAAAAGTGGTTCGGCTGAACGTCGTGGTCAGGGACAAGAATGCCCTCATGATCCGTGAATTCCTTTCCGATGAACAAACCCTGCAACCGGGTGAGACCAAGGTCATCAGCTGTTTTGCAACGTTAAAGAATGTAAATTTCTGGAGCTGGGGTTACGGCTATTTGTATGAAGTGACGACAGCACTTGTGGAAGGCAAGAAAGTGGTGGATCTGGTAAAAACAAATACCGGTTTTCGCAAGACTGAATTCGCCAACGGCATGTTCAAACTGAACGACAGAGTGCTCCAACTGAAGGGCTATGCTCAACGCACAACCAACGAGTGGCCAGGTGTCGGCCTGTCCGTGCCTGCCTGGCTAAGCGATTACAGCAATGGCCTGATGGTCGAAAGCAATGGTAATTTGGTACGCTGGATGCACATTACACCTTGGAAACAAGATGTGGAATCCTGTGACCGTGTCGGACTAATCGAAGCCATGCCTGCCGGTGATTCCGAAAAAGACGTTGAAGGCCGCCGATGGGAACAACGGACGGAAGCCATGCGCGACGCCATCGTTTATAACCGAAATAACCCCAGCATCATTTTTTACGAATCTGGAAATACAGGTATCAGCGAAGAGCACATGAGTCAAATGAAAGCCATCCGGGATGAGTTCGACCCCAATGGCGGACGGGCCATCGGCTGCCGTGAAATGCTGGACAGTAAAGTTGCCGAATACGGCGGAGAAATGCTGTATATCAATAAAAGCGCCAAGAAACCGGTATGGGCCATGGAATATTCCCGCGATGAGGCCTTGCGCAAATATTGGGACGAACAGTCCTATCCCAACCACAAAGAAGGCGAAGGCCCACTTTACCGAAATGCCGATGCCTCCTCCTACAATCACAATCAGGATGTCTTCGCCATGGAAGCGGTTACGCGATGGTATGATTACTGGCGGGAACGCCCGGGTACCGGCAAACGTGTCAGCTCAGGTGGGACGAGCATTATCTTTTCCGACTCCAACACCCATTACCGCGGTGCTGAAAACTATCGTCGCAGTGGCAAGGTCGATGCCATGCGCATCAAGAAAGATGCTTGGTGGGCTCATTACGTCATGTGGGACGGTTGGGTGGATACCGAAAATCAACATACCCACCTAGTAGGTCACTGGAACTACACCTTCGGTCAACAAAAAAATGTCTATGTCGTATCTTCTGGTGACAAGGTCGAACTCTTCCTCAACAACCACAGTCTTGGTTTCGGCGCTCAAAGCAGCCGTTTCTGGTATACCTTTCCGAATGTGGCATACGCTGCCGGTGAACTCCGGGCTGTGAGCTACGATGCAGATAAAAATGTGGTGAGCCAGGATACATTGCGTACTGTTGGTGCTCCCAAAGCCCTACGGTTGAACATTATGCAGAGCCCTGCAGGTTTTCATGCCGACGGTTCAGACATGGTACTCGCGGAAGTGGAAGTGGTGGATGCAAACGGTTATCGTTGTCCGCTGGCCAACGACCTGATTCATTTTGAAGTGAAAGGCCCTGTTGACTTTATCGGTGGAATTGCCCAAGGTCCAGATAACTATTCCGGTTCCAAGGATTTACCGGTAGAATGTGGTGTGAATCGCATCCTGCTTCGTGCAAACCGTCAAGCCGGCGATGTTCGGATTGTCGTTGCTTCAGGCAGTTTACGTACAGATACTGCGGTGATTGCTCTTCAACCGGTTGAAGTGGTTAAAGGCTTGTCTTCATGGATTCCATCTGCTTATTTGTCGGTTCATTTGGATAGGGGTGCCACACCAAGCACGACTTCATACGTCATTAGCCGCATTCCGATCTCTGTCATAGACATCACCGCCGGTGCCAACCAAGCGGAAGCAATCAACAGTATTGATGATAATGAACGAACCGAATGGAGAAACAACAATGCCCGCTCCACAGCCTGGATCAAATACGATCTGGTCCGTCCCGTTCAACTTTCGGAAATCTGTATGAAACTGACCGGTTGGAGGACTCGCTCCTACCAGATTCGGATTCTGAATCAGGACAATACGGTTTTATGGGAAGGTTCAACACCTCAAAGTCTTGGTTACATCACGCTGCCTATGAAGGCTGGTATAACGACTGAATCCGTTCGGGTGGAACTGTTGGGCGCTGGGACAGAAAAAGATACGTTCGGCTCCATCGTCGAAGTGGAAGCAGGTAAAAACCTGGATTTGTTTGACAAGAACAATCCTGTGAAATCCGATCCAAAAGATGAATTGCGCATAGTGGAAATCGAGTTCTACGAAGCGGCAGAATAATTTAAAACAAAATCACGATAGCTATGAAAAGAATTACTTCCAGTATCCTTTTGATCATGTTTTCATGCATGATCTGTACGACAATTTCAGCTCAAAAGGCAGTTGACCCATGGACAAAAAAGAAAGCCACACAATGGTTCAATGCCGGAAAATGGGCAGGTGAAATGACCTTGAAAGCAGATAAGTCTGTCAATGTAGTAGCTTTTGCCCGTCAATACCATCAGAATAAGGCAGCCTGGGACTTGGTTTTTAGTTGGTTGGCCAAGAATGATCCGACAACCTATCCAGTGGGCAAATACATTTTGGACAGCACCAATGTCTCGCTGACCATCACTGATGCGCCATCTGTGCGTCCTTTTAAAGAAACTAAGTGGGAGGCTCATTGCCAAAAGGTTGATTTACAATATATTGCCCGTGGAGCAGAGAAGATGGGCATCACACCGGTGGCTGGTGCCAAAGTTGTTGTGCAATACGATTCCAAAAAAGATGTCGGTTTCTACCAACCCAATGAAAAGAAAGCCAAATACATCGTGGCACAACCCGGTACTTTTCTGCTCTTTTTCCCATCCGATGCACATCGTCCGAATATTCAGGTGGAAGGCTGTGATACGGTTCGCAAAATTGTGTTCAAGATCCGGGTCGTTTCCAAATAAACCACTTTATTGTCGCTATGACAAACGCCCAGCAACTGTCACGTGCCGGGCGCATTGATGTTGTCGATGCGCTTCGTGGTTATGCCATCATGAGCATTTTGCTTTTGCACAACCTTGAGCATTTCGATTTTATCTATTTCCCCTCAACTATTCCTGCCTGGCATGGAGCAATTGATGGTAAGATCTGGGAATTTTTTGATTTTATGGTTGCTGGCAAATCCTACGCCATTTTCGCGCTTCTTTTCGGCTTCACCTTTTGGCTGATGGACAAGAAGCAGGTGGATCAGGGCAAGGATTTCAGAGGCCGCTTCCTTTGGCGCATGTTTTTGTTGATGGGTTTCGGTCTGATCAACTCGCTGTTTTATGAAGGGGATATCCTTTCCATGTATGCGATGTTAGGCTTTACCTTGGTGCTGGTTGCCCGATTCAGTGACCGGACAGTGCTGATCATCGCTGTCATCATGCTGTTGCAGCCTTTGATGTGGAGTGATGTCGTTCAGCAACTGCTGAATCCGGTCGGAAAACTGGCTCCCAATCATTCAAACGCTTATTTTGATCAACAGTTTTCCTATTTAAGCGGTACTTCATTCTGGGATGCCATCATCGGTAACATTACCAACGGAAAACTCGCCGTCAATTGGTGGTCCTGGGAAAAAGGTCGATTCCTTCAAGCACCGGCATTGTTCATGATCGGCATGTTGATGGGACGCCGTGGTTATTTTGAGAACAAGCCTGAAAATAAAGTGTTCTGGAAGTGGATGTTGACTATCTCCGCTGCCGCATTTCTGATTTTTCACGTGTTGAAATTAAATATGGATTTGTTGTTCCCAGAACAAATTCTACGAAAACTGATTGGACGCATCCATTATTCCTGGTCCAACCTTTCGATGATGTTCCTGTTGGTTTCTTCCATTGTGCTTTTGTATCAGACCGACTGGTTTAGAAAGCTGCTGTCCGGATTGTTACCCTTTGGGCGCATGAGCCTGACCAGCTATATGATGCAGTCCATCATTGGTGCCTGCATCTATTATGGCTTTGGTTTAGGTTTATACAAATATACCGATGCTTTTTGGTGTCTGTTGCTAGGTATCGTATTGTTTCTGTTTCAGGCAGCTTTCTGTACCTGGTGGCTGAAACATCACCGGCAAGGGCCATTGGAGGGCCTTTGACATCGCTGGACCTGGCTGAAAAGCAAGTAAATTGTATTTCGTTTCAATTGGAAAAAAATCCTTATTTTTGTAGTATACAACAATTGTACATCAGAAAATAATTTTCGTATGAAAAAACATATAAAGAATAATGTGTACTGGGTGGGTAAAAACCACTGGGACCTGCGCGAATTTCATGGATCCGAGTATACTACCACCAAAGGTTCCTCCTACAATTCCTACCTCATTCTCGAAGAAAAAATAGCGCTGATCGACACCGTTTATGAACCTTTTTCGGCTGAATTCGTCAAAAATCTGCGTACGGAAGTCGATCTGAAGAAAATTGATTTCATTGTCTGCAATCATGCCGAACCCGATCACAGCGGCGCTTTGGCCGAACTGCTCGATGCAATTCCCGGAACTCCTGTCTATTGCACCGAAAACGGTATTAAATCCCTGACCGGTCTTTATCACGATAAAAGCTGGAATCTGATTCCGGTGAAAACCGGTGACAAGGTTTCTGTCGGAAATGGTAAGGAGCTCATTTTTCTTCAGGCTGCCATGATACATTGGCCGGACAGCATGTTCTGTTTCCTGACTGGAGACAATATTTTGTTCAGTAACGACGCATTTGGTCAACACTATTGTTCTGAGCTGTTGTTCAATGATTTGGTGGATCAGAGTGATCTCTGGAATGAAGCTTATAAATATTACGCCAACATCATTACCCCGTTCAGCCATTTGGTGGCTCGCAAGCTGGAGGAAATCAAGGAGTTGGGCTTGAATGTGGAATGTATTTGCACCAGTCACGGCATTGTTTGGCGTGATAATCCAAAGCAAATTCTGGACAAGTATGCGGATTTTGCCGCCGGTTATCAGGAAAATCAAATCAGCATCATATACGATACCATGTATCATGGCACTCAGATGATTGCTGAAAACATTGTAAAAGGTATCAACGACGCTGATCCCCTGGTGAACGTCAAGCTTTTCAGTGCATCCAAAACGGATATCAGCGATCTGATGCTAGAAATCTTTAAATCCAAGGCCATCATGCTCGGCTCGCCGACAGTTCACAATGGCGTTTTGTATACGGTTGCTGGTTTACTTGAATTTATCAATGGCATGAAGTTCAAGAACAAGAAAGCCGCCTCTTTCGGAACCTACGGTTGGCGTGATCTGTCATCGAAAGTCATTGGAAATGCCTTGAAGGAAGCCGGTTTTGAAATGATTATGGAGCCCATCAGTGCCAACTGGAGGCCGGATGATCATTTTTTGGAGCAGTGCATCGCATACGGGCGTAAATTCGCCGCCCTCACCCGGATGTCTCAATAGCGTACCAATCTCTGCGTTACAGCTTATTCGACAATCCTCACGTACGAAAAGTACGCTCCGGTGTGTCTCGTAATCTGTGCCTTGACCTTGGCACGCTATTGAAACATCCCTCCCGTTTTGCCAAAGATAATTAAAGCATGACTTTTACATCTGGCCTGCGACTTTCGGGGGTGACAGATAGTTGAATGATTTTGCCGTTTTGAAGGGTGGCTTCCACGGTTGTTTGGTAGGGTGCGCACAGTTTGAAGGTTACATTCCAGTTTTTAGGCCAGGCGGGAAAGAGCAGGATGGTTTTGCCGGAGGTCTGCATGAGCATTTCCTGCAAACCGATCATACCGGAACCACCCCAATTGTGGTCAGGAACCCAGTCGTTGCCAGGGCCCCAAAAGGTAGGGAAGCGTCGTGGTGAATCACCCAATTTTAGTATGCTGAGGTTTGCCGCTTCGTCCGTCAAACCCATCTGGGCACAGAAGATGTTGTCCTGGTGCCAGCTTTGGTAATGCTTCTGATCCGGACGTTCAATGCCGTATCGCCAAGTGTCGATGGCTGTCTGTAGGTCCGGTTTACCAACTCCGTAGATTCCCCAAGGGAAAACCGGGTACAATTGTGGTATCTCAGTATTGTTGATGCGTTCAAAGGATTTTGCCGGAGCGATGACTTTGTGTCCGTTCATTTCCCTGAAATATATCGGTGGAACTCGGGTTAGCATTTCACTCCAATGTTTTCTACTTTCCGGAGTCAGATACTTGGTGCTGTCGAGTTCCAACATGCGCGTCAGTACGGTTTTCAGTGCGCAGACGGTCGTTACGGAGTTGTAGGCAACCTTGTAGGTTTCTGCTGCAGTGCTAGGGTACAGAACCAAGTGTCCGTCTGCATCAAGCGTTTTGGTCGTTCTAAGGCTGGATAAGTATTGGTAATGCTCATCAAAGAACCTCAGGCTGCTTTCAATCAGCGGAATGTACTTGGAAATGTCTTCCCCTTTGAACCGTTCCGTATCCAGCATCATCTGGCAAAACTCGAAAACCGTTTCCCAGGTATACTCGATCCAGTTGTTGTATTCTACGCCAGGATCGAAGTTGGCAGGGCGTTTCCAACTGTATTCGAAAGCCACTGGCAAGCCGAAATTTTCCATCTGTTCGGTAAAACAGGCACCACCGTGACCCCAATATACCTTGGACCGCAATTCTGCGTTTTTCAGGATGTTCAGGTAGAATTCGAACTGCGGTTTCATCATATCGACATCACCACTCTTAAGCATGGGCCAGTAGACCAACCGTTGATTCTGAGCCGTGAAGCTGCCCCCTCCCCAGCGTCTGAAATCGGCTGTCTCGTTCCGTTTCGCATCCACATATTCAGGATCGTACGTAAACAGTCCACCGTTGAATTTGGTGGGATAGGAGCCATAGGCATTGCAACCGAGCTGATACCTGAAAACCTGATAGTTTCTACCGACCTGCCATTGTTTGGAATTTCTGTCGGCTTGTGTTTCGTCGATGCGGATGAAACTGCGGTTCCAAAAATCGTTCCACCAACGGATGGTTTTCTGCCGGTCTTTCTCGGTTTGTTTGGAGGAACGCTCCACCAATTGGTTTAAGTGGGTTTCCCATTGGGTGGTTTCTGGGGTATTCTCTGTCTGAAGGCAGATTTGTATCTGATGATTCGTGGCAGGGTTCTTGCTGATGAGTTTCCAACCCGTAAAATCCGTGCTGGCATAGCGACCATTCGTAGTGCCGTCCGCAATCAGATTTGAACCAAACATCTTGCCTCCGAAAATCAAGTCTTTCAACGGGTTGAACATCGAATCCTTGACTGCGTTCAAACCTTGTTGCTCTACACAGAGGTCAAATGCGGTGTTCGTGTTGCGGTTTTTGTGGTAGAATTCGATGCTGTTGTCTTTATTAAAAAAAACTTCATCCTTGTCTAATAGTGCTTTATCTTTGCTTCCCAACCAGGACCGGCAGACATCTTTTTCGGAATTGGCTAGCTCACGATCGGTTTGCCGCCAGTTCTCGTAGGTAAAAGTGGCTGAAGTCTTTTTGTTTCCAGAAACTTCGACGTGCACCACCGGCGAAAAAACGTCTGCCCAGATCTTTATCGTAACGTTCTGCCCGCTTTTGGAAGCGAATACTTCTACATAACCGTCTTTTAGTTTCAACTCCTGCTTGAATACCTCACTTTGATCCAATGGATTCGGATTCAGTTTAATCCTGACTCTTCCCAACTTGGGAAATCCGTTCAGCTCGTCGAACGTACCACTTCTGGAAATGTAAAAGAGGATTTCGCCATTTTCCACCCAAACATTCATTCCAATGTCACCACCACCACAAGGCATGCTTTCCCCGGCATTTTTGGAAGGCGTTGTCCATACGATGTTGTACGGCTCCAACCAAGTTAGGTTGTTGACTGCATTCAGCGGAAAAAAGAGCAGGTATAGCAAGGAAAGTAACAGAAAGCGTTTCATGGTCGGGTCTTTAATGAACTTTTCCAAAGGTAAAAAAAGGAAGTCATATGGGAAACCCTATAAATAAAAAGAGGCTGAACTCTTTGGAGACAGCCTCTAGGATATTTTTCGCTTTCGCTTATTCTGCGGGAATGATGGAAACGAATGAGCGGTCGTTTTTCTTGCGACGGAAAGCCACAACACCGTCCACAAGGGCATACAGGGTGTGATCTTTGCCAATACCTACGTTTAAGCCCGGATGATGTACTGTACCGCGTTGACGGATCAGGATGTTTCCTGCAATGCATTTTTCACCTCCGAAAATTTTAACGCCTAATCGTTTGCTTTCTGATTCGCGTCCGTTCTTAGAACTACCCGCGCCTTTTTTATGTGCCATTTGTCTTAGTTATTTTTGGATTAAGCTACTACTTCGTTGATTTTCAATTCGGTGAAGAATTGACGGTGACCGTTGCATTTTCTGTATCCTTTGCGACGTTTCTTCTTGAAGATGATGACTTTGTCGCCTTTTACATGCGAAAGAACTTCGCAAACTACTTTGGCACCTTTAACGGTGGGATCACCGATTTTCACTTTACCGTCGGTGTCGAGCAACAACACCCTTTCAAATTCTACGACAGAACCACGTTCTGCTTCGAGGCGGTGAACAAACAGTCTTTTACCGGCTTCGGCTTTGAACTGTTGACCCGCGATTTCTACAATTGCGTACATTAACTTATTAATTATCAAAGTTATACTCCGGAGGGTGGGATGCAAAACTGCAGCGCCGCTTGGTAACCCTTCACGAATGGAGGTGCAAAAGTAGGCAATCTTAACGAAAATTGCAAACGTTGCACCCGTTTTTTTACTTTTTCAAGGTGGACAGATACCGTTCCGCCTCAATGGCTGCCTGACACCCACTGCCAGCAGCCGTAATGGCCTGGCGGTAATGCGGGTCAGCTACGTCGCCTGCGGCAAAAACACCGGCAACGGTCGTGCGCGGAGTGCCCGGTGTGGTCACGATGTAACCGACCTCATCCGTTTCCAGATAGGCGGCAAAAATGTCTGAATTAGGTTTGTGTCCGATGGCCAGGAAAAATCCGTCTATAGCGATGTCCACGTTGGTTTCGTCCGCTTCCCCACGCCGTTTCACCAGATGGGCGCCTTCCACGCCGTTTTCGCCGAATAGACCACGGGT
>Ga0209430_1002212_pt1 | contig 12826 bp, 12 predicted proteins | sample BarGraIncub1133A_FD_184504 | JGI IMG/M metagenome (GOLD analysis project Ga0209430, IMG submission 184504) | Arctic peat soil microbial communities from Barrow, Alaska - Barrow Graham LP Incubations 11-33A (SPAdes) (version 2) | ecosystem: Environmental > Terrestrial > Soil > Wetlands > Peat... | reverse complement strand
TGTGGGGGGGGGGAGTACCGAGTTTACGGTATCATCTCAGGGTGACCCTGCTTTTATCAAAAGTATGCCGATAGGTGTAGTACGACTCACGGAAGGTTTCCGCACGAGTACTGAAATGATTGGACGGGTACAGTCTGTCATCGACCAGCTTGAAAAAGACCTCTCCTCGGCAGGAATCCTTGTTTCGGAAGATTTCGAGTTGGTCGGGACGGCTGGCACCGCGACTACCATTGCGGCAATCAAGTTGGAGATGGTTGATTATGATTATCGCAAAGTTAACAACTTCACCGTGAGCAGAGACGATATCGGCGAAATTTATCAGCGTTTGTCCAAGCTGAATCCTCAGGAACGACTGTCAATCAAAGGGGTTGAAGTAGGACGTGAAGATTTGATTATTGCCGGTCTGGTAATTATTACATCGGTAATGGACAAATTTGGCTTCAATCGGTTAAAGGTCTCTGATTTCGGGCTGTTGGAAGGATTGGCGCTCGCGATATGATACGTTCTGCACAGGGAACCGGCACTCTTTTTATTCGGAAATTCCAGATGGATGCTAAATCATCCATTTAAGCATATCGGAGGTAACATGCTGGATACGCGGGGCTGCGGAGTACTGTTGCATCCTACCTCATTACCGGGACCGGGCGGTATCGGTTCGCTGGGTACTGATGCCCGTCGTTTTGTTGACCTGCTGGCGGACATGGGGATGTCGTATTGGCAGGTGCTTCCGCTGACACCGCCGGCGTGCGGCAACTCTCCCTATTCAGCATTTTCAGCTTTTGCAGGAAACCCGCTGCTGATAGACCTTGACCAGATTACGGCCGATGGTGATCTGCCTGTTATAAGCTATGAAGATGGGCCAGATGACAACTGTGTAGACTTTGAAACCGTTTCTGAAAAGAAGATGAAGCTGCTGCAGACAGCAGGCGCCAGCTTTATGGCGAATGAGGGTGCGCAATGCAAGCAGGAATTCTGGGACTTTTGCAACAGTACTTCCTGGCTTCATAACTACGCGCTTTTTATGGCGTTAAAACATCGATACAAGGGGAAGTCCTGGGAGAAATGGCCGGCTGATTTGGCTCTCCTGACACCGGAAAAATACGAAAAAGCTTCCGTTGAACTCGGCCCTGAGATAGGAGTCCAAAAATATATTCAGTGGCAGTTTTTCAGGCAATGGCGTGGATTACGAGCGTATGCGGCTGGCAAAGGAATCGCAATTATCGGTGATATCCCTATTTTTGTCGGTTATGATTCCGCCGATGTGTGGAGTCATCGCGACCTTTTTCTTCTCAATTCAAAGGGGAAGCCGACAGTTGTTGCAGGGGTGCCTCCCGATTATTTCAGCGTAACAGGGCAACTCTGGGGCAATCCGCTCTATGACTGGGAAATGATGGGGCGCCAGAAGTACGCGTGGTGGATAGAACGGTTTCAATCAATGTTTGAACTTTTCGATATACTCCGTGTCGATCATTTCCGGGGGTTTGAAGCAGCATGGCAGGTGCCGGCGGGAGAGAAAACCGCTATCAACGGCACCTGGGTCAAGGCTCCCGGAACAGTTCTCTTTGACACGATAATTTCTGCCCTCGGGAAGTTACCGATAATTGCCGAAGATCTGGGCGTTATTACTCCAGAGGTCGAAAATCTACGTGATCGTTATGATTTTCCCGGAATGAAAATCGTGCAGTTTGCCTTTGATTCAGGGCCATCAAATCCATCCCTGCCGCATAATCATCAAAAAAAATCCGTGGTCTACTCCGGAACCCATGATAATGATACCACCGTTGGCTGGTATGATTCACTTTCAGATGCTCAACGCAGTAGAGTGAGTTACTATGTGGGAGGGAAGGGGGATGACACAGTCGTGAGCATACTTCGCTTGGTGCTTATGTCGGTCGCGAATACGGCAATTATCCCTCTTCAGGACCTGCTCCAGTTGGGAAGTGAGGCCCGCATGAATGTTCCCGGTGCCGCATTCGGAAATTGGGGGTGGCGATTTACCTGGGATATGATAGATCGTGATCTTGCTGGTGACGTACGTGATCAGGTAGAATGCTACGGTAGATCTCATCAGCGGTAGTGACAACTTCTGCACGTCCAGAAGGGTACTTAGTAAATTTCTTGACAATTTAAGCATATTCTCTATACTGACTTGCTTTAAATTTATAATCGCTTTGATCACGGATGGTGCATGTGAAACTTGTTGTCGATCATATAAAAGATACGCCTGTTGCCGTTCATATTGACGAGCCGGTTGATACATTTCCTCTTCTTGCAGGCATGCAGAATGACGGTAGCTGCAGCATTTCCGGTAATATTCAGGGGGATATTACTGTTACCCGTGAATATGAGAACATACGGGTTACCGGAAGGATAACAGCACCACTGGCTCTTTCCTGTTCCCGCTGTCTCGCAGAGTTCGCGTCGTTTGTTGATACCAACTTCACAATCTTTTTTCGGAAAGAGAGCGCAGTTATTGCCTCAAACGAAGATGAACTTGAGCTTGGCGAAATGGATCTGCTTTCATCTGCGTACTCCGGAGATGAAATTGATTTAACTCATGAGATAGAAGAGCAGATTGCGATGGAGATTCCGTTAAAGCCTCTCTGTAGTGACGCGTGCAAGGGGCTGTGCCATGAGTGCGGCATCGATTTGAATACTTCCAGCTGTACATGCAGCAAAGAGCCAGTAAGTCTAACATTCAGTGCGCTGAAGGATTTTAAGATAACCAGATAAAAGAGCGGTGGCACGAGAACGTGTATCACCAGAAAAAGGAGAAACACCATGGCTGTACCCAAGAAAAAAACATCCAAATCACGTAAGAATATGAGAAGGGCCCATGATTTTTTGACTACCCCGTCATTGTCCATCTGTCCTCAATGTAAAGCCGCTAAACTGCCGCATCGTACTTGTCTTGCCTGTGGAACGTACAAGGGTAAAGAGGTTATCGCCGTTTCCTCAGCACAAGCTTAGAGAGCGGACTCTGTGCCACTTCCGAATCAGATGAGAGTTGCCGTTGACGCAATGGGCGGCGACAATGCGCCTGTAATTGAAGTTGAAGGTTCTGTTGCCGCCTGTCGTGAATTCGGGTTGTCGGTGACGCTTGTTGGTGATCGTGTGCGTTTGGAGGCAGAGCTCGCCAAACACACGGTCAGCGGGCTTGATATTGATATTTTTCATGCAAGTGAAGTCGTTGGCATGCATGATTCCGCTTCGGATGCGGTGCGGAAGAAGCCTGATTCATCTGTACGTCGGGCCTTCGAGCTCGTCAAGGACGGCAAGGCGTGTGCTGCTGTAAGTGCCGGAAATTCAGGTGCGACCATGGCATCCGGCATGTTTGTTCTGAAGCGAATTAAAGGGATCGAGCGGCCGGCTATTGCCCAGCTGTTCCCTACCCTTAAAGGGCAGACTCTTGTGCTGGATGTAGGTGGTAATGTTGATTGCAAGCCGCTGCATCTAGTCCAATTTGCTATAATGGGTGAGGTCTATGCTCGCTACGCCATGGGAGTGCTCTCACCGAAAGTGGGCCTGCTTTCCAATGGCGAAGAGGATTCAAAAGGGAATGAACTGACCAGGGAAACCAATGCTGTTCTGCGTAAAACGTCGCTTAACTATTGCGGATATATTGAGGGCCGGGATATTTTTGCCGGGGCTGTTGACGTAGTCGTGTGTGATGGTTTTGTGGGAAATATTGTACTTAAGCTTTCCGAGGGGCTGGCGGACGCCGCGGGTAGGATGCTGAAAAGGGAGATCATCAAGAGTTGGGTTTCCAAGATCGGTTATCTGTTTGTGCGCGGTGCGTTCGGCCGTTTCAAGAAGATTGTCGACTATGCAGAATACGGAGGCGCACCGCTACTAGGAATCAACGGTGTCGGCATGATCTGTCACGGCGGCTCTAACGTCAAGGCGATCAAAAATGCGATACGGTTCGCTCATGAGTATGCCAAAAACGGTGTGTCTGAGCATGTCGTCGAAAAACTGTCTGAAAATTATTCAGTCTCGATACGAAGGGATAGCCTGCCTCCCACCACAGCAGAGTAATGGAGATTCAATCGTGAATGTTAGAATTACCGGAACCGGCTCTGCTCTACCCGGGAAAATTCTTACCAATGCTGAACTCGAACAGTTAATTGATACCACTGATGAATGGATTACGACGAGAACCGGCATTAAAGAGCGGCGTATTGCTGCTGATGGAGAATATACATCAGCTTTTGCCGCCGAAGCTGCCCGTCGTGCTCTGGCAATGGCCGGTGTTCATCCCGAAGAAATTGATCTGATCATTCTTGGCACCGTTACCCCTGATTTTCCTTTCCCCTCTACCGCCTGCATCGTTCAGGATCTTCTGGGTGCCACAAATGCAACCGCCTTTGATCTTTCGGCGGCGTGTTCCGGTTTTCTCTATGGTATGTCTATTGCTGAAAAATATCTTCGCTCGGGTGCTGCTCGAAAGATCCTTGTGATAGGCTCTGAAATATTGTCACGTATCGTTGACTGGCAGGATCGAAACACCTGCGTCCTGTTCGGTGATGGGGCTGGTGCCGTTGTCCTTGAGGCTTCAGAAGGTGATCATTCCCTTCTTTCAACCCACACGTTCAGTAACGGGTCATACTGGAACCTTCTCTATCAACAGGGGAGCGGTAGTCGTAATCCGGCGACCGATAGCCGTACGATAGATGAACGGCGGATCCATTTGACGATGGCAGGAAATGATGTCTTCAAGCATGCTGTTCGTGGTATGGAGGAAGCCGCCTTAAAGGCCCTGGATGCCAACGGTATGACACCGTCCGACATTTCTCTCCTGATTCCTCATCAGGCTAATCGTCGGATTATTGATGCAACGGCAAAACGGCTCGGGCTTGATTCTGATCGATTGTTCACCAATCTTCATCGATATGGCAATACCTCCTCGGCATCAATTCCTATTGCTCTGGATGAGGCAAACCATCAAGGTTTTCTCAAGCCTGACAGCACGCTTCTCCTGGTGGCTTTCGGGGGCGGCTTCACCTACGCCTCTGCGCTTATAAACTGGTAGCTGAGGCTAAACTCTAACTTGCGACAAGGATACCTAGATGTCTAAAACAGCTTTTATTTTCCCAGGGCAAGGTTCCCAATATCCCGGTATGGGAAAGGAACTGGCAGATACGTTTCCTGTTGCGCGTCATCTGTTTGAGGAGGCTGACGATGCTCTCGGCTTTAAGTTGTCTGAACTCTGTTTTGCAGGGAGTGACGCCGACCTCAAACTGACCGCCAACACTCAGCCGGCAATTTTGACTGCAAGCATTGCGGTTTTGAAGGTCGCCCAGCAGGTGACCGGCCTGAGAGCCGATTATGTCGCCGGCCATTCACTTGGTGAATATTCGGCGCTGGTCTGTTCAGGAGCCCTCTCTTTCGCCGATGCGGTCAGAACGGTGCGTGCTCGTGGGACGTTTATGCAGGAAGCAGTACCGGTCGGGAGCGGAACAATGGCTGCCATTCTTGGTGTTGAGCGGGATGTTCTTGAGGACATCTGCCGTGAAGCCGCTGAAGGCGAGGTCGTTTCTCCGGCCAACTTTAATTCCCCCGGTCAAATCGTTATCGCCGGTTCGGTGACAGCTGTTGCGCGCGCTATTGAAATTGCCAAGGGTCGCGGTTTTAGGAAAGCCATGCTGCTGCCGGTCAGTGCCCCCTTCCACTGTGTATTGATGAAACCGGCTGCGGATCGCCTGGCAACTGTGCTGGATAAGATCGGCGTACACGAGATGAGTGTGCCGGTTATTGCAAATGCTGATGCTGAACCGAACAGTGACAAAGATCGGGTAAAGCCTCTGTTGATCACGCAGGTCTGCTCTCCCGTGCTGTGGGACCAGTCGGTGAACACCATGACCGCACTGGGTGTGACAAAATATATTGAACTTGGTCCGGGAAAAGTGTTAAGCGGATTGGTGAAAAGAATCAACAAAGCTGCTGTACTTGCCAACATAGAAGATGTTGCTGGTATAAAAGCTGTCGGGGAGAATATATGATGAAAGGACAGGTCGCTCTGGTAACCGGTGCTTCACGCGGTATTGGGCAGGCAATTTCCCTGAAGCTTGCTGCCGAAGGCATCTTTGTCATTGCTACTGCGACATCTGAGACAGGTGCAGAAGGGACTGTTGCCGCTATCATTGCACAGGGCGGAGCTGCTCAGGCGGTTAAACTCGATGTTACGGACTCTTCCGAAGTCGAAGCCCTTTTTAAAAAAATTATGTCGGAACAGGGGCGAATTGATATTCTGGTGAATAATGCCGGCATAACAAAGGACAGCCTCATGATGCGTATGAAGGATAGTGATTGGGACTCTGTTCTGGATACGAATCTCAAAGGTTCCTTCAACTGCCTGCGCGAAGCATCCAAGATCATGACCAAGGCCCGTTACGGGCGCGTTGTCAATATCAGTTCTGTTGTCGGAGAAATGGGCAACCCCGGTCAGGTAAACTATTGTGCCAGTAAGGCGGGGTTGTTCGGTTTAACAAAATCGGCGGCACGTGAACTGGCAAAGCGCAATATTACTGTCAATGCTGTGGCGCCGGGGTTTATTGAAACCGATATGACTGCTGATCTTCCTGAAAAGGGGCGTGAGGCGCTTCTGCAAAGCATTCCTATGGCTCGGCTCGGCTCAGTTGATGATGTTGCGTATGCGGTCCGTTTTCTTGTTTCTCCGCAGGCGGCCTACATAACCGGTCAAGTGCTGTCGGTAAATGGCGGGATGTATATGTAGTTTCTGATAGAGAAATATCGATTGACTTTTGAAGATTTCATGCTTAATTAGGCACACAGATTTACACACGAAACCTGGAAAGGTTTAAAATCACACGGAGGTGAGAAATGTCTGATATTGCAAAGCGGGTGAAGGAAATTGTAGCAGAGCAGCTTGGTGTTGAAGAAGCTCAGGTATTAACCGAGTCTTCTTTTATGGATGACCTTGGAGCCGATTCTCTTGACACAGTTGAGTTGGTTATGGCTCTTGAAGAAGAGTTCGATATCGAAATCCCTGATGAAGATGCCGAAAAAATCCAGACAGTGAATGACGCCATCGAATACATCACCGAGCATAGCTGAGATCACACAACCGAGGGGGGCAAAAGCCCCTCTCTTCTCATTTGTTAGAACAGAACTTGTTGTTATATGGAGCGACTTATCATGAGAAGAGTTGTAATTACTGGCGTTGGAGCTGTTTCACCACTTGGGTGCGGAAATGCCAAAAACTGGGATGCGCTCACGTCGGGAAAGTCTGGAGTTAGGTTGATTACCCGTTTTGATACGAGTGATTTGTCAGTCAAGATTGCCGGAGAGGTTCCTGATTTCAACGCAGAAGAGTATATTGATAAAAAAGAGATCAAGAAGATGGATCTTTTTATCCAATACGCTCTGGCGGCGGCTCATTTTGCCATGGAAGATTCGGGGCTGGTGATCAATGATGAAAATGCCGAGCGGGTTGGGGTTCTCGTTGGTGCCGGACTTGGTGGCTTACCAACGATTGAAAAATACCATACTCTGGTGGCTGAAGGTGGCTACAAGAAGATTTCTCCATTCTTTATTCCCATGCTGATTATTAATCTCGCTCCAGGCCACATTTCCATCAGATATGGAGCGAAGGGACCGAATATCTCTTCCGTTTCTGCCTGTGCAACCAGTACCCACTCGATTGGTGATGCGTATCACATTATTAAACGAGGCGATGCCGACGCCATGATAGCCGGTGGAGCAGAGTCAGTCATCACACCGCTCGGGATTGGCGGCTTTGCTGCCATGAAGGCACTTTCCGACAGAAACGACGATCCTACAACCGCGTCACGACCCTTTAACAAGAGCCGGGATGGCTTTGTCATGGGTGAAGGTGCCGGGATTGTTGTACTTGAAGAGTATGAATCCGCCAAGGCGCGGGGAGCCAAAATTTATGCCGAGGTTGTAGGGTATGGTATGACTGGAGACGCGTATCACTTGACCGCGCCGGCACCTGGAGGAGAAGGTGGGGCACGAAGCATGAAAATGGCCCTCAAAAATGCCGGAGTTGCTCCCGAACAGGTCTCCTATATCAATGCACATGGTACCTCCACTCCAATGGGTGATTTGTACGAAACCATGGCTATCAAGAGTGTATTTGGTGATCATGCCAAGAAAATGCTGGTCTCTTCAACCAAATCAATGACCGGGCATCTTCTTGGAGCAGCAGGCGGCATAGAGGCAGTGTATACCCTCATGGCTATGGACAAGGGGGTTGTCCCTCCAACAATCAATTACACCGAACCAGATCCAGACTGTGATCTTGATTATGTTCCTAATACCGCAAGGGAAGCAAAACTTGAATACGCAATGAGCAATAACTTTGGGTTTGGCGGGACAAATGCTACCCTTCTTTTTAAAAAGCTGTAGGAGGGGACTGTTAAAATGATCATTATCGGAAGTGACCACGGAGGGTTAACCCTCAAAACGGCCCTGAACAGTTATCTGAAACGCAGAGGTCTTGAAGTAACAGATGCGGGTACCAACGGCGATGCTTCGGTCGATTATCCTGATTTCGGCCAGAAAGTCGCTGAAGCGGTGATTGCAGGCGAGGCGGAATTGGGAATTCTGATCTGCGGAACAGGAATCGGAATGTCAATCTCCGCTAATAAGATCCCTGGTATTCGTGCTGCACTGGTGACAGATGTTTTTATGGCCCGTATGGCTAGAGAACATAATAATGCCAATGTACTGGTGCTTGGCGGGCGTGTCCTTGATGAACAGAAAGCCTGTGATCTCGTCGGTGCCTGGCTTGATGCCACTTTTGAAGGTGGGCGCCATCAGGCGCGCCTTGACAAGATAACAGCACTTGAAAAGAAGTATTCCTAAGCTGTAAAGAGCGCAGTAAGTAAAGGCGGCAGGATTACGGAGCCGATGTAGTACTGTCGTATGACCAGAGTGTTCGATACGGTACCAACAAAGATGTTGCTCTGATCTGTTTTAGTATCCACAGGCGGGACCTGCTACGGCACGTGTCCCGTTTGTTGTTTGCAAATTGTACTACATGAAAAGAACTTTTTTATGAGGAGAACCTATGTCTGTCCTTTCCCAATTTGATCCCCAGGTAGCTGATGCCATTCGCCATGAAACGGAGCGCCAGGAATATAATCTGGAACTGATCGCCTCCGAAAACTTTGTATCGGAAGCCGTTATGGAGGCGCAAAGTTCTGTAATGACCAACAAGTACGCCGAGGGGTATCCCGGAAAGCGTTACTATGGTGGATGCGAGCACGTTGACGTTGTCGAGCAGCTTGCCATTGACCGGGCCAAGGAAATATTTGGCGCCGACCATGCCAATGTCCAGCCTCACTCTGGCTCTCAGGCCAACATGGCGGTCTATTTTGCTGCGTGCAAGCCGGGAGACACTATCCTTGGGATGAATCTTTCGCATGGTGGACACCTGACTCATGGCAGCCCGGTTAACTTTTCAGGTCGCTTCTTTAATATCGTGCCCTATGGAGTGTCAGCTGAAACAGAAACAATTGATTATGCCGAGGTTGAACGTCTGGCAGTGGAGCATAAACCAAAAATGATAGTTGTTGGTGCCAGCGCCTATCCACGAACCATTGATTTCCCCGCTTTTCGTGCGATCGCTGACAAGGTTGGCGCGCTGGTTATGGTCGATATGGCTCATATTGCCGGTTTGGTTGCCGCAGGTGCTCACCCCAGTCCGGTCCCCTATGCCGAGTTTGTCACTACAACTACTCACAAAACGTTGCGCGGTCCTCGCGGGGGCATGATTCTCTGCCGAGAAGAATTTGCCAAAGCGTTAAATTCCCAGATTTTCCCCGGGATTCAAGGTGGGCCCCTTATGCATGTCATTGCCGCCAAGGCGGTGGCATTTAAGGAAGCGCTGCAGCCAGAGTTTAAAACCTATCAGCAACAGGTCGTTAAAAACGCCAAGGCGCTTGCTGAGGCGCTTGTGAAGCGTGGCTTTAAGCTGACGAGTGGCGGTACTGATAACCACCTCATGTTGATAAACTTTTCAGGTACGGAGATAACCGGCAAGGCTGCAGAAACGGCGCTGGACAAGGCAGGCATCACGGTTAACAAGAACACGGTGCCGTTTGAAACCCGCTCCCCGTTCGTTACTTCCGGCATCAGGGTCGGAACGCCGGCCTGTACTTCTCATGGACTGAAAGAGTCTGAAATGGATCAGGTTGCAGGCTATATTGCCGATGCAGTGTCACATATTGGCGATGACCAGAAGCTGGAAGCAATAAAGTGTCAGGTAAACAGTATGATGAAAAAATTTCCACTCTACGCTAACAGGCTTGCCTAATCTAAGAATGTCATGTAGTTACAAGACCCACTGGACATGTTCCGGGGGGTCTTTTTTTTTAGTGTGAAATATCTGCGGCAAAGGAAGTAATATATGTCTGGAAAGAGCTCCATAACTACCGAACAGTTGCGGCTGTGGGACAAACGTCACGTTTGGCACCCGTTTACCCAGATGCAGGAATGGGAACGTGACGAGCAGATTGTTATCGTAAAAGGGGAGGGGTGCTGGCTGATTGATACGGATGGTAAGCGATACCTTGATGGTGTGGCCTCCATGTGGACGAACGTTCATGGTCACTGCCGCCGTGAGTTAAACGACGCCCTGAAAGAACAGGTTGATCGCCTGGAACACTCCACACTTCTCGGGTTGGCAAGTGAGCAGAGTATTATTCTGGCTGCCAGACTGGCCGAAATCACTCCTCCCGGCTTGGACCGTTTTTTCTATTCGGATAACGGCTCCACCGCCATGGAAGTTGCGGTCAAGATGGCGTATCAATATCAGGTTCACCTGGGGCGACCGGAACGGAGCCGCTTTATAACGTTCCGGAATGCCTATCATGGTGATACACTTGGTGCAGTGAGTGTCGGAGGGATCGACATTTATCATACAACGTTCAAACCGCTCATGTTTGAGACACTGCAGTCTCCGGCTCCGTACTGCTATCGTTGTGAGTTTGGGTGCAACAGACTCACCTGTAGCATGGAGTGTGTTGACGCACTCGAAGGGCTTATGGAGCGTAATGCCGGGCAGGTTGCCGGGCTTGTGATTGAGCCACTTATCCAGGGAGCTGGTGGAATGATCGTTCAACCGGCAGGTTTTTTAAAAAGGGTTCGCGAACTGTGTGACCGATATGACCTGTTGATGATCACTGATGAAGTTGCTACCGGTTTTGGCAGAACAGGGGCGATGTTCGCCTGTCAACATGAGGGTATTGTGCCTGATATCATGGCAATTTCAAAGGGTATAGCCGCCGGTTATCTACCATTGGCGGCAACAGTGACGGTTGATAAAGTCTACTCTGCCTTTTTAGGATCCTATTCTGAGCTGAAGACCTTTTTTCATGGTCATACGTTCACCGGAAATCCGTTAGCCTGTGCCGTTGCTCTAAAAAGCCTGGAGCTCTTTCAGCAAGATAATCTGCTGGCAGAGCTGCAGCCCAAAATAGCACGGCTGAAACAGGGCCTGGACGATTTTAAATTGATGCCGCACGTTGGTGATGTCCGGCAGTGCGGTCTGGCTGCAGGCATAGAACTGGTTGAAAACAGGGATACCTGCTCACCATATCCGTGGGAAGAGCAGATCGGGATTAGAGTCTGTCTTGAAGCGCGCAAGCGGGGGGTCTTCACTCGCCCTCTGGGAAATACCATCGTCATATTTCCGCCGCTGGTTATTTCAAATAATGAACTGGATATGCTTTTGAGTGTACTGCGGGAATCCATTCGCGTTGTTACGGAATGATTGCCGCTTCGAGGTTCTCTAATGGATGATACGATCAAAATTCTGGTGATAGATGATGATGACTCTGGTCGTGAAGCCTTGGCCAGGCTGTTGCGCTTGGCCAGGTATGAGGTCACTTCAGCGGCAACCGGTTTGAGTGCTCTGGATCTGATCGACCGTGAGCAGTATCAGGTCATTGTATCTGATCTGTTCCTCCCTGATAAAAGTGGCCTTGATATCTTGCAGGAGGTACAAAAAGTCTCTCCTGCTACCGAAGTTATCGTTGTGACCGGTCATGCTTCGGCACAAACCGCTGTTAGAGCCATGAAAGAGGGGGCTTTTGACTACATTACCAAGCCGATTGATTTTGATGAATTGAAAATAGTTATTACAAAGGCCCTGGAGAAACAGAAGCTGCTGTCAGAAAATATATATCTGCGCAGGCAACTTCAGGGGCGCTTTGAATTCAATAACATTATCGGTAGTTCTCCGGCGATGAATCTTGTGTTTGAACGTATGAGCCGCATCGTTAAAAGTGATTCGGCGGTTCTTGTCAGCGGTGAATCAGGAACCGGCAAAGAACTTGTTGCCCGGGCGCTTCACTATAATGGTACACGCAGGGAGCGACCTTTTGTTGCGGTAAACTGCAGCGCCATTCCGGAGGCATTGCTTGAAAGCGAACTTTTCGGTCATGTCCGGGGGGCGTTTACCGGAGCGATCAAGGACAAGTCGGGAAAATTCGAGGCAGCTAATCACGGCACTATTTTTCTTGATGAAATAGGTACGTTGCCTCTCCATCTTCAGGCAAAATTGTTACGGGTTTTACAGGAGCATGAAGTAGAGAGGGTTGGTTCTAACAAGACGGTTAAACTTCATGTCAGAGTGATTTCCGCAACCAACGTAGATCTTGAAAACATGGTAAAACGGGGGGTATTTCGTGAAGATCTTTTCTACCGTTTGAACGTAATTCCACTCCACCTTCCCCCACTGCGCGAGCGGCAACAGGACATTATGTACCTGACGGCCTTTTTTCTTGAGAAGCAGAGCCGTCTGATGGGGCGCGCACCATGCACTATCAGCAAACAG
>Ga0209430_1002211_pt1 | contig 12831 bp, 11 predicted proteins | sample BarGraIncub1133A_FD_184504 | JGI IMG/M metagenome (GOLD analysis project Ga0209430, IMG submission 184504) | Arctic peat soil microbial communities from Barrow, Alaska - Barrow Graham LP Incubations 11-33A (SPAdes) (version 2) | ecosystem: Environmental > Terrestrial > Soil > Wetlands > Peat... | reverse complement strand
TGTGGTACTCCTTCCTTAAATCGTCTAAAGTCTCTATGCCTTTAAAATAAATCATTGATTTCACTACTGCCTTGTAGATTTATAATGGCTTCTGGCACGCCTTGTTTATTGATTTGGTGGGATTCACCAGAGTTATTTTAGGTATGATTCGGACATAAAAAAAGCCCCAAAAAGGAGCATTCAATTATTCAAGATTTTCGGTCTTGTCATCAATTATGAGTATGTCGGTCGCATATTTTGGATTTTCTTTCTTCCTTTATTTTATTAAAATTGTTCCCTGCTTAAAAGTTTTCAATTTAGCGACGGCAGGGGGCTTTAGGAGGTAGACTCTTCGTGCGCATACCATTTTTATAAAAAAAATTTTAATTTTTTTCCGTGGAAGTAGTCATTTGGAGTATGAATTGCCAGGAATATGAGTTGTTTTAGAGAAACTTGACACAAAGTAAATCAAGTAAAGCTGTATATTATAAGATCTTATAATGATCTGTGAATTCCTTTACTAATAGAAGAGTGCTTTAACCTAAAATAAAAAAAGAAGCTGATTAGGCTTCTTTTGGTGTGGCTCTTTGATTGTGTCGTATGCTGAATTTCTTGTGACTTATTATATGGGACAATTTTTGAATTGGTCTAATAAATGTAATTTTTGTCCCATATGTAATTGAATGGATAAGCAATCCACCTTTCAAATAGCTGTTCCGTTCTCTGATAATCGCTTTAATCCTTTCCCTTACCGCCTTATCTAAACAGAAATTTTTAATTATATCAGGGTTAATTCTATGAGCTGCCATTCTTACTGGAAAGCCTAATTCTCTCATAACGTCTGCAATCCAACAGCTTTTAATTGTCCCATTGCCATTGACGATAGGCTTCCATTTATAACTCTTTCAATGCATTCACTATATCCTCAATAGTATGAATTGATGTATTTAAAGCCATTTTATCCGCTAATGTTGGACTAAACTTTAGCACTTCATCTTTCGTAATTTTATGCCAAATTGGCAATATCACCTTGTGGCCATTCATTTCTTTCGCAACCATACCATTTAATTCATACTCTGGCCAATTCTTTTTCACAAACGATGGTGAAATAATCACAATTCCATATTTTGACTTAGCAAGGCCATTATCAATTTTTTTCCTTAGGCTGTCTCCAATTTTCAATTCAAACTCATCATACCAAACTTCAAAACCATTCTTTTTCAGGACATCAGCCAAATCTCTTACAATCTCGTCTTTATCTTCGGATGCATGTGAAATGAAAAAATCATATTCTTTATTGTTTAAATCAATAAGATTATCATCATTTTTTGAAGAGTAATTCTGATTAATAAGAAAATCTAATTGTGATTTTTGCCGATCAATGTCCATCTGCAGTTTTCTTCGAAAGTCCAGTTGTTCTTTCTGCTGTTTTTTTTGCTCGGCTTCTTCAGCTTTTCTAAGGTCCTGTTTTTTTCTGCCAATCTCAATTGATTTATTCGCTATCTGTTTCTGATAATCTGCAATCTTTTTTTTGCAGCTATATATATCATTCTGATAACCTTGAATCTGCCTTTGTTTGCTTTGTAATGAAGATATTGAAGTGTTTTTATTAATTGACCTTTGAACAGAATCAATTTGTCGATTCTTGTCATTCTCTTTATTGCTTTCGTCAGCAATTTTTTTTTGTAAATCAGCTATGTCTTTTTCGAGTCTATTGACTTGGTCTTGGTAATAGGAAGAATTCATTGTTGCGTTATTTATTAAGCCTGTCATTTATGTTCCAGATCTGCAATCATGGGCAGGATTTTACCCGATGAACTTCCTACGAAGTATTGCCTTCAAATTTACTCTTTCCGGTCAAAGAAACAAAGAGGCCCGACTTGCAGATATCTTGTGGTTGTAACACGCTTTTTATTATTCATCATAAAGATCTAACTTAATTTTATCGTCTATTCTTTTCCACACAGTCCCAATTGCAGGTTGGCTTTTCTCACTATCATAAGCAAACACTCCTTTAAATTTATAACTTGTTAAACCCAAAATGTCCTTATAGTGAAAAAACACACAACGAAGTTGTTTTGTATTAAAATGATCCTGAAAGTGTTTACCCTTTTTAATTTCGTCCGAATGAGTTTCTGTTATTGAATATTCAATTTCATCTAATCTATTTAGCCAACCTTGTCTTGTTACTTCCGAAGGCCACCAAAGTAAAATATTATTGTTTTGTGGATGCGATAGGCCACCTAGCCTTTGAAAACCACGTATCGTTTTGTTAAAATCAGCATTAAATAGCTTACATATGTCTTCAATATTATTCATTGAAACTTCGTCTTCCACTGAAATGATTTTTTTAGATTTCCAATAATCAGGATTTCTTTCAATATCTGGCTGCCAAGGTTTAAACTTTAGATCCTCAATTTGTTTGTTTACTCGTTCTTTTATTTCAGTTACAACACTGTCAATTTGAGCATGAATTTTAGTTAAATCGTTTCTACAGTCAATGGTGAATAGTTTATGTCCAGTTTGACTTTCTATCTCCTTTTTTCGTTTATCGTCAGCTTCAATTCTTTCTGACGATTCGTAATGTGCTGGCTCATTAACTTCAATGTGAATTTGAACTTGAGGTAAATATACGTCTGTCAAGGCATACTTATCAATGTGTCTATTTACATACTGTTGCGGAACTATTTTTATTTGATCATCATCTAGTCTATGCCAAAGCCTTGTTAAACAATAGTTCTCGATCGCTTTGTAACTTGTTTTCTGAAAAAGTCTTGATATGTATTCAACTTTATAATTCATAAGTTTTTGTTTATCGGAATGAGCGGCACTTAAAATCGTAGTTAAATATTGTTAGCATCAGTTTTTAATCTACATAATAGGAATTATTAAAGTCTTCTTCAAAAGTTGTTCTCAACTTATCGATTAAAGAAGCCAATGCTTTGTTATCCGGATTACATTTTAAAATTTCTTCAGCAGTTTTCACTTTTAGTTGGTTTAGACATAGTGAAATATGTGAAAAAAAATTAGGTCTACCTATATTGTGCATTTCCCAATTTCTATTCTCAAACGGATTTTCATAGTAAGGCACTTTTTCAAGTTCTGTACTATCTATACCAGCCTTGGAGAATAGGTCTTTTAAGTCAGTTCGGAGCGTTTCAGAGTTATCGGAATTAGCACACAAGTCACAATAATTTTGAATCGTTCTAATATGGTCTTCCAGTTCGTCAAACAGATCAAATAGTGCTTTTTCGAAGTCTCGTTCAATTTTCAAGTCTTCTAATTCAAATGTTTTTGCAGCTTGCTTTTCCCAAAAGTAATTGGCTTCAAATAGTACTTGTCTAATCATTTCTTTTGAAGCCTCTTTTCCTTTTTCCGTGAACTTAGACTCATGGTTTTCCTTGATTTTAACTAATGCTTCGACTGAATATGTTTCCTGGTCATCTGTTTCTTTATGATGTCTATGGCACATAAAGAGCAAATTTTCAGGAATGTTTCTTTCCTCGTCTGATTGATGTTCATCAAATCTTTGTCCACCTTTATTGGCTGCTTTGATATGGCATAGTTGGGCTATGTATAATCCATTATCATTAAAAATTGGATGGTCACATTCGGGAAATGCACATTCATTCCCTGACCTTACATAAAGCAGTTTCAATGTATCCACATTCGGAGATTTTCTTGTCATCTTCTATTAATTCTGACTAACATTTTGTTAATGCACTGTATTTTAAAATTTATCAATCAAGTATCTCATTCGATATACTTTGCTTCTGAAACATCAAACCTTTATGGTCCATGTTATGCAATTTAAAGCTCCACCTTCCCTTACAATTTCTGTCATATCAACTTGAGCAATCATATTATTTACTGCATAAAAGCCGTAATGCTTCTTGATCTGTTTAAATGCCTGTTCATCCTCTTCAATGTTTAATTTTGGAATTAATATCAAATCTTTTGTTTGAAGGAAATTGATGTATGCCCAATTTCGTTTGTCCTTTTTCTTTACTGTATATTCAAGCCACTCTATATTGATTCCGTTTCGTTGAAGTTCATTGATTAATTTTTTGTCTGACTTGTAGTCCTGAATGATTAAAACTGTCGAATCATCTATAAACCGAAGTACTCCGTCTGCATGACCAAATTCCTCTGAAATAAACCAAGGAATCAAAACTACTTTGTCAACCTCAAATGTATCCCTTAACCGACTTATCAGCTCAGTTTTGTTGCACAAAAGTCTGTTTTCTTGAACAATCTTGTCTGTAAGAATAATGCAGTGCTTTGATTTCACAACATTACCACCATCAAGTAATATCTCTGATTTTACAGTTTTAAGTTTTATTGCATCGCAAACAATATCCGGATATGTCTTCAAGTCTCTTAAACCTTTTTGTGTTCCTTGTAAATAATCCGGATCATACCGATATTCAATAAATTTGTCGTCTGAAATCTGAATGGGCATATAATCTCTTGCCCAAATATCTTTGGTTTTAGGAAGCAGTACCGGATTTGAGCCTAAAGATTTGAGTTTTTCAGTTATCTCCTTAAAAGTATCAGGGTAATCGGATTCAATTCGTTCAGAGAAATATATTGTATTTGTTTCTTTGTCGGAAATCATTGTATCGGCAAGTGTTTCTTATATTCTGAGGCCTTATCCTGTAAACTTAATCTTCGATATATCGGAGAAGGAGAAGGTAAGACTACCAATTCAACTGCTTCTGAGACATCGAAATTTGCAGTAAACTCCTTGTAGACATTCTTACTTGTAAACAGAATTTTACTAATTGGATTGGCTTTTAATATTTTAAGAATCCCAGTATTATATGCTTTGTTTATCAAGTTTTTATCTGAGTTACTGTTGTCCTTTCTTTCACATGCAGAGATAATATCTGCAATTCCAATTTTTGCCTTTTCGAAAAGTTGTTGTCTGTCTTTTTTTTCTGGAAGCTTTAAATCATAGACAAGCTCAAGGATTTTCCAAAACTGATTCCGATTAGCACCATAAAACCAATCATTGTCTCGTTTCTCTTGAGTTGATTCCTTTCCAGGGAAACTTCCGAGAATCAAAACTTGACTTGATTCTGGTACAAATGCTGCAAATGGATGATTTTCTCTCATTCTTATCGGTTTTGATTGTTAGTTGGAAATGTAGTGATCTCTATTAATGGTCAGTTATTTCAAGTCATCAATTGACCTAACTCCTAACCGAGCTAAGCATTCTTTTTCATGTCGTTCAATTTCAACAAGTTTAAATTCCTCTTCATTTCCTTTCAGTTCTACAATGGCATCATTTCCTACAACTGTAAGGTCTTTAAGTTTATATAATGAACATTCACCAGCAACATGTAATTCCAACTTGCTTGTCGCTTCTGGGGTGATTGCAATGTTGAACCCCATTCCTTCAGTCCTAACACTAGGATATAAAACTCCATCAAGACCTTTTTTTGTCACTAATTCAGTAAATAATGCTGAAATCATATAGTCATAGTCGCCCTCAATATTTTCTTTAGAAAATTCGTCGGCTAAAAATGTGGTAAATTCCAACGACTTAGCTGATAAATCCCCTGGTGTATCTTTAATGAATTGACGATATCCATCTGCTAACTCTTTTGTATAACTACTGGCTTCAGAATATTTGTCTTTTTGAACAATCGCGAGCAAATTAATTTCGTCAATAACCTCCCATCTGCCAAAAGATAATTTTTGATAACCTGATTTGGACTTGTCTCTTAACATCGGAATAGTTTCAGCAACGCCAATAATTCTCATATTGCCTAGTTCTCCAGGTTGTAAATTGTCAGGAATTGTTGTAGCATAAAACATTGTCTGATTTGGAGTACTCGCTCTTTGGTAAGTCTTGTTACATTCTTGGGGCTTAAAAGAATAGTCAATTTTCCTTTCAAAACGCTCTCCATTATAGTTAGGTCTTGCTCTCATTACAGATTTACCTCTGTTAAAAGAGACAATGACAAATCCAATGTTGCCCACTCGATCTAAAAGAGACAAAATCTCATCCTTCGGATATTTTGACAAGTCTAAGTCTCTTAGTTGTTCAATTATTTTAGTGATATCCATAACCGTTTGCAATTATGAAAATGGTTTAAATCTTTTTAATTTGTCTTAAATAGCAAATGTAAATAAGTTTTATGAATAGAGGAAATTTCCTTGATTAAACAATTGAATATATTTATATAAAGCGTTACACTTTTCTGCTCCTGAAACATCAAATCTGTATAAAGATTAATAGCGTGCAAAAAAGTGTGCAGTCTTGAATTTTGTATTTAGCAGTTATTCATCAGTTGGAGACCAGAATTCTTCCAGTTTCCAATTAATTGGTAGGTTCTTTGATTTGAGTTTGTTAATTAGCTCCCAATATTTTGTCTCATCTAGAGTAGTCCACCGAATATTCTTAAATTCATTGATCCTTAATTTTTTATCTAAAGCTTTTAATAGAATGCTGTCAATAGGAGTATGAATAAAAAAACATCTGGTATCTTGATCTCCATGTTGAATTATTACTGCTGTTTTTAAATAGATTGCAATAATTTTGGATGCTCTGCCATAACTACAAGGTATGCCGTTCTTCCCAAAACTATCAATAATTTGATTTGCACATTTTCTTTGAAATTCATCAAAAGAAATCTGATTGCATTCGTCAATTGATTCAGAGAACAATCGTAAATCACTATTTTCAATTGCGCGTTGGATCATTTCAGTTTTTGTAAAGGCTCTTTGCACAGCTCGTGCGGAGGTCCAAACGGAGAAGTTATGAATGTGCTGTTTGAAATTGTAGTCCATAATAATTATCGGTCAGAATGAGATCCTAATATGAAATTCCTTGTTTTAGGTTTGAATTGTAAATATAGTGAAGTTCTCTGAATAATGCATTAGCCAGATTCTCAAAAAATTAAAGTGTTACACTTTTCTACTCCTGAAACATCAAATCTCCTATAAAATTAAAGTCGTGCAAAAAAATGTAACACCTGTTTTCAAGCGGCTTTAATGTTTAATGCTCCTGAATTGACTTGATCATCTTGTTTTTGAATTAAATTGATAATCGGCTTTCCCATTTTAATCCCTTTGTTTCCGTTGGCAAGTTTGCACCCATCAAATTCAAAGTATTCTTTTAAATCAGTGGATTTGGCTGTTCTTTGAAGCTTTAACTTATCATAGCTTGATTGAATGATTATCTGTATTTCAGACTTGCTATAGATTCCTCCAATTTTGACTTGCATGTTAATGGCTTTAGTTATACCGTATTTATTAAAATCCATTGCCCGAGCTAGATGATCCTTGATTCTTGTTTGATGGAACTTTAATGCTTGAATCTTTGAATAACCAAGTTTCTCAAATGTTAAGATTATCAGTTTCTTTGTCTTTTCTGGACATCCGAATAATGGTTCACCGATATAAAAGGGGACTGTTTTAAATTCATTGTATGCTTGGCAGTAACTTTTAAAGTCAATATGATTAGCTGCATTATTTATCTCTGATTTGGCTCTTGAAAATTCAGTCGATATGACGTCGAATCCCTGTTCTTGGTATGCCTTCCTAATTTCAATCCCTGTTGAGTAAATCTGGTTTTCAAGTTTATGAATGTACAGGTGCCATTTAATCTTCAAATCGTTCAATTTCATTGTTCCATCTTTCCCTAAATAGTGATAAAAAGTGTATTCTAAAACATCTGAATTTTCCATGTCCCGAATTATCGAATCTTTATAGACTTTTGTAACTGTTTCCCATCCGGTAATAATTTCCAACGATTCATCAATTGCTAATTGTTGTTCTGCTTTGAATTCTTCAAAGGTCATTGCTGATTTGTTTGTATTGAAGATATGATAAAGAATCCCGTTGAATGGATTGGTTTTAGTTCTAATTCTTCCGCTTATCTGTTGAAGGGTTGAGATTCCAGTAATAGTGCTTTTAACATGACAGTTAGTAACAACAATAACTACTCCATCATTTGAATAAACATCAGATCCCAGATGCCCTGAAGAGGTAATAAAATGTATTGGTGGTTCATTTAAATGATTGCTTTTAAGTTCTTTTTCCGTTATAAAGTCACCAACCTCACATCCCACGGATTCAAGTTTCCTTACATTGTATGGTGTTTCAGCGCAAACTATATTTACGTCTTCTGCCTTTAATCCAGAAGCTTTAATGATGTTGCAAATATTGTTCACTGTATTCAAATAGAAATAAAGATGTTTACTGGAGTGCCCATTAATTGGAAGTTCTCCTTTGATTTTGAAATTTTTGATAATATCAACCACTGCACTAAACGGTTTATCTGTTTGTTTCGGAACAGCTTTTATCCTCTCAAAATTTGAAATTTTCAAGTTGTGGTACTCCAGAGTATTTAACGGGTATGGTAAAAAGTCTTCTACAATAGGCGTAGCGCTTAAAAAGGTGTATTTCTTGAAATTTGTAAATTCATCAAGTAGTGATAAAGCTGCTTTTTCTCTGTTGTTGACCATCTCAAGTAATAGGTGAAATTCATCAATTACTAAATGGTAGTTCGCAAATATCTCATTGATTCCGGTAATCTTGTAAAGCGAATCCGGAGTACTGATTATTTTTACTGGTTGCTTTCCTTTACAGCGTTCAATATATTCTATTACGTCCTCTGTCGTGATGCCATCGTGTACGGCAAATAAAATATAAGGACATCTTTCATTTGGGTATTGCCTGATTTTGTTCTTGATCAGCTTTCTTAGAGGACTTATTAAAATTATGTCCTGTGTGTTTTCCAGGACCAGTGAAGTGGCTCCTGTATTGGTTACTTTCTTGTTGAAGATCCCAACCGGAAGTTCTGACATGAAATCAATTAAATAGTTTGCAGTCACCGGCATGGTGATTGTGTTAATTTTCATTTTCTTAAATTTTGAAGTTAGTTAATGTGTGTTCTCCTGAGAGAAAGAATGATCTGTGTGACCTAGTAAACAAGTCAAATTATTTTGGTGCCCGTTTTTTGTATTTTTTTCTTCTTATATAGGGCTGATGCCAAAAATGGACACCTTTTAAGTCTTAAAAAACCCAACCAATTGAGGCGGGGTTAAGATTTTAGTGAATGTATTGGGATACTTTTTTATTGATCGAGTAAACCAATGAGACCAGATGGCTCTTTGGCGATGCGAAATTGTGTGGGGTGATGATTTCAGAGGAGGTGGTCAGGTCGTGACCGGATTTTTTTCTGATTTTACAAAGGTAAGAAAATTTTCCGAATAAAATATTATGATCGAATCAAAATTTTAAAAATATTTTTAATCAGTTGTGGGATAGTCGATTGCAAAATTTATTTTTTCGGACGAATCTTGATCAGAATTCATATTATTCTAAAATTCTTGTTGGTATTTAAAAGCATCATTTGACTATTCCTACTTCGGAATGAAAGGATAATTTGAGTTTTTGTTGTTTCATTAATTTGCCTTATACCGAACAGGGTACTATATTATTTCCAGGGCTTTTAATTGATCGCTACTTTCCATATTTATCTTCTCAACCATTTCTTTAAATTCATCACTGTCCTCTATTTTTTCTTGTCTTTCCATTTCATCAAATAATTCTTTTGGCTGATATTGAATAGATTTACTACTGATCTGTAAATTGGCAGTGTAATTTTCATCCATTCCAGTATTCGTAGTAAATATTAAAGACTTAGGATCGAAAGAAAATATATTACCGTCTGCAATATGAAATTTCTTTGTCCATGTTTCCCTTATAATATAAATACTGTAACTTGCTTTAAAGTTAATTTGAAAAACGGAGTACTTATTATCTACCTTAAAAATAAGAACTTCTTTAACTAGTTCCTTTACAGCTTTTTTCTGTAGCTCGTATGATTGATCAATTTCTTCCAATTTAAATGGGTTTGAGTTCATTTTTTTAATGGCAATTAAACCACTTAATGCATCGCTCAGTAACGCTTTTAATTTCTTCCTCCTCTTTGTAAAGGATTCGGTTTCTGCGTTAATATATTTCTGATTCTTATTTAATGAATCAATTGGATATGATCCATTTAAATAAAGCTCTCGCAGTCTATCTGATTTTTCCATTAGCTTGCTTAGTTCTTTATCTATTGCATTAATTTGAGAGTTATATTCCACAATATTACTTTCAAGTGTAGAAATGCTTGTGTCTTTAATTTGTTTAGTTCTTAATTGAATATATGCACCCTTTACACTTGTCCAAATCATTTCTTCGACGTGCACCTTAAAAATAGAAGTGTTTTTACATCCTAGGTAGCTGTTACTTTTTAAGTGGGTTTTATCAGAGCACTTATAAAGTAAATTACTATGACTTCTTGTTCCTATAAACTGTTTTCCGCATTCACCGCAAATAAAGAAGCCTCTCAACATGAAATCATTTATTAATGATTTATCTGTATTGGTTATTCTCCCTTTGATTTCATCTTGACATTTGGCAAAGAGTTCTTCTGTAACTATTACAGGAGTATTTACGGTTTCACCTCCTTTAATAATTTTAGAACCGCAATAAACTGTGTTTCGTAGTATATTTCTTACTGAACTCTTGCCCCACTTTATATCTATTTTATTCATGGTTTTCTTACTATTGACTTGAAAGCTTTCCTTCTTAATAAAATCGGAGTTTCTTGTTGGTATTTTTTTTAGGTTCAAATATCCTACTATCTCTTTAATGCTTTCTCCTTTGGCGTATCTCTCATAAATCTCTTTTACTACTTTGGCTTCATCTTCATTTAAACAAAGTTTCTTGTCCACTTTCATATATCCAAAAGGAGGTTTGTATGAATAACTATTCCCCTTTATTATTATGGCTTGTTTCTTCCCGGATGCGCTACGTTCATTTTTTAGTTTAATTTCATAAGCAGAATAACGTGAGAAAAACGCTAAAGAAATATCCGCCACTAAGTCTTTATTATCATCGTCATTGATTGTATTGAGATTTTGAGAAAGAAAGTAAATATTAATTCCTTTCTTTTTAAAAATGCCGACTAATTCTGTGAAATGTGTTGGGTCTCTACTTAACCTGGATAATTCCGAAACGTAAACCGCATCAATATCATCTTTTGTTAGTTGGAGTAATTTTTTCAAATTCGGTCTCTTAGTTTCATTCTTAAATCCACTTATTTTGTCCTCGAATTCAAAAACGATCTCGGCTTTGTTTTCCTTTGCTTTCTTTGTTAAATCCGTTCTTTGACGTTCCGTTTCTTGAACATTTGTAGAAACTCTTAGGTATAAGGCAATTCTCATTTTGCTTTGTTTCATTTGTTTTTACAAACATACAAATAATTACCTTATGATCGTACATTATATGATTAAATTGTGTCCTCCGGCTGCTGCAATTTCCAAGGCTCGTTTTACATTATACTGTCCTTTGACGTCTGCAAAATCAAGGTCATAATTCGCAATTTTGGTCTTAAATTCTTCGCGCGTATCAATCACCGTTTGTTCCAAACTTATACGACCCGATAAAAAATCGATCACCTCTTTAAGGTTCTCGACACCAAAAATCTTTAGTTTGTCCACAACTGCTGCTTCACGGGCATTTTGCTTCGGAACGATAAAACCTTCGAATCCCTCTTCACGCGCCCGGATTGCAATCGGAAGAATGCCTTTGACGGACTGCAAACCACCATCCAGTGAAAGCTCTCCCATCATCATATATTTGTTAAGATCAGGGGCTATAATCTGTTCGGATGCTGCCAAAATGCCAATGGCAATAGGAAGGTCATAGGCAGAGCCCTCCTTGCGAATGTCAGCAGGCGCCATATTGATGACTATCTTTTTCCCGGGAAGTTTGTACCCATTAAAGCGCAAAGCCGAGTCGATGCGTTGCTGGCTCTCCTTTACCGCATTATCGGGTAATCCGACAAGGTTGAATCGAATTCCGCGGGAAACATCAGTTTCGAACGTTGCATTATATTGTGTGGCATGAATTAAATTTCTTAAGTTTCTGATATGTAGCATTATAATAGATTTATTAGATAGACACCCATATGATACAGTATAACCAAAGCAATAAGGTACGATAACAATTCATAAAAGAAAGGTGGTAAAAGTCGCAACCCTGCATGAGTATAACCGCCTTCATCATCCCAACCTCTAAAGATGTATGATGCTACTTTCTTAATTGCTGATTTCATCCCTTAAAAATAATAAATAAATATTGATACTTCAGTTGTCAATAGACTGAATAGATGAGAATTTATAAATAATTTTAACATATAATATAGGTTGCCTTTCCGATAACCATTGATCCCATATGGGTCATAATAACAAGATTAATCAACTATTCAATTAATGTTGGGTATTGTTATTCTGTGTTGAGGGTATAATTGAGTTTACATTCTTTTTTATTTATTATTTGGAATGATTCTTATTTATGCCTTTTTTTTGTCGCTTTAAGTGGTTTGGTGTAACCAATATCAAATTTTATCGAATAATATATTTCATATATAATTATGTTAATATAGCTATAATTATATTATCATATATTATGCCATATTAATTATAATCTATAAAATTTTCGTGGTTGCATTATAAGCCGTTCTGAGCCATTTTAATTTCAGGTGATATAAAGTATTGGTTTAGGTCACTAGGCTGTTCTTATGGTGATCGAATTTTGGCTAGATATGTAATATGTAACTATTTTATATTCACTTCGTATAATATAGTACAGGTTTAATATTGAACTTGTTTAAATATAAAAACATGAAAGATTATTCAAAATTATTGATTGGTAATTACTAGTGATGCGTTAATTTTTTTAATATTTGAATAAATAACTATATATTAATATATTACAGGCGTTCTTTGATTTTTTGATTTGAATTGACTTGTAGTTTTGCGACTTAAAAGTGCAAGATTATGA